>Ga0183099_1000797_pt1 | contig 20531 bp, 30 predicted proteins | sample Biomet1_FD_127788 | JGI IMG/M metagenome (GOLD analysis project Ga0183099, IMG submission 127788) | Microbial communities from bioreactor (seeded with anoxic lake sediment) at LBNL, California, USA - Biofuel metagenome 1 | ecosystem: Engineered > Bioreactor > Anaerobic > Unclassified ...
CTGTAAAAATGAAAACAGTACAGAGAATAAAGAACCATAAAATGAATAAAAAGAAATTCCGAGTACACCAAGCTTTGGGATATATTATAGTAATTCCAGTGATAGTTGAGGCACAGGCGTTTCTCCTGAATCTGTAAAAAATGTCTAGGTAAAGGAACTTTTCACAGGCTTTTATTACAAACGGAAAGCCTGTAAAAATGAAAACAGTACAGAGAATAAAGAACCATAAAATGAATAAAAAGAAATTCCGAGTACACCAAGCTTTGGGATATATTACGGAATAGCCAGCCTGTTTGCAGTACTCCTATATAAAAGAAAGTAAAGAAGGAAAATCCAAAGTTTGATGTAAAAAAGTTAGTGCGAGGGGTGGGATTCGAACCCACGAATACCTTCGTAATCAGATCTTAAGTCTGACGCCTTTGACCTAGCTGGGCAACCTTCGCACATTGAAGGGTTCTTTTTATCTTTCCTTCTTTTATATTTCTTTGCCTTTTTCCTCTTAGCTCGAGATTACCTCAACATGTTTTTTAGTCCGACATGTTGTTTCTTAAGTCCGTCGCCTTTGACCGTGCTGGGCAACCCTCGCACATTGAATGGAAGATTTATATTTTTGCCTGTTCTTATATCTCTTTACTTTTTGTTATTTCATTTGGTTTTACTTCTTGCTTTTGTTTAGTCCTGTATGCCCTTTCTTAAGTCCACCACCTTAGATATTAATCTTGTCGCAACTAACATGAAAAGCAAATAGAATTAGATAATTTAAAGCAAAATAAGAATTAATTAAAAATTTAGTGCGAGGGATGGGATTCGAACCCACGAATTCCTACGAAAATAGGCCCTCAACCTATCGCCTTTGACCTGGCTGGGCAACCCTCGCATCTCGTTTAAATCCTATTTTTAGTACTGTTTCATTGTGATTATTCGGCGCGCTTTACGCCTTGCACTCCCTCACAATATCAGGGATAATATATAAACATTTCGAGTCGTGAGAGTCACCGGGAATAAGTTTTGGAAGAGCGCCAATAAGACAGAATAACCCCTACAGTATTCAGGCAGAAAACAATAATAGATCAGGCGTAAAAGATCCAGAGAAATATCTATGCATTGAAATATTCAGGACTCTATGGCCTTTAATCTCAAAAATTGGGTTTGGGCCTGTATCTGAGCTGCAGCTCAGAACTGGTCCAGAATGCTCAAGATTTCTTCAGCTTTGCCTTTGATCACATTTGCCGCATTAAGGGCAAGATCTTTGGCTGTGTAAGAACCATCGGACTCCATTGTAAACACAAAAGCATTCTCATCGAAGCCAATGTTTATTGCGTGAATGTCACAGACCTGCTCACATAGCCTGCAGAGCGAGCATTTGAGGAGATCTTCCTCAGAAACTTTGGCCCCTGACTCTTCGATCCGTATAATACTTTTAGGACATTCGACTGCACAGTGCCCGCATGCGTCACAGTTTTCAATGTTTATAATAGGCACGTTCTTGTAGCCGCAAGCAACTCCTGCCTGCCATTTAACACTGTCCCTGCCGTAACCCATATGAGCGACAGCCTCAAGCACAAGTTTCTGTCCCTTTTTCAGCTCAACAATCGGTATATTGGGGTCAGCCGGCTGTATCTTTGGATCAGAAGAGATAAGGTCCCGCGAATGTACCGTGCCCGGACCTTCTGCGCTGAGGGTTAAGGAAACCTCGCAGGCAGGACAGCCCTCTCCTCCGCAAACATCGCATTCTGCCTGCGGTACATACGTCTCTACATCTGTTACAATCGGGATTAAGGACAGACGTAGAGCCAGTTGCTCATCATAGAGTACCGAGGTGTTGTCATAAAGGTTCACATACTCGATCGCAAGCGTTGGTACATCTGCGATCATGGCACGCCGAATGCCGTTGGCAAAAGATGTGCTAACTTTTGAAAGCACGAACTTTGCAGATCTATCCGATAACTCCAGAATGTCTACTTCCATCGTCATACCTTAATTTCCCTTATATTTTAATGCATTCAAAAAAAGAGAATTTTAAAAGAGTTCTCTGAAAAATTCTCTGAAGAATTCCCTTATACGCGTCTTCCGCCTTTCGGGCGAGTGCCGTCGTGCGGGACAGGAGTGACATCTTCGATCCTGCCAATCCGGATTCCTGCTCTTGCAAAAGCTCTGATTGCAGCCTGAGCGCCAGGGCCCGGGCTTCTCTGCTTGTTTCCACCGGGAGCTCTTACCCTTATATGGATGCCGTGGATACCCTTATCCCTGAGCTGGTCAGCAAGTTGGCCTGCCATCTGCATGGCAGTATAAGGAGAGCTTTCGTCTCTTGCAGCTTTTACAACCATACCACCGGAAGACTTTGCAATGGTTTCAGCCCCTGTGATATCTGTTACAGTAATGATCGTATTGTTAAATGAGGATTTGATGTGAGCCACGGCCCATTTCATTTCTGCCATCTTTATCTCCTCCCTCTCTTCTTCCTTCCGCCGCCTCTTTCAGGAGGTTTCTCTCTAGCCTGCTTTGCGTCGGCAACTGCCTTAAGAGTAGTTGTGCTGTCTGCAAGCGCAGATGCCACCTGCACAGGTCTTTCAGGGTGAGATTCACTAACAAGCGGAGAGGTTCCATAGTACCCGATATGCATCTCATCTTCCTTGGAGATGAGCATTCCCGGAATGGTAGCCTTTCTGCCATTTACTGCAATGTGCCCGTGAGTGATAAACTGGCGGGCTTGGACGACTGTCCTGGCAAGCCCGAGACGGAGAACCTGAGTTTGGAGCCTCCTTTCGAGAATATTTTCAGTTTTTAAAGAGAGAATATCGTCAATATCAGCGTCCGACTTGATGATACCATAGCGAATAAGCTTTGAAAGAATTTCTTCGGATTGCGTCTTCTGATGTCCTTCAAGTCCTCTTTCCTGAGAGTTTGCAGCACTTGCAAGTAATTTTCGGGCTTCAGACCTGTACATCCTGAGCATACTGGCTGCTTTCCAAACCTCTCTCTTATTTCTGAGGCCATATGCCTTTACAAGCTGGACTTCAGATGCCATCCTGGCTTCCTGCCAAGGGTGCCTCGGAGTTTCGAAACTTTTACTTTGTTTACCTGGATATGCCATTTAAAATCACCTCAACCGGAAAATCACTTCTTCCTGCTGACACCGACAGTTGACCCACGGCGACCTGTAGATTTTGTTCTCTGCCCTCTGACCTTAAGGCCCCTTTCGTGCCTGAGTCCTCTGTAGGCGCGAACCTTCTTCAGGTTGTTAATATCTTCCCTGAAAGTCAGTACGATATCCGTTCCCAGCAGGTGCTTGTCCTGTCCTGTTGCAAGGTCTTTCTGCCTGTTCAACATCCAGGAAGGAACAATCTCCTCAAACTTCCCGATTGCGCTATCGAGTTTTGCCACTTCTTCATCTGGCAGGTATCCAAGTGTAGCAGTAGGGTCTACCCCTGCGTCCTTTGCAATAAGGATAGCAGTGCGCCTCCCGATTCCCGGGAGACCTGTAAGGGCGTACTGTACGGGTTTTGCCCCCTGCAGATCGGTATTCATAATCCGAACAAGATGCCTTAATTCTTCATTATTCTTTTCTTCTACCATATACTCCCTCCATGGGAATGCATACAGCATCCTGTAGCCCCTGATCGAATACCCATAAGGAATACGAAAAAGTCAGGAGCAGCTCTCTAAAGGAGCTTCTTTACAGTATATACTGATGAGTGCATTTACATGCAATTACCAGTATATAAGGATATCTGCACCTGATTCGTTACTGAATAGGATCTCCTGCCGATGTTAAAAGGAAAACCTTGCAGACAATATCCATAGAAAAACACTGAAGTATACAAAGAAAATACTGAGAAACTTGCACATTATGGAAGTAAGAAGAGTCTGACGCCGAGGGGGAGATTCGAACTCCCGAGGGGCTAAGCCCCACAAGCTTTCCAGGCTTGCGCCCTACCACTAGACTACCTCGGCACAAAACTGAGACACGACTTTGTTTATGTCACAACTTTATACATGACTTATACCTGGCCTTTGGTCAAGCTTTCCTTTGGAAAGGTTGGCATAAAGCTTATGGCACGACTTATACCATAATGGAATAGTGATATATAAACTTTATTCTAAGCGCGCAGGTTTAAAAAAAGGTTTATAAGTTAGAGTTTAACATTGTCCTCTTTTTTAGTCCAGCCTGTCGGATAAGTCCCTATTTCCATCATAACCCGGATCGATGTCGCTGCAAGCCCGGTCGAGGCTTTAAGGAGCTCTTCTGTACTCATATCAGCTTTTGCAAGGGCAATGAGTTCACCTTTAAGGGTAAACAGCGCTGTAAGCTCTCCTTTCTTAAGATTTGCATCCAGGCTTGTGATGCCCGGAACTGCTAGAGCAGCCCCGGAACAGACTGCATTTACTGCACTGTCCCGCAGGATAATTTTGGGAAGGTGGGATACAGCCATTTCCATTGGCATGATTACCCGCCTGATTTCAGACTCATCCCCGTCTTCCTTCCAGAATACATATGCATCTTTCAGATCCTGGAGGGTGACAAGAGTTTCCTCGGTAAACGGGCCTGCTTTTGTCCTCCTGAGTTCCTGCATATGTCCACCGCATCCCAGAGCAAGCCCTATATCGTGACAGAGTTTCCTGATATAAGTTCCGGCTTCGCATCCTACGCGAAAGAGCACCGAACTGCCTTCAATTTCAAGCACCTCAAGATAATATATCGTCCTTATTCTGATAACTCGTTTGACAGCCGATTTGATAGGAGGCATCTGGTAGATAGGGCCTGTGAATTCCTCACAGATCTTCCGAACTAGTTTGTGAGGCATTTCCTTATGAAGCTTCAGAAGGCAGACATATTCCTTTCCGGAAAGGCGCAGAGCAGGGACAGCCTTTGTAGCCTTTTCGAGTAAAGTGGGCAAAAGCCCTGTAACCTTAGGGTCAAGCGAGCCTGCATGCCCTGCCGTACTTACGCCAAGAATGGCCTTTACCCAAGCTGCAACCTCATGGCTTGTTGGCCCTTTTGGTTTATCAATATTTACAACCCCTTTCTCAATATACTCAAGGATAGGGCGCTTTTCCGGATAAGAGCCGTAAGAGGGATTCGTCCAGGCGCCGGATTTCCGGACCAGAATTCTTTCAGCTTCGGATGGCAATTTGCCGGCAGATGACATAGTTTTTCAAAAACTCCTGAATTGAATGTATAGACATAAGAGATATAATGCATTATAATTCGTAATAAACGTGTAAACGGAAATAAATCTGAGTGTTAAGGAAATTCCTATAATGCGCGTAAGAAGGAAACTCTGGCGGTATATCTAAGATTAATCATATACCGGAAAGCCTTACGATAAATAACTTTATTCTTGACCAAATGAGTACCGGTTGTTCTCACGAAGTAACAGGATACCTTAACAGGATGCCTTTATGCTGGATACTCGTGATTGCTGTAATATACCAATAATATCAGGTTCAAGCAAATAAAATTCTACGTTTTGTATAAAAATCCAGCCTTTGACGAGCTTACGAGAAATTACTCCGGCCCTACAAGGGAATCAATAGCTACCCTGAGAATGTCAAGAATCTGGTATTGGTTCCACTTTTCTGAATCAATAACAATGTCGTAAATTGAGAGGTCACCAATATCGATATTGTAATAACTCATATAGCGGAGGGCTTCAGATTTTTCCCTCTGGACTGTCCTTTCGAGCTCTTTGTCAAAAGATACTGATTTCTCCCGCCTCAGGATTCGTTTTACCCGGACGGGTAATGGAGCCTTTATCCAGATTTTGAGAACATTCGGGACATCTTTAGCCATATGGCCTGCAAGCCTGCTTTCAAGGATCAACTTTTCCTGACTGTGGATAACAGCTCTCTGATTTTTATCGATAGCCAGGTCAATTGAAGGATCTTTTTCAGCTATAGCTCCGAATTCTGCCAGACTCATTCCCTTCTCCTTGGCTATCCTCCTGAAAACTTCACCCGAGGAGGTTAATTCAAGTTCATAGTATTCCGCAAGAAGTCTTGAAATTGTTGTAGTCCCACTACCTGGAAGCCCGCTTACTGTTATCCGCATCAGACCCCACCGATATTCAGTGCCTTTCTGATAAGCTGGCTAACTCCGAGAGAAGAAATAAAGTACCAGTATATCCAGTGCTGGAAGGGCCCAATAGCATGGGAAGTCAGCAGCTGTTCACCCCAGAAAGGAAAGACCATAGTAGCATTCCCGTGCCCGCTGATATAATAATAAGCCCACATAAAGAGAGGAAGGGAAATGATACTGATGTAAGCCATGGGCTTGAACTGCTGCTTGGACATCTTCATCTGGTCTTCCATCATCTCTTGACGCTGTTCTTCAAGCTTTTTCAGCATATACGTATTCTGGGAAAGCTGCGCCTCCCTGAATTCCTTCTGGAAAACCTTCATGCGTTCCTGAGTATTCTTCATGAGGTCCCAGTCAATTGTATATTTCTGGATAAGGGATGCGTAAGTGGCAGTGATAGCCGCCATTACTAAAAGGATCAGATGGAAATTTTGCTGCCCGACCAAAGCAAGTATGGGATTCATTAAAACCCCGACGGCTTCTCCGACAGCGGTCCTGAAACTCTGCCCAAGAACCATAATCCCGATCATAAGGGAAAAACCGAGAGCCAGCAGGAACCGGTCTATTTGCTTTTTTAATGTCTCTGAAACCAAGTTGTTCTCACCATTCAGGTTCAATAATTATTCTGAGATCTTTAACGTAGAAGAATTCAGATAATAGAAGCTTGACAAGCTTAAGGTACTGTAAAGTCTTGATAAATAAGCTCGATTACGGAGCCGGTTTAAATGATTACGCATGTTGTTCTGGTTAATAAGTGTCGATGTATATATAAGTTATACTATTCTATGAAATTCAGGTTGAATCCTCCCCTGAACAACACAGAAGCCATATGAAGGTAAAAGTAAGTGCCTATAGTACAGTTCCGGTAGAATTTTTAGATTACTCCTTTAACTGTGAACCTTCGATCTGCACGATGCGGCTGCATTCCTATAAAAGTGCTTACATCCATAAACGAAATTTTCCTGACAAAACACCCCAGGTTTTAAATCTCGTAAAACCCTGGCAGGCACGGGAAAGCTATAATCTTATAAATTATTCTTCTTGAGCGCAATGGAAAAACTGCGTATTATAAGTGTAACTACCCAGAATCTCCGGTCCTCTGTACTTCCAGAACAGAATTCAGAGCGTCATTCCAAGGCGAGACTCAGACGGAAACTACCCCCGTACTGCCCTTTACCCTATGCTATAGCGGCTCTAAGTGGTTCTAATTAGCTTTGGACTTTTTTAACCACATGGAAAAAAAGCGTATCCGATCACTTTGTAGAAATTGTCCTTTTTGAATGAGATTAGAAGGAACACACACCATAACTCAGCCCTCTTGAGCGTAGCAAAGCGTAGCGAAAAGGGCACGTTTTCCCGAGACGGGACTCGGGTATCGAAACTGTACGTTTAAGCAGATATTACAGGAAAGCGAGGCCGAAGAGACTCGAGGCCTTGAAAATCCGGAATAGTGAGTTGCTTGACTTCAATTAATTAAAGATATATCCCATTCAGCTTTTCCAGAACTTTTTTTCCAGACTCTGTCAGGATATATTTTCTCCATGTGGTTTTCTCAGGGGTCAGACACTGGATTAAACCTTTGTTCTCAAGTTCCTTTAAAGCATGGCTAATATTTTGCGTGGATCGGCTTGCTTCATGGGCAATATCCGAAGCCCTGACAAAGGTGTGCCTTTTCATGGAATCCATAAGAATCAAACGGCGGTCAACACCGACAACCCAGTTAACCAGTTCATCGATTGAGCTTTCAGTCATATTGATTCAGATTCTCCGTCGTATTGCTCTTGATGACATAAACAGCCCATATTATTTAAATATTAATTGTTTGAATCAAATAGAAGAGAAAGAAGCATAGGATTTTTATTATACATGCTGAGTGAAAGAAAAATTAGAAAAATAAAAGACTTAATAAAAGAAAAAGAAAAAAGAAATGAAGGTTTCAGGCAAATTTTGTAAGAACTGCCTTTATATCTTCAAAAACCTCATTTATATCTTTGGTACCGTCAAGAGTTACCAGAATACCCTGTTTTGCGTAATAGTCAATAAGGGGTTCGGTCTGCTTTTTATAGACGTTGAGGCGATTCTGGACGGCCTCTTCTTTGTCGTCTGCACGCTGGAAAACCTCACCACCGCAAATATCACAGACGCCTTCTTTTTTCGGCGGGTTAAAAGTCCTGTGGTAGCTCGCACCGCAGTTGCACATAAGTCGGCCGCTTATTCTTTCAACCAGTTCTTCGTCAGGCACTTCGAGGTTGAGAACAACATCTATGGGCTTATCGATCTCATTAAGGATGACTGCAAGAGCGTCAGCCTGAGGTATTGTCCTTGGATATCCGTCAAGGATAAAACCCTTTTCACAGTCCTGCTCTTTCAGACGGTTCTTAATAATCCCTATAAGCACATCATCAGGAACAAGCTCTCCTTTGTCCATATATGCCTTGGCTGCAAGTCCAAGATCGGTTCCTTCCCTGACATTCGCCCGCAGGATATCCCCTGTGGAGATCTGCGGGATTCCGTAGAAATCAACCATTTTTTTGGCCTGGGTACCTTTTCCGGCACCTGGGGGCCCGAAGAGTATTATATTCATTCGAAGATCCCTGTGTTTTTATCCTTTAGTTTGTTTACGTTACATCTAGATTCGATTCCTTTTTGCAGCTCAAAACGAACCCTTACTGCTCTCCGAAGAAGGAACGGATCATCGGGTGCATTTCCATCATCTGCTCGGATGCGATATCCTCGTACAGCCGGTACACAATACTCACAGTAAGCAACAGCCCTGTACCTCCAGCACTTCCAAGGGTACCGAGCAGGCTCGCAACCAAGGTAAGTAATCCTATGAAAGCTCCACCTATTACGGTAACTTTTGGGATATAACGCTGCGTAACTTTTTCGATACTGCTAATATTCCGCCTGAAACCCGGAATCTGCATGCCGGAATTGAAAATCTTCTGGGCTGTGGGTTTCGCCCCCATGCCTGTGGTTTCTATCCAGAAGAGGGAAAAGATAATTCCCCCTACAACAAGCATGAAAGCATCTGTAAGGACATGGAGCCCGATCTGCCAGGTAGCAGGAGTTGCAGCCCCATAACTTGAAAAGGACTCCTTCACAAGAGATGGAATCCAGTCATAAGGGCTGTGTATCGGAGCAAGGTAATACATGATCCCATTTACCGGATTGGACCCGCTGAACTTTCCAAGGAAATTGATTCCTCTGCTGGAGAGAATGATCCCTATCATCTGGATGTTAGCCTGAAGAGCTCGGACAAGGATCATTGGCAGTACTGAAGAATATATGAGCTTGACAGGAAAGCGACCTCTGGCCCCTCTAACTGCACTGTGAGCAAGAGGGATTTCAATCCTCGTACTTTCCACATATACCACAACCAGGAAGATCACAATCGTGCTCAGCAGTGCAAGAATTCCTCCCTTGACCAGCAGGAACATCACGCCCTCACCTGAGAGGAGGTAATCTGCCCCGACATTCTGGGCAATGTAAATCCATTTGGGAATCAGCCCGACCGGAAGCCCTGACGAGTCAAGCTGCCAGTTAAAAATCCCTGTAACAATCTGCTGGGAGATTCCCGCAACAATGAAAAGCCCGACTCCTGACCCGATACCCCACTTGGAAACCACTTCATCCATGAAAAGGACGAGTACACCTCCAATAAAAATCTGGATAAGGAGCAGGAAGGTGATCACTCCCAGGCCTACACCGAATGTAGAAGCAAGCCCTGGATCCGGCTGGATATACCCACCAAGTAGCTGCGGCAGAGCCTCCAGTATGATCATGATAAACACAAGAAACTTCTGGGCTCCCTGGAAGAATGCCTGGTCTTTAGGGTCTGACAGGTCCATTTTGATAATATCTGCTCCAACTAGAAGCTGCAGGACAATCGAAGCCGTAACAATAGGTCCGATACCTAGAAGAAGAAGAGATCCAGACGCTCCTGCAAAGAAAGCACGATAAGATTCAAAAAGGTCAACCGAATCCTGGGACATCCCAAAGAGCGGTACATTTGCCAAAGCAAAGTACAGCACAAGGACTCCCAGAGTCCACCAGAGCTTATCCTTAAAATGGACGTGTTTTTCCGGACTTGCTACTGCAGGTAACTTGTTAAAAAACGGTTCTAACGTATCCCTGAGAGTCATCGATTACACCATTAAAATATAATTTGTTTATAATATCTGAAATGTTAGACTACGTTTTACCGTAAGACATTGGTAATATAGTACATCTAATATGAAAAAGTTACCAAAAGAATTAAAATAAGTAATGCCAGAGTGACATTACTTATTCGGCATCGATGCAACTTCCGCCGGCATTCTCAATTTTTTCGCGGGCAGACACGGAGAATTCTTCCGAAGTAACTACAAGGTTCTTCGTAACACGTCCGCTTCCGAGTACTTTTTCGATTCCGATATTTTCAAGATTAATATGGTATGCTCCGTCCTTGACTTCTGCAAGCCCTTCTTCAACAAGATAAGGAGCAAGTTCGTCAAGTTCTCCCACGTTTACTATGGAGAGATCCCTGGAAACTTCAGCAGGGAGCTTGAAACCATGCTTTCCATAGCTGTATCCCCTCATCATCGCTCTTACGAAGTGGTGTTTACAGCCACCGGCTTTTCCACGGCCTCCGCGGTTTCCGGCTCCACGCCTGTTTTTATGAGTTCCGCCTCCGCAGGTCCGGGATCCTCTGAACTTCTTTGTATCCATTCAAACCACCTTATCTCATTTTGTGCAGGAGCGCATTGATACCATCGCCGTGGTCTCCAAGCTCGCCTCCCTGCGGTACGGTCCTTTTAATCCCTGAATGCCCCTTTCTTGGAGGATGAAGCCTGAAAACAGGCTTCAGTTTGGGAACGGCCTTAAGGGAGGTTTCTCCTTTAACTGCAGCTTCGGCAAAAGCCTGTATTGAATCATAGGCTGTGTTTTCCCGGATGTACTCCTCAGTAAGACGGGTATCGCCTTCGAGTCTTCCACGGTTTTCGAGGATCTCTGCAAGGGTCTTTGCGTCAACTTTCCCAAAGGCGACATAGTCCTTCACCTTCTGAACCATACCTTTGAAATGAGGGTCTTCGGGCACAAGCACACAGTGGTTAATTTTGTGCAGGCGAAGCATCTTCATGGTATCTTCAATGGTGTACCGGATATTAACCTGGCCTCTCAACCTTACAACTGCATACATCTCAAGCTTCCTCCTTACAGTACACTGGCAGCCTCATAATGTTGACCTGGTTAAGGGCATCGAAGGTCGCCTTTGCGAAGTTGAGGGTTGACCTGGTAGTTCCGAAGGTCTTGGTCCATACATCTTTAATGCCTGCTTTTTCGAGCACCTTGGTTGCGGTGCTTCCTGCGGCAATCCCGAGTCCCCTTGGAGCGGGAATGAGGGTCACACTTACACTGCCTGCCTTCCCTGTGACCTCGTAAGGTACGGTGTGCGACAGCCCGCAAGCGCATTCCCAGGAACCACAGCCTCTACGGATATAGGTAATGTTGAGCTTTGCAGCATCAATTGCCTTGCGGATCGCAGGCCCGACCTGCACATCCTTTGCCTGCCCGAGGCCTACATAGCCATTTCTGTTTCCTACGATTACGGTTGCTCTAAACTTTACACGGCGTCCGGAGTCAGTCATCCTCTGGACCATGTTGATATCGAGCACCTCATCTTCCAGGTCAGGAAGCAGCATATCAATTATTTGGGGTTCCCTGATAGGCAGGCCTGACTTAATTGCCTCATCCATGGAAGCAACCTGTCCTTCTACGACTAGTTTTCCAAGCCTGGTTTTCGGAACCCAATCTTGATCGAATGCCATTTAATCACCTTAACTAAACTCAGCAAAGATTTTCACTTTGGTTGCTTCAAACTGCTCTGGCAGATCTGAGCTCTCTTCTCTGTATTCGGCTATGTGCTCTCCACGGATTCTTTCGTCCGAAGGGAACACTTCCGGGCTGCAGGGGATTTCGAAACCCGAGTCTACTATGCCTTTTAGAGCAGCATAGACTCTGGAACCTGCAGAGGATGCCTGGAGTCCTATATCCAGAATGCCTCCTTCATATCCCTTCTTCAAACTTTTCAGCCCGAACAAGAGCCCTGTAAGATATGCAGCCGTTGTATTTCCGGTAGCCCCTGTGTAACCGTACTTAGCAAGCTCACTCGAAACGGCTGAGGAATAAGTTATATCCCCATCTGGGGTCGGAGCTATTAACTGGATCTGAACGTTTCTTGCACTCTTCCTGACAACCACACGGTCCTGCCTTGAGAGCAGTAACTTGAGTCTTAGGTGGTAATTAGTGCGTCCTTCTCTTCTTCGTCTAAAAGGAACCTTATATCTTGGTCCTGTTGCCATATTTAGCTCCTCCAAGTTATTTCTTTAACAGTTTTTCGGACCCAAGGTGGGAATTAAGGTGAGAAACGCTTCTGTATTCGCCGCCTTTTGCTTTCCTATAGAGTCTGCAGTACACGGACTTATCAAGTGTCCCTTCTGCACGCAGTTCCTTGAGCCTTCTTCTAAGAGCCCGGATCTTTTTGATCCACAATTCCTTCTTCGGAGTACGGGCTCCTTTCTTACCTTTTCTTGAACCGTGACCTTTGCAGTGCCCATACTTGCGTTTGGCAGCAAGAGCTCTGGCTCGGCCTCTGCTGACTCCTTTGACCGGCTTGGCCTTAATCGTGCCTTTCTCAATGAGCCCGCGGATATCTTCCCTGGTAATTGCCGACGCGATCTCTTCGGAGGCTTCTGGATTAAGCCAGACTCTGTCAAGTCCGCATTCGAGGACTTTGGAGGCTAATCTTCTCTGATTGGCCAGATCTGACATTTTTATTCACTCCTTCCAGGGTTCAGCACTTTAATTCCGAGTTCTTCAGCTTTTGTGATAATGATAGCTTTCTTTCTTGCGCCTACTGTCGCTGCTATCCTGATAGCCTCATAAGAAGGATCAACAAGCTCAAGCTCAGTAATGCTGGAAATCAGCACATCCGAGTAACCGGATGGATGCAGGCCTTTTACTGCAGCAGGGCTTCCGTACCCTACCTGAGCAAGAGCACCTTTTGAGACATACTTCCTGCGCTGTTTGCCCTGAGAACCTCTCGGACGCCTCCAGTTGCTGTCAAGCCTCTTGAACTTATGACAGGCCGCTCTCTTGAACTGGGGTTTCTTTCCCTTCTGGACCTTTCTCACATTGAATAATCGCCTGGATTCAGGATCCATATCAAGGGTAGAAACTGAAGTACTTTCTGATTTGAATTCTTCTGCCATCATAACCACCTCAGGCCTTCTGCACGATGTAGATTCCGTCCTGGAAAATCCTCGGGTCGAATCTCTTGATCTTGGTCTTCTGTTCAATGTTTGCGGCAGTCTGTCCGACATCTTCCTTGTTGATTCCGGTAATCGTTACTTCATTTCCGGTTACCTTAACCTTTGTCTCGCCAAGGATTTTTGCAATTCTTGACTTCTTTTCTCCAAGGAAGTTACCGATTACGAGGGTCTTGCCCTCAACTTTTACCTGCATTGGGAAGTGAGCGTACAGGATAGTCATCTTGCACTCATAGCCCTCACTTACGCCTATCATCAGGTTTCTGAGGTGAGATGTAAAAGTCCCTACCATGGCTTTCTGCTCTTTTCTGTAGGATTCTGCATCCACCAGAACTTCTCCTTCCCGGACCTCGATCTCAATGCCGGGGTACCAGAACTTTCGTTCAACAGTTCCTTTCGGACCCCTGGCGGTAAAGACACCCTGAGAGAGAGAGACGGAAACTCCTTCAGGAATTTTTATTGTTCTTGCAATTTCCTTAACCATTTCCTGTTCCCTCCAGCTCAGTATACATAAGCAAGAAGCTGCCCACCGATCTTCTTCTCACGGGCTTCGTACTGGGACATAACTCCGCTTGAAGTTGTTATTATAAGGGCGCCAAAGTTCTTTGCCGGCAGAAACTGCTTTTCCCAGCGTTCAAAGCTGGCAGTTCCTACGGAATACCGCGGCTTGATTGCACCGCATTTGTTGACTCTTCCCACAAGGGTGACACTGTAGATTCCGGCTTTTCCATCATCGATAAACTCGAATTCTCCAATGTAGCCGAGATCTTGCATAACCTTCAGCACATTGCCAATGTTTTTTGAGGCAGGCCTGATAATACAGGCGCTTTTCCCAATAACTTCGGCATTCTTAATTGTGGAAAGGGCGTTTGCAAGAGGATCAAGTAATACCATTTTAATCACCTTACGAATACTTCTCAAAACCCATCTCGTGGGCAATCTCCCTGAAACAGTGCCTGCAGAGGTAAATATCGTATTTGCGGACAAGACCCTGCTTTCTCCCGCACCGCTTGCATACGTTTACTCCTCTTCCGGACTTATCTATAGTCTCTGCCATTTACATGACCTCCACACCATAGCTGTCGTTAAGGAAAGCAACCGCATCCTCGACTGTGACCCTGTGGTTAGTCGGGATCTTCCTAGTTGCGATTCTCCTCTTGCAGATTCTTTCTCCAGGGCGTTTGATCACAACTGTTATGTCCATCCCGAAAACCCCGATATTCGGGTCATATCTCATGCCCGGAAAATCAGTATGCTCTTCAATTCCGAAAGAGACGTTTCCAAGGGAGTCAAACTGGGATCTGACCAGAGTTTTATCAACAATATTCAGAGCGGTCTCAAGGAACTGCTGGGCTTTCTGGCCTCTCAGGGTTACTTTGCAGCCTATGGGTTCGCTCTTCTTGATCGAAAAAGCCGGAAGAGTCCTCTTGGCAAAGCATCTGACAACTCCCTGCCCTGTGATAGTCCTGAGGATTTCTTCGGCATTTACGAGATGCTGGCCACTTTCTCCAACACCCATGTGGACAATTACCTTCTCAACAACGGGAATGCGCATAACGTTACTCAATTATCTCACCACCGAGCCGAATCTCAGGCTTGTCCTCGCCAATGACAATCACGTAATCTTCAATCGTTTCGAAATCGGTTTCCCCGGAAATCGCGACTGTGTTGTGTCTAGAACTCTTAACTTCCCTGATTTCCTTGATCTTTCCGATTTCTCCAGAGTGCTGGCCGCCTATTACCATTGCCAGGTTGCCGACCTTGAACTGGAGGTGCTTTACTACCTGCTTGTCAGGCACTGAGAGAATCAGAGAGTCCTTTGTGCCGTACTCGTTAGAACCGAGAATGTTGGTCCCGTCATTCAGGTTAAGCTGCACCTTTCCCCCTTTGAGGGTAGTTTTGTTGTCGATCCTGCACAGTTTGTTAACATTTGTCTCGCTCAGCTTGTGAAGGCTCAGGCGTCCCTTTTCATCCTGGAGCATTCTATATGTTTCGTTTATGAGCGGGAGTGTAATTATGTCAAAAAGCCCAACCGGGAACCTGAGATCTTTCCTGGGAATTCCATCTACAAGAACTTTGCCTTCCGAGAGAATTCTCTTACCTTCTCTGCTGTTATCCACAAGTTTGAGAACGTCCCGAATGATGATTCCTAGCGGAAGACTGCGTGCCTGGCTGTGAGGTCCCGGGCGGGTGGTGGAGACCCACTTATAACCTTTTTTCCCGGCCTTCCAGCTTCTTGGGATTGATAATCTTTTCTGGTGTGTCACAAAATCACCTGCCTCACTTCTTAATGCTTGATGCTCTGCGCCCGTCCTTCAGTTCCAGTTTGGTAATCATAACATTGGAGGGGTATATAGGTCTTGGGACTTCAGTACCATCCACTTTAGTGGAAATTATTCCGTCCACAGAAATTGTACCGTTCAGAAGAGAAACGGTCTGGACCTTTCCTTCAGTACCCTTAAAATCTCCACGCATGACCTTCACGGAATCTCCCTTGATAACTGCAGCGCTTCTTGTGCCGTACTCCTTGGAGAGTGCTTCACTAAGCCTTGCACCCATGAATTTTTGTCTGATATGCAGAGGTGCATTATATCTTGCTTTTCTCTGCTTTCTTGGCTGTTTTGATACCATAGTCGCCACCTCAGACAATAATAGATGCCGTGGTCCCGATTTTGGGGAACCTCTCAGCTACTTCTCTTGCCACAGGACCTTTTATGTCCGTGCCTTTTGGAATTCCGTCTTCGTCCGTGATTACCATGGCGTTGTCCTCAAAGGACACATGCAGCCCGTCAGGACGGCGGAACTCCTGTTTCTGGCGAATCACCACTGCGAGGAGAACCTGTTTCCTCATTTCGGGTGTGCCTTTCTTTACTGAGACGACGCACATGTCGCCAATTCCTGCGCAGGGCATTCTGTTTTTGACTCCCCTGTACTTCTTGACAGAGATAATCTCAACAACTTTGGCTCCGGTGTTGTCCACGCAGGGAATCTTGGCGCCTGCATTAAGAGCCCTTGGGATGTTGGAGCGTATACCTTTCATTTAGGCACCTCCGCCTTGACCACCACATAGGACTTGGTTTTGCTTATACGCCTGCATTCCGCGATCGTAACGATATCCCCGACTTTTGCGGAAATGCAAGGCGGGTTGTGTGCGTGAACCTTCGAGCGTCTCTTCTCGTATCTCTGGTATTTCGGCACCATTTTCATGTATTGCCTTTCAATAACTACCGTATTGTCCATCTTGCTGCTGACCACGGTACCCACAAGGAGTTGACCTCTTACAGGAAGTGTTCCGTGGAAGGGACAGTATAAATCTTCACATTCTTCTGATGGCGCCGGTATATTCAATCCAATGTCTCTTGCCATGAGTTTAGCCCCATTTACGTAATTTTTTGATGTTCTTGATCCGATTTTCGGGTTGTGAGAGCAGCAGGTTTCCCTGAATTTTAACGAATGTATCGGATCTGCGGCCTTTTTCTGAGAGCTCGGCAGGGATTCGGAAGAGAAATTCCGAATCCGCCTTTGGAATCTTCAGTTCCCGCGACTTCGAGTTTTCTACGATTAACAGATTTTTCGTCTCGTCGATTACCCGACCGCGGATTCCTGTCAATGCTAGATTAGTGGAACGAATCACCTGAATTTCGAGCCCTATCAGTTCATGGTAGATAAGGGTCGAAGGTAAAATTTCCACTTTAGATTTCATTTAGCTCATGCTGAATTGTCTTTATCCGGGCAATCGTTCTCTTGATTTCTCCGATTCGTCCCGGGTTTTCAGGAGCTCCGCCTGCGGAGGTAAGAGCACGCTCCCTGACCAGTTCATGATTCAGGGTTTCGAGTTCGTCAGCCCGTTCCTCAACGGTCATGGTCCGGATTTCGTCAGTTCTAAGAATTGCCATTATTCCTTGGCCTCCTTGTGAACCCGTGCCATGGGATGCCAGTAGTCGTAGCCCTCATGCTTGTGCTGCCAGACTCCATTGACCTGCCTGCGGACTTCTTCCGAACCTTCAACCTGAATTACTTCAGCTTCTTCAAAGTCTTCTGCTGCTTCAGCCTGGAGTTCTTCCTCGGCTTCTTCAGGTTCTGCAACTTCGGCTGCTTCTACTGGTTCTGCAGGTGCTGCCACTGGTTCTGCATGTGCTGCTACAGGTTTTGCAGGTGCTGCTGCGGGAGCTCTCGGCTTTGCCGCACTTTCCTTTTTAGGGGCTTCAGCGGGCTTCTCAGCCGGTTTTTCGGCAGGTTTTTCAACCGGTTCAGTTACAATCTCACTTGATTCCTTAATCCTATATGAGTCAGGCAGGACAATGTCCGGCTGAATGATCCTGACTTTACAACCAAGGGTTCCAAGCTTTTTGACTGCTACTGCAAACCCTTCGTCAACAACCTCTTCTACAGGGTGTCCGGAATGCTTGATGTGCCCGTCAATGAATTTTTCAACTCTTGACCTGGCACCTGTGAGCTTCCCGGAAATAACAATTTCACAGCCGAGTGCACCTGCATTCATGACTGCCCTAAGGGTGTTGTGTCCGGCTTTCCTGAAATACCAGCCTCTCTCAATCGAAGCTGCAAGCCTTGATGCCATCATCTGAGCATTAAGTTCAGGTTTCCTGACTTCCTGGGCATCAATCTGCGGGTTTTCGAGATTGTACTTAATTGCTACATCCCTTGTAAGCTTTCTGATGACCTTTCCAGCTTTTCCGATTACCATTCCGGGCTTTTCAGAATAGATAACAATCTGGGTGCCCATTGGGGTCCTGTTAAGCTCCATACCGCCGTATCCAGCTCTGTTTAGCTGCTCTGCGAAATACTCGTCCATGGAGGCTTTGATGTACCCATCATTGACGAATTTTCTCTCTATTGCCATTTAGCGCACCTCGGAAAGAATCATCTCGATATTTACAGTTTCTGTATCTTTGGGAGTGGCCCTTCCTCTGGCCCTTGGCATAAACCCGTGAATTACCCTCCCGCGCTGAATTGCAGCATGGGTAATATACATGTTTGCGGGCTCAAGACCCTTGTATTCGGCATTGCTTTCTGCATTCTTCAAGATCTTGAGGATCTCTTTTGAAGCATTAACCGGGTACCTGCCTGCAGCCATTGGACCTTTTCGGTGTCCTGTTCCTTCGTGGTGTCTTTTGAAGGGGACTGCCTGTTTTAAAGCAATTACCTCTTGTAAAAACGTTCTTGCTTCAGCAACCTTCATGCCCTTGATTTTGCAGCAGACTTCACGGGACTTTTTAGGGGAAATATGAAGTTCGGAACCCATAGCCTTAGAGGTAGTCTCAGGGTTTCCCTTAACTGAATAATCAATTCTTGCCATTCCCTCTCACCTCATTTCAGCGGCACGAACCTGCTTGAGCGGGTTGCTCCCACACCGGCACTGCCGTGTGAAACTTTTGATCTTGTGGGTGCAAATTCTCCGAAGCGGTGTCCGACCATTTCAGGCTGAAGTTCCACACTCACGAAGCTTTTCCCATTGTGGATTTCAATAGTCTGTCCGATCATTTCCGGAAGGATTATCATGTCTCTGTGATGAGTCTTGACATTCTTTCCTTCCTTGAACTCGTGCAGGACTTTTTTCTGCCCTTCCGTGAACCCGCGTTTGATGCTCCTGCGTTCTCTTGAAGGCAGGAGTTCTGCAAACTCTTCAAGACTTAGTTCCTGAAGTTCTGAGATGGTTTTCCCGCGGTAGGTATATTCACCCTTTCTCTTTGGTAATCTTGATGATGATTTTTTAACCATAACGAATACCCCTCATCAGCGCCTCATTCCGGTCCTTCTAGCTGCAATCAGTCCGACTTTTCTTCCGGGCGGGGCGTTTCTGCTAACAGTTGTGGGCTTGCCCGGGTGCTTCCAGGCACCTCCACCGAATGGGTGGTCACGTGGATTCATAGCAACACCTGAAACCCTGGGATACTTTGCAGCTCTTGTTTTCAGTTTGTGGTACTTTTTCCCGGCTTTGAGCCATGGCCTGTCCACCCGGCCTCCGCCTGCAACGATACCGACAACTGCCCTGCACTTAGGATTAAGCCATTTAATGGTACCTGAGGGCATTGCCACTGCAGTCCTGTTAGGCTCATGAGTTACGACAGTTGCGTATACTCCAGAAGAGCGCACGAATTTGCCGCCGTCATTTGGCTTTGACTCGATGTTGCAAATAAAGAAACCTTCAGGCACATTTCCTATAGGAACTATATTTCCTGGCCTGACATCAGCATCGTCCCCGCACTCGATTACGTTCCCTACTGCGACTCCTTCTGAGGCAAGTAAGAGAAGTTCTTCCCCGTTTTCAAAAGCAACTTTTGCAATCGGGGCTGAGCGAGCAGGGTCGTGCTCAATATCAATGACTTTCCCCTGAACCGATGTGTTTTCATCAACACGGGGATGCCTCAGCTCTGCCTTATACTTGTGAGAAGGAGCTCTGTAGGTCGGAGTACCTCTACCCCGATTTTGCGATATGATTCTTTTACCCATACATCACACCTCACATAAGTCCTATCCGGGTTGCAATCTCATGCGCCGATTCAGGGTCTTGGAATGTCAAGATTGCTTTTTTCGTGCCCTTCATTGTGGACATCGTCTTCGCGGACGTTACTTTGAACCCGTACAGTTTTTCAACATCTTCTACGATCTGCTTTTTGTTTGACCTGGTATCTACGATAAACTGGAGCTTGTTTTCGTCAAGCAGCATCATCGCTTTTTCAGTAACAAAAGGATAATTAATGGAACTCATTGGAATGCACCTTCCAGTTTCTCAACTGCGGATTCTGTCCAGATTGTAAGGCGCCCTGCGTGAGTGCCAGGTGCGAGCAGCTCGGCATTAAGTGAGTCCACTGTTGCAACGTCTACCCCTGAGAGATTTCTTGCAGCCTTCAGGATAGGGGCATTTTCCCCTGCAACAATAAGGATACTCTTTTTATGCTTGTATTTTCTGCCTCTGAGCTTTCCGCGTCCAGCCCTGATATGCCTTCCGTATTTTGCCCTGAGCACGTCTTCGTAGACTCCAACAGCCTGCAGGAATTCTATTACCTGCTTCGTCTTATCCAGGTCTTCAAGAGCGTTTTCCGTAACGATCGGAAGCTCGGCTTCAAAGATATGGCCTCTCAGGCTTACGAGGGTCGGATCCCTGGTTGCTGCGATTGCAG
>Ga0183099_1000798_pt1 | contig 20521 bp, 25 predicted proteins | sample Biomet1_FD_127788 | JGI IMG/M metagenome (GOLD analysis project Ga0183099, IMG submission 127788) | Microbial communities from bioreactor (seeded with anoxic lake sediment) at LBNL, California, USA - Biofuel metagenome 1 | ecosystem: Engineered > Bioreactor > Anaerobic > Unclassified ...
CACTTTATATCACCAAACTCACGAGCCATCATCAGACGTACAGTGTGCAGGAATATCCGCGTGAGTCGTACATTTACCCGATGGCGCATTGCTCCTGGGTTTTAGCGTACCAAACGCCGGAAATGCGAAACTGGCTGTTTAAGCAAGTGAAAAAGTGAGCTGTATATGTCTGAAGTTAAGCAGCGGATCAAAAGATTTTCTTTTGATTCGCTGTAAATTTTTACAGGGGGAGAATATAATTAAAAAAGGGATATAAAGATATTAGCCTATATCGTTCACAAATTTCATGTGTTTTAGCAAATTATAATTGACAAAGCTAAGAATACATGGTATTCTTAGAAAGTATTCGAGATGTACCAATTGAACTCACATATTTTTGTAAGTTATTGTTTGTACGATGATTTACAAAAATGTGTGATTTTTTATTTCGTACGGAGATATAATAATATTTAGGAGGTACCTAACATGAATAAAGGTACAGTAAAATGGTTTAATGCAGATAAAGGCTTCGGATTTATTTCCAACGCAGAAGGCGGCGAAGATGTATTCGTACATTTCTCGGCAATCGTTTCCGAAGGCTTCAAATCCTTGAACGAAGGTCAGGAAGTTAGTTTCGACATTGAAGCTGATCCGAAAGATTCGAAAAAATTAAGAGCTGTTAACGTTCAGGCGTTATAATATCTTGAAAAAAATCCCGCTGTTGAGTGTCTTGACACTTGATAGCGGGATTTTTTATTGTAAAACAGGCCGGAGTAAAAAAATTGGTGAAATGGTTTTACTGCAGTGATATGGCTGTTTTGGACGGGCATATCTCGGGTGCTGCTTTGCTGATAATTCATTTTTTCAGGAATTTAGACTTGACAGATGCTGTACAAAATAGGTATTTTATATAATAGCTGTTTTGCAGATAAAATACAGAAGGGTCTTTCATAAAAATTTCACGATGTTTTTGCTGGGGAAAGATAGCTAAAGAAGATAGGCCGAACAATGGCCATTATAAAAAGATTTAAGCTTATAGGATTTTTAATAAATGGTAGGTGATGATCATGGTATTCCAACATATGAAATCTGCTATAGCCATTTTGAGTTGTCTGATTATCGTGGGGGTTTTATGCTATGTGTTGTTGGAGGGCTTGTCGGTGACCGATGCAGTTTATCTCGTAGTGACGACGGTATCAACGGTCGGCTATGGGGATATTACGCCTAAAACGGTCGCGGGCCGCTGGTTTACGATTGTTTTGATTATTTTTGGCGTTGGCTTGCTGTTTTATACTTTGACGCTGGCGGTAAGCTTAGTGGTCGAGGGCCGCGTGCAGGATATTTTGGGGAGGCGCGAAATGCGAAAACGAATAGAAAATTTAAATCAACATATCATCATTTGCGGGGCTGGTAAGGTTGGTTCCAATGCTATTGTTCGCTTACAGCAGGAAAAGGAGCCTTTTGTGGTTATTGACACGGATCCGGTAGTCTGTGAACGGTTAGAAAAGGAAAAGGTACTGGTCATTCAAGGGGATGCCACGATGGATGAGGTTTTGCTTTCTGCTGGCTTATTAAAGGCAAAGGGCGTTATCGCGGCGTTGTCGGGGGATGCCAACAATGTGTATATTACGTTGACGGCAAGAACGATGCGGCCCGAGGTGTTTATTGTTGCCCGTGCTGACCGGCCGGAGGCAGAGGAGAAAATGCGGCGGGCCGGAGCTACATCGGTGGTTTCTCCGGCAGTTATGGGCGGGCGACATATGGTCAATGCTCTGACCAAGCCCCTGATCATGGATTTGATGGAGAATGTTTTTTATAATCAGGAACTTCACCTTGATATGGCGCAAATTGCGGTTCGGCGGGAATCGAGTCTGATTGGCAAGAGTCTGATGGAAAGCGAGATCCGGACGGCTTATGATGCCATTGTCATTGCGATTCAGCGTGACGGTAACATGGTAGTAAATCCGAAAGCCGACGAAGTGATTTGCTTGGGGGATATTTTGATTTTATTGGGAGCGCCAAAATCACTGCATGAATTAAATCAGTTGGCCGGCAATAAAACTTCGGAATAATGCAGTTGGACAAATACAGGGAGAGAAGCTTTTGTTTAGGCTGAACACCTTATCTTCGCAAATAATGAATAGCGTATCAAAAACGACCCTGTCAACAGCAGTTTAATGTTGGCAGGGTCGTTTGCGTTTGCTTTTTGATAAAATCGCATTATTGCCGTAAAAACTGCTGCAGCAGACGAATGAATTCCACGGCTGGCTGGGAGAGGTAGCGACCTTTGCGATAGATGATGATGACGGTGCGCTGGGGCGCGGAAGCGAGAGAAAAATAGCAGGGGCTTTTGCTGGGATGGCTGATCCGAATGAGGGTGTCCGGCAGTAAGGCAGCACCCATTCCAGCCCCGACCAGAGCTTGGGCGGCATCCATACTTTGTGTTTCCAGCAAAATGCGCGGCTTGAAATGCGCTTTGTCACATAAATCAAATAAAGTTTGTTGGAGTTTTTGCCCCTGATTCATCAGGATGAAAGGTGTATCGCAAATCTCCTGCAATTTGATGATGGGCATATTTTCATAGTCGCCGGGCTGACGGTTGAATTTTAAACAAAGTGGATGATTGGGCGGCAAGGCTAGCAGAATTTTTTCCTGGAAAAGTTCTGCATAATCAAAAATATTCAGATTGATTGGCAACAGCGACAGTGAGAAATCGGTTAAGCCAGCCAGCGCCAGTTCTTCCAATTGCCGGGTGGTATCCTCACGTAAAATGAGTTCGATTCCAGGGAATTGGTGCTTGAATACAGGGATGACCTGTGACAGCAGATAGGTGTTGCGGAAAGGGGAGCTTCCTATCGTCAGCCGTCCCCGGCGAAGGTTGGCTGTATCGTCGACTTTTTTGGTGAACTGGTCATGGAGGTCGATGATCTGGCGAGCCATTTCGATATATAGTTCACCTATGTAAGTGAGTTTTAGCGGTGTGCAACTGCGATCAAACAAAGGAGCACCGATGGTTTCTTCCAATTTCAGTATGAGCTGGCTCAAAGACGGCTGTGAGATATAAAGTTTTTTAGCTGCTAAAGAAAAACTTTTTTCTTCGGCGACTTTGAGGACATATTTTAAGCGACGGTATTCCATAATTTACGCCTTCTCTTTTTATATAGGTTAAAACCTATGATTATTATAAAAATATTCATATTAGACTTATTCATAAGCATATACTATACTTTAAAGCGTGTAAAGGATTAGCGCGCTGATGACACAAAAACAGATTTTTCTCAATTTACAATCAAATCAATATATGTACTATACAGGAGGCATGATTATGACTCGTTTGATTCGTACACTCCTTGTTGTCGCTTTGCTCGGTGGTCTCTGGTTTTTGCCTGTGCCAGCGGGACTATCGGTTCAGGCCTGGCACTTGTTTGCCATATTTGCCGCGACCATCCTTGGCTTTATTTTGCAGCCAATGCCGCTGGGGGCAGTAGCGCTTGCCGGGATAACTTTTGCCGCTTTAACAGGAACCTTGAAACCAGCAGCGGCTTTGGCCGGTTTCAGCAATACAACAATTTGGCTGATTGTAGCAGCATTTCTTTTTGCTAAGGGTTTTATTAAGACAGGTCTCGGGCGGCGGATTGCCTATAAACTCATTGAATCATTTGGCAGCAGCACGCTGAAACTTGGCTATACCTTAGTGATTAGCGATTTCATTATCAGTCCGGCAACTCCTTCCAATACAGCGCGTTCTGGTGGAATCATGTTTCCGATTGTGCGCAGCTTAGCCTCGGCTTTTGCTTCAGAACCGGGGCCAACGGCGAGGAAGATCGGTGCGTTTATATTGGTCACATCCTTTCAGGCGGACGCTTCGATTGCCGCTATGTTTTTGACGGCATGTGCACCTAATCCCCTGATGGCGACCTTGGCTATGCAGACAGCCGGGGTGGATTTGAGTTGGGGGACATGGGCTATGGCGGCGATTGTGCCAGGACTCTTATCCATGTTGATTATTCCGTATTTCATCTATCGGATCTACCCGCCGGATGTGAAAAAGACACCGGAGGCTCAAGCACTGGCAAGACAGGAACTTGCAGCTATGGGAGCCATGACGCGTGCGGAAAAAATCATCAGTTGCATCTTTGTCGGAGCTTTGCTTTTATGGAGCACATCCCAATACACGCGTCTGGATGCCACGGTAGTTGCTCTTTTAGGAGTAACGATTATGCTGGCGACAGAGGTCTTGACCTGGAAAGATGTGCTGGCCGAGCAAGGTGCCTGGGACAGCATGATGTGGATGGGCTCTATTGTCGGGCTTGCTGAGGCGTTGAATAAAGAAGGCTTTATTCCTTGGTTTGCTCAAAGTGTGACGGGATTGCTCGACGGTGTTTCCTGGATTCCGACCTTGGGCGTTTTGTTCATCGTGTATTTGTACAGCCATTATGCCTTTGCCAGTCTTTCAGCGCATGCCACAGCGATGTATGCGGCATTTCTTGCCGTAGCCGTAAGCGCAGGGGCGCCGCCTTATTTGGCGGCACTGGGACTTGCGGTTTTATCAAATCTCATGGCAGGCTTGACGCATTATGCAACCGGAGCCGCACCGATATATTTCGGTACAGGTTTTATCGAACAAAAGGACTGGTGGCGCATCGGTTTTTTGGTATCGGTGCTGAATTTTCTGCTTTGGATCGGCTGCGGTTCAGCCTGGTGGAAATTCATCGGCCTTTGGTAAAAAACGTATAATAAAAACAGAAAGAGGTTGATTTTTTATGATGAAAGAGGAAGCCGTACGCCGTTTGACGGATACGATAGCAAAATTTGTAGCTTATACGGGAAAAAGGCTGCCCGATGATGTGAGGAAAAAGCTGGATGAATTAGGTGCACAGGAGGATACTCCGCTGGCGAAAATCATTTATGAAGCAATGTTCAAAAACCAGGAGCTTGCCGTGGCGCTGAACCGGCCAAGCTGTCAGGATACAGGTGCAATTCAGTTTTTTCTCAGATGCGGGGCAAGTTTTCCTTACATAGGGGAGTTGCCAAGTATTTTGCGCGAAGCTGTCATCCAAGCGACGCAAGAAGCACCGCTTCGCCATAACAGCGTTGAAACATTTGATGAATACAATACGGGCAAAAATATCGGAAAAGGGGTGCCTTCAATTTTTTGGGACATCGTTCCCGAAAATGATGAATTGGAAATTCATACGTATATGGCTGGTGGCGGCTGCAGTCTGCCGGGCAAAGCAATGGTGCTGATGCCAGGGGAGGGTTATGAGGGGGTTACCCGCTTCGTCATGGATGTCATGACAAGCTATGGACTCAATGCCTGCCCGCCGCTTTTAGTTGGCGTCGGCATTGGGACTTCGGTGGAAACGGCAGCGTTGCTGTCGAAACAGGCGCTTATGCGGCCGATCGGCTCACATAATCCGAATGAACGCGCGGCCTCCATGGAAAAACTTTTGGAAGATGGCATCAATAAAATCGGCCTGGGGCCGCAGGGGCTGACCGGGAAAAATTCGGTATTGGGCGTTCATATTGAAAACGCAGCCCGTCATCCCTCGGTCATCGGGGTTGCGGTCAATGTAGGCTGCTGGTCGCATCGCCGGGGCCATATCATTTTTGACAAAGAACTGCAGTATAAGATTGATTCTCATACGGAGGTGGAATTCTAATGACGAAGAAAATACTCACGACGCCGATTACAGCGGAAGATTTAGCAGATATTCATGCCGGTGATATCATCTATTTAAACGGCTATATAACGACCTGCCGTGATGTGGCACATCGCCGCCTCATTGAAGAAGGCCGGGAATTGCCGGTTGATATCAAGGGTGGGGCTATTATGCATGCAGGGCCGATCATACGAGCTCTGGGGGAAGATCAGTATGAAATGGTATCCGTTGGGCCAACAACCAGCATGCGCATGGAAAAATTCGAAAAGGAATTCATCAAAGAAACCGGCGTGAAGCTTATTGTCGGCAAAGGCGGCATGGGGGCGGGAACGATGGAAGGCTGCCGCGATTATAAAGCGATTCATACAGTTTTTCCGGCGGGCTGCGCTGTAGTGGCTGCTACCTGCGTAGAGAAGATCGAGTCTGCGAATTGGAAAGATCTTGGGATGCCGGAAACCCTTTGGACTTGCAAAGTCAAAGAGTTTGGCCCTTTAATCGTTTCGATCGATACCCATGGCCGCAATCTTTTTGAAGAAAACAAAGTGATTTTCAATGAAAAAAAAGAAGCCGCTATTGCAGAAATCTGCAAACATGTGAGCTTTATTAAGTAAAAAGAGGCAGATTCTGTGCCTGTGAAGCAATGCTGCTGCGACCGCTTGGATGTTGATCCGGGCGGTTGTTTGCATTTTCGCGCTTCATCCTGCATCTGGAAAAAGCATTTCGGTTATTTTGTCAGAAAATACTGTTAAATTACAGGGGTTAACAGAAATTTGTCGAAGTCATAGGAAAGGACATGACAGGAGGTGCCTGCATTTTGGAATCGCTTGCTAAAATATCCCAACCTTTAAATACAGGCAGTATCATCGCCATACAGGGAACGGTTGTAGATGTTGCATTTTGCAGCGAATTACCACCCGTGCATACGTTGTTACAAACGGGGGTACAGGGAAAGGTGTTACTGGAGGTATTGACCCATCTTGAAGCGAACAAGATCCGCGGCATTGCGCTGACACCGCCGGGGGGGCTCTATCGCGGCATGCCCGTTTATGATATGGGATCGCCCTTACAGGCTCCTGTCGGTAAAAATATTTTGTCGAGGATGTTCAATGTTTTTGGTCAGCCGATCGATGCGAAAGGGCCGCCCGTAGGAGTGGAATGGCATTCCATATATAATCCGCCGCCGCCACTGGGAAAGCGTTCCACGAAAACGCAGCTGTTTGAAACCGGAATAAAGGCAATCGATGTTTTGATTCCGCTGGAACGCGGCGGGAAAACCGGTCTGTTCGGCGGTGCGGGCGTGGGGAAAACCGTCCTGCTGACAGAAATGATCCGCAATATGCAGGGCGAATACCAAGGCGTCAGCATCTTTTGCGGCATTGGCGAACGCTGCCGCGAAGGAGAAGAGCTCTATCGCGATATGGCTGCTGCGGGTGTATTGCCGAGCACTGTGATGGTTTTCGGACAGATGAATGAACCGCCTGGCTGCCGATTTCGCGTAGGCAATGCAGCGTTGACGATGGCAGAATATTTTCGGGATCATGAGCGCCGCGATGTGCTTTTGTTGATCGATAATATTTTTCGTTTTATCCAAGCAGGAGCGGAGATATCGGGGCTGATGGGGCAGGTTCCGTCGCGTCTGGGATATCAGCCGACGATGAGCACGGAACTTTATCAGTTTGAAGAGCGGATTTCCAGTACGGATGCCGGTTCCATCACCTCGGTGCAGGCGGTTTATGTGCCGGCGGATGATTTTACAGATCCGGCGGTAGTGAGCACCTTTTCCCATCTGTCAGCTTCTATCGTTTTGTCGCGAAAAAAGGCCAGTGAGGGATTGTATCCAGCTATTGACCCGCTGCAGTCCTCCTCGCAGATGCTGTCAGCAGATATTGTCGGTAAAAGGCATTATCTGCTGGCGCAGGAAATACGAAAAATCCTGGCAGAATATGAAGAACTCAAGGACATTATCGCGATGCTGGGCTTAGAGGAGATTTCCCGCCAAAACCAACGCATTGTTTATTTGGCGCGGCGGCTGGAACGCTTTTTGACGCAGCCATTTGTTACGACGCAACAGTTTTCGGGGATGCCCGGCAAAGTAGTCAGTTTAGAACAGTCGCTGCTTGGCTGCGAGCGGATTTTGCACGATGATTTTGCTGATTTGCCGGAAAGCGCCTTTTATATGATTGGTTCGATTGATGAAATCGGACGTCCACCCGTGCGCCGGCAAGAAAAATCCAAGGAGGAATAAGTATGCAGCTCAAGGTCGTTTTGCCGCATCAAATATTTTTAGAGGAAACGGGTGTCCAGCGGATTGTCATTGAAACCCGGCTGGGAGCTTTCGGCATTTTTGCCGCGGCGGTTGGATTGTGCGGCTCCATTGGCGGCAGGGATTTTGGTTATGAAACAAAGCAAGGTGAACAATATTTAGCGGTAGGCGCTGGCCTGTTGCCAAAAGTGGGCGGAACGTTTCGGTTGCCGTCAGCCGGGCCATGCGCAGTGATGACTTAAAATCGCTCAGACAGCAGGCACAGCTGGAATTCAGCAAAGAAGACGAAAAGCAGAAAGACGTTCGGGCAGCCGTGGCCAGGCTGGAACATGCTTTTATGCGGCATTTTTTGGAGTTGAAGCACTATGTCTGACCATAAGGATCCGGCCAAATACAATAAAAATACCGCATTCGGCAAATGGCACAGCATGGTGGGAGAGAAAGCGGCACGAAAGCTTCGGGCCCAGAGCAATAAAAATAAGAATGTCTGGTTCGGATTTGGCTTGTTCGGACTTATCGGCTGGTCGGTGGTAATCCCGGCCTTGCTTGGTGCTGGGCTGGGGACCTGGCTGGATAACAACTACGCAAGAGAACAATCTTGGACTTTGACCTTGCTGCTGGCGGGTTTAACGCTAGGTTGTTTCAATGCATGGTACTGGCTGAAAATAGAACAACGAAAAATCAATAAGAGAAAGGAGGATGCCTGATATGGAAAAAACATTGCTGGTGTTTACTGCCGGCTTGCTGGCCGGCGTCGTCTTTTTCGGCGGTTTGTGGTGGACGGTCAGGCAGGTGGCCAGCGTCGCCAAAAGCCGATTGTTTTTGCTGGCAAGCTTTGGCGTTCGAACCGCAATTGTCTTTTTCGGTGGGCTTGCCGTCTGCGACGAAGATCTGGCAAAAATCATTGCTTATATGGCAGGAATGCTGGTCGTGCGAACGATTATCCTGCAGCGCGTCAGCTTGATTCCGGCAGCTAAGCCTAAGCGAGGTGCAGATGGATGAACCTCACTTCCGATGCGAGCGTTTTTTGGCAAGGGGATTTTATCAACTTAAATTTGACGATTGTAACGACATGGGTGGTCATCATCGCCATGGTGGGCCTTTCCTGGATGGTAACGCGGCATTTGTCAACAACGGTAAAGACTACGCGCTGGCAGAATGCCTTGGAAGTTGTAATCTTATTCATCCAGACGCAAATTCGGGAACTTGGTTTGCCAAAACCGGAGCGCTATCTTTCTTTCGTGGTAACATTGTTTATTTTCAACGCTTTTTGCGCGATCGGCAATATCATTCCGGGATATGAGTCGCCCACTGCGTCGCTGTCAACCACAACGGCATTGGCTGTCTGTGTTTTTCTGGCAGTGCCGTTCTTTGGCATATCGGAACGCGGTTTGGGGCATTACTTGAAGCGATATATCGAACCAAATTTCTTGATGCTGCCCGTCAATGTCATCACTGAATTTTCACGGACACTGGCTTTGGCTTTTAGGCTTTTCGGCAATATGGCCAGTGATTCCATGATCGTAGGCATTATCTTGCTCGTGGCGCCGCTGATTTTTCCGATCGTATTGCAGGTGTTCGGTTTGCTCACCGGGCTGGTACAGGCCTATATCTTTACGATTTTAGCGCTGGTATATATTGCCGCCGCTGTCAGCGGCCGGGAAGGATAAATACCATAAAAAGGGAGGGGTATGTTATGGACGGTGTGATGGTGGTTGCCGTAATATCCATTGTTATGGGAGGCTTAACGATTGCCATTGGCAGTATCGGACCGGCTTTAGGCCAGGCCAAGGCAATTTCAACGGCTTTGAATGCGATTGCCCAGCAACCGGATGAAGCAAGTACGATTACGCGCACGTTATTTGTTGGTCTGGCTATGATTGAGTCGATGGCTATTTACTGCTTTGTGGTTTCCATGATTCTGATTTTTGCCAACCCATTTTGGAAATATTTTATTTCTAAGACCGGAGGTTAAACTATGTTAATCGATTGGTTTACGGTGGGAGCGCAAATGCTCAATTTTGTCATACTGCTTTGCTTATTGAAACATTTCTTGTACAAACCGATCCTCAGTGCCATGGAGAAACGGGAAAACATGATTGCCGATAATCTGCAGCAGGCAGCGCTGGCTAAAGCAGCGGCGGAAGCGGAAGAGCTTTTGTTCAAGGCAAAAAATCGCGATTTTGAGCTCCAGCAGGATAGCCGCCTGAAATTGGCTAAAGAACGAGCTGAGCAGGAGTACCAGCAATTATTGACGGCGGCGCGCCGGCAGGTAGAAGAGCAGCAGCAGCAATGGAAAGCGGTGCTTGCCGCGCAGCAAAGCGAGTTTTATGAACGCCTTAAACAAGAAGTGCAGCGTGAAGCGTTAGCATTGACGGAAAGTGTTTTGACGGATCTGGCGGATGCCAAGCTGGAGGAACAGATGCTGACCGTTTTGTTAGAACGGCTGACAGCTGTGTCCTTCGATTTCTCGGGGATTACGGCAGCTGATTCCGCAGTGGAAATTGCAGTGCATAGTTCGTTTGACTTATCCGCAACATCCCGGGCGAAGCTTATAACGGCGTTTCAGCAAATCGGTCTGCCGGAGGCAGCTGTCGTATTTAGCCGGCGTGAAGAACTTTTATGCGGCTGGGAAATCATCCTCTGCGGTCAAAAATATTCCTGGTCGATAAAAGGGTATTTAAAGGAGCTGCAACAGCAGGCAAAGGCTTTTCTGGAAGGGAAGAATGAGCGCCATGATCTTGGAACATAGCGGTTTGTTAGAAGCTTTAGACGCTGCGGTTTCCGAGCTGCAGCAGGTGCGTAAAAACTATCAGCCAGCCGTAGCCGCAGAAGAGGTCGGCATTGTGCGTTCTTTGGTAAACGGCGTTGCCTGGATCGACGGCTTATCCGCGGCCGGCATGGAGGAGATTCTTCTATTCCCGGGCAATGTAAGGGGGATTGTTTTTGACATTGGCGAAGAGCAAACCGGAGTGGTTTTACTGGACAATCCGGCAGGACTAGAGGCCGGCGACGAGGTACATCGCACCGGGCGGGTGGCAGATGTCCCGGTAGGCCCGGCGGTGCTGGGCCGCGTCATTGATCCCGGTGGACGAACTTTAGATGGCAAGGGCCCTTTGCGGACAGGACTGCATTTGCCGATCGAAAGAAACGCTCCGCCCATCCTAGACAGGGCGCCGGTAAAAATGCCATTGCAAACGGGGATCAAGGTTATTGATGCCATGATTCCCATTGGCCGGGGACAACGGCAGTTGATCATTGGTGATCGTCAAACAGGCAAGACGGCGATTGCTATAGATGCCATTTTAAATCAGCAGCATCAGGGGGTCATCTGTGTGTATTGTGCTGTTGGTCAGCGCGGTGCCGCAGTAGCGAAAACCGTCGCAGAATTGACAAAGCAAGGGGCCTTGGCCTATACGACGGTTGTTATTGCGGAAGGCAGCGATACCCCTGGAATGCGTTATATTGCACCTTATGCAGCGACGGCCATTGCTGAATACTTTATGGAACAGGGACGCGATGTGTTGATCGTCTATGATGATCTGACGAATCATGCGAATGCATACCGGGAAATTTCCCTGCTTTTGCGACGCCCGCCGGGACGGGAAGCTTTTCCCGGCGATATATTTTATCTGCATTCCCGGTTGCTCGAACGGGCTACACATTTGAACGAGGAACACGGCGGTGGCTCCTTGACAGCTCTGCCGATCATCCAAACCGAAGCGCAGAACATCGCAGCCTATATACCGACGAATCTGATATCCATTACGGATGGCCAGCTCTATTTATCGCCGGATTTATTTCAGAAGGGAATATTGCCGGCAGTGGATATAGGAAAATCCGTTTCGCGGGTCGGCGGCAAAGCCCAGTTGGCAGCATACCATAGGATAACTGGCAATTTAAAATTAGCCTATGCGCAATTTGAGGAATTGGAAATGTTTTCGCGCTTTGGTACCAGGCTTGACGAACACACACGGGTAACTCTGGAGCATGGTCAGCGTATTCGGGCCTGCCTTATGCAGGCGAGAGGTGAACTGCTCGATGTATGTGCTCAAATCGTTATATTGTTATCGCTCACAGAAGGGCTGTTTGACCCAGTGCCATTGGAAAATATGGTCCGGATGCAGCTGCAGGTTATAGAAGCCGCAGCGGCAATTCCCCCGGAAATCAAAGCTGAAATTACCGCCGGAAATATATTGGCCACAGCGGATCAGCAAACGTTATTGACATTAGTGAAAAACAACCTGCTTCATTCGGAGGTGCTTAATGACACAACCGCTAGGGATTTTACAGCATAAAATTCGTATCGTCAAAGAACTGCAAAATGTAGTGGAGACGATGAAGACGATGGCTTCGATCAATCTTGGCATGTACGAGAAGGTAAATCATGCCTTGGCAGAATACGAGCAAATTATCGAAGAAGGCCTTTGCGCGGTTTTTCAGGAATATCAGGTAGCGGGGCTGCTTGGCTCAATACAGCAAGCCATGCCTGGTCTGGGCGTTGTTGTCTTTGGATCGGATCAGGGGATGGTTGGACGCTTCAACGAGCAGCTGGCTGATTTAGCCGTTAAAAGACTCGCGTTGGTTACGGGAGAGATTTATATTTGGTGCGTAGGGGAAAGGATGGCGTTAAAGCTCCAAGACAGCTTGCCACTAAAAAAATTGGAACGGGTACCGGATTCAAGTCAAGGCATTACTACTTTAGTCGGGAATCTTTTGCTTGATATTGTAGCCATGCAAGAACGCGGTAAAATCGGGAAATTGCTTGTTTTTTATAATAAAACAACCGATGCTACAGGCTATGAATCCGTAGAGCAGCAGCTCCTGCCACTCGATGAAGAATGGCTCCTGCGAATTGGCAAAAAACGCTGGCCGACTCAAATGGTACCACAAGTGATCAATGGGGGAGAAGTAGCATTCCCGCATTTTATCAGGGAACATCTATTCTTCACGATGTGTTGGGCTTGTGCGCAATCTATTGTCAGTGAAAACAGCAGCAGATTGGCCGTCATGCAGCGGGCCGCGAAAAATATCGATGAAATTTTGGCGGAACTGACAACGAGTTATAATGGAGAACGGCAGAATCTGATTGATGAGGAGTTGTTTGATGTTATTTTTGGTTACGATGCATTAGCAACGCCGCATAACAAAGTAAAGTCAGCTCGAAAAAAGAGCTGACTTTACTTTGTTATGCGATATTGTATTTAAAACAAGGGCAGCATTTCAAGAACGAGGGATCATTCTTTGTTTTTAGCTATTTTGTCCAGTAAAAATATTATTTCACTAAACCCTAGCAAAAGCATTCCATGGATAAAAGTTCCGGCAATGATGAAAAGCCCAAAGTTTCTAAAGGGGGGCATCATACGTCCCATCGTATTTGGATCATAAAATCCGGAAGAATGGGGCATAGAAAGGAAAAGAATGCTTATGCCAAATAGTATCCCTAAAACGATAACCAGGAAGCCCAGACAGCGAATAATCCGGCCGATCTTATTTTTTTCTTTCCAGTCACAGCATTTGAACATGATAAACCACACTCCTTTTTTATTGATGAAATCAAGCGGAATCGTCTCTCGGAAGAGGGAATGAGCGACCTATTTATTTTTGTTGTGTTCATGCCCCTCGTGAGAGTTGTGCTCCTGCCTTACGGCATGTTCTTTCTGCGCGTTGCCCCGGTCAGCGTCATCGTCCTCCTTTGCGAAAAAACGATCCGTCCAATGCTCGTCGTTTTCGAGTGCCGCGCGGTTCATAACTTTGTTTGTAACATGTACGGCATCGGATACTTTGACGCCCATTTCTTTCGCGATGCGGCCCCATCCCATATGCTGATCGGTGCGCATATCCATGATATGTTCTACCGAATGACCGCTCAAATAAGCCAATCCATGAGCGATGGAAATCTCATCGTAATCCAAATGATCCTTGCGGAGGGCAGCTATGTCGCCAGGCCAGACAGGAAAATCAAAGACCTCGCGGATGGCATCGGACAGGCGGTTGTCTTCATCGGTGATGGATGCGACAATTTCCTGAACTGAAGTTGTTCCGCTGTCCTTCAGCGGATGATGTGCTGCGCTGACCGCACCGGGAAAAAACAGAGCCAGTGATAAAGATAACGCAACCAGCATTTTTTTATTCATGTGTGTGCACATTCCTTTTCTTTTATTTGACAACGACGACCGGGATTTTGGCATAAGAAACCAATTTGTGCGCTATGCTGCCTAAGAGTAATCCTTTAAAACCTCCAGTCCCACGGGTTCCGGTGACGATTAAATCCGCACCACTTTTGATGCTGTATTCCAATAAGCTTTCGGCTATATTGCCTTCCAACACAAGGCCATGCACTTTATGCCCCTTGGCGGCACATTCCGTGCTGAGTTCATCAAGCTGATAACGTATATTTTCTTTTTTGCTCTTTTGCAAATTAACCACATCAATGGAACAACCTTCATAGGTATACAGATTGCTGATGGGCGGCAGTATAGTCACGATATCGATGATCGCCCCCTGGCGCCTTTGGTAATTTAATGCCCAGTCCAGCGCTCGTTTGCTGTATTCCGATTTGTCGTAGGCGACCAGGATTTTTGTAGTTGACATAAAGCCTTCCTCCTATTATTAAAGTTTCTTTAAATTCATTATATGCTATATTGCAATTTTTTAAAAGACGGAATATTCTTTTTATTCAAAAATTAATTTTTACTGCTGCCTGAAAAGGTATTTCTTATTTTTGGTGATACGAATGCCAACGCTAAAGTGGATTTACAATTGTTTGAAAAAGCATTGCTAATTGTTGCTGTAAAGTATAAAATGTATATAAAAATAAATTGACGGAATATTCAAACTAAATAAGGAGGGATCAAATGAAAACCAATAGTTCTTTTGCAGCGTTAGTCTTTATTGTAGTTTTTGGCATAGGGACAGGATTTGTATACAGCCAGTATGATTCGCCGGATCTCATGAATGGTGGACTGGTATTCATCGCTTTTATTGTGGCTCTGGGAGCAGCTTCGGCCGTACGGGTTGCCGACCAATGGGACAGGGTAGTGATCTTGCGGTTGGGAAAATTTCAAGCACTTAAAGGGCCGGGGCTGTTTTTTATTATCCCCATCATTGATCGGGATCCTTACTGGATTGACATGCGGGTGATTACGGCTTCATTTAATGCGGAAAAGACACTTACCAAAGATACCGTACCGGTGGATGTAGATGCCGTATTGTTTTGGAAGGTAATTGATCCTAAAAAGGTGGCCTTGGATGTGGCGGATTATAGGAGCGCGATAAGCTGGGCTTCACAAACAGCGCTAAGGGATGTCATTGGCAAGACGATGCTCTCCAATATGTTGGAAGGCCGGGAACAAATCAGCAATGAGCTGCGCAAAATCATTGATGAACGCACGGAGCCTTGGGGGATTAATGTGATTTCAGTGGAAATAAAGGATGTCCGAATTCCCCCAGCTTTAGAAGATGCCATGTCGATGCAGGCGCAAGCTGAAAGAGAACGCCAGGCCCGCGTGATTCTGGGGGATTCGGAACGCCAAGTGGCGGAGAAGTTTGGCGAAGCGGCCAAGACCTATGCGAATGATCCGGTAGCCCTTCATTTGCGGGCCATGAATATGCTTTATGAAGGACTGAAGGATAATGCCACCATTGTAATCGTTCCGAGTTCAGTCGTAGATACCATGCAGCTCGGTGGAATAGCGGGACTGACAGCTTTGACGATGGGGATAGGTCAAGGCATTGCCGATAAAGAAAAAGAAAAGAAGGCGAGCAGCTGACGGCAATGAAACTGTTTTTTAGAGCTGCAAGATAAGCAAACAGCGGGTGAAATAGAATAAGCATGAGGACGAGCCGATTGGATTGCGTAGCAACTTTGATCGGCTTTTTGGACGGGTAATTTAAATATAGAATAACAGGAAATAATTAAAGGGTTTTGCGCAACTATATGGAAGATTATAGTAAAACATGCTGTACGGGATATCTCCTGGTTTAAACAGTGAAAGGCAGTGGCAAGCTAAGAGGGAGTCTCCGGGCAATGTGCTGACATTAATTTAGGGAGGAATACATATGTTTAAAGGGATTTACACGCCAAGCATTACGATTTTACAGAAGGACGGTACCTTTGATTTTGCTCATATGGAAAAGCATATAGATAACTTGATTGAGGGAGGCATTAACGGTATCCTGTTTTTTGGCAGCATCGGTGAATTTTTTGCTTTTTCAAAAGAGGAAAAAAAGCAACTGATCGATTTTGCAGTTAAAAAAGTCAATCGGCGGGTTTCTGTGCTCATTGGGATCGGTGGGACGATCATGGAAGATGTTGTCGATTTGGCAAAATACTGCAAAAATGCTGGTGCCGACGGCGTCGTTGTGATATCCCCGTATTATTTTGGCCCGACAGACAGCGCCGCGGAAATTTATTTTAGCGGGATTGCTGAAGCGGTAGATATGCCGATCATGTTGTACAACTTCCCGGCTCGCACCGGCAACGATTTATCGCCGGATTTGGTATATAAACTTGCCGTGAAATATCGGAATATTGTGGCCATTAAAGATACCGTAGATAATATCAGCCACACGAGAAAAATCATCCAAAAAGTCAAAGCGGTCCGTCCGGACTTTTCTGTCTTGTCGGGATACGACGAGTACTATGTGGTAAATCGCATCTCAGGCGGCGACGGAGTTCTCTGCGGCCTGACGAATATAGAACCGCAGCTTTTTGCCGCGCTGCATACAGCTTATGAAAGTGGCGATTTTTCTGTGATGCAGCGGTGCGCAAAAAGGGTGGCGAAGCTCATGAAGCTATATGATACTACGGATTTGTTTGTCACGGGCATCAAAGCCGGAGTTAAAGCTAAAGGGCTGGATATTTCGACCTATACCAAAAATCCGGCAGTACAACTGACCGAAGAACAGTATCAGAGCATCAAAACGATCCTTGCCGAAATTTCGGAATAAAGCCGTTTTTCAGATCGGCGAACAGAAGGCGTGAAGTTCCAGCTGCACAAAAAAATTTAGCAAAAGATTAAAGGAACTGTAAATATGAGAAGGGGGAATTATGGTGGAAACTTTATTGAGTGATCTTGAGGGCTTGCGGATGGCTATGGAAATCGAAAAAAGAGGATTTGTTTTTTACCAGAAAGCTTATCATAAATTTAAGGACGCGCAAGTCAAGGCCTTATTTAAAACACTGATGGAAGAAGAAGAGCAGCATCTAAAAACCTTCAGGGAAATTTTTGATCAGATTGCAGCTGACAAAGAAGCGCACAGCACAGAATATTTATTTGATCCTGAAGTGTCGGGCTACTTAACGGTGCTGGTGGACTCACATGTGTTCCCGCTGGAACAGGATGCGGATCGCATCATCAGTGAACTGGCTACGGTAGAAAAAATCATAAAACTAGCCATGGGCGCAGAAAAAGATTCCATTCTGCTTTATACAGAATTAGCAAATTGTTCCAAGTTTAAAAACACAAAAGCGGTATTCATGCAATTAAAAAAAGAAGAACAGAACCATGTCACGGAAATCGGTCATAAGCTCAGACAAATTTTAACCAATAAGACGGTTTCTTAAAAATACAAGCTCTTTAGCATCGTCCGGACTTCGGTTCGGACGATTTTTTTCGCAGTTGCTTATTCTGGTGAAATTTTCTTGCCGGCAGGGGCAGGTTTCTGGAAGCTTTTTAAAGGGGAAAGATCAATCTTGTCGAAATAAAAGACAAGATGGTGCTCTGCATAAGAGGTTAAAAAGTATGGGAATGAAATATTACTGAGACAAAAGCAGGAGGCGTTAGCAATGGCCGTGATAAAGTTAGATCCGGAAAAAAAGAAAATAGCTGCTGGAAGAAATCCAGCAGCATTTTCAGCAAGAAAGGGACGAGTCAATCAGTGTTTTTCAGGCGGAAAATTACTTGGAATTCATTTTAGTTAAGGCTGGCGTTTATATTTACAATCAGGCCATAGCCGATGCACAAACGTTTATGGCGGAAAAGGCGGAGGAATTATTTGTGTTGGAAAAGCAGTATAAAGAATCTTGAGAAGAATTGTGCCAAGAAACATGGCAACGCTTGGCGATGACGTTTTCAATTTAAATCAACGATGAGGCGGTGTGAATATGGCTAAAAATGACGAATTGGATAACCTGTTGTCAGATCCGAGAATTACGCAGGAAGAATGGAATGCCTTGGGACAGCTTTTGGAAATCGATGCAATCCTCACCATGGACCCGTCAGAGCGCTGTCAAATCGTAAATCAGGAAATACGCCATAGCTACGGGCATGCTGTGGCCAATGTTTTTCGAACGGCATATGAGCCGGATTATGTGAACCCCATATTAATTGAAACGGCCAAAAAGCTCCATGTTGCAATTTTTAATCATCAAGCCGATGCTATAGAAGATGCGATCGTCATCAAAGTCATAGAAATGGCCAAAGTGAAAATCATCAAGACTAAAGGTGCTGCAGCCTGGGAACAGATCGAAAGAGCTATTGAAAAAGATTGGGACGAATGGGTTCAGCTTGGGAAAATTCCGCATAGTGCATCTGCTGAACTGAAAAAAATACGCGGGGCAGCATTGATGGTAGCGCTGTTTGAGGGTCGTATTGCTGGCTTTGCTCTTTACGTTATTGCCAATCAAACGCTGTTTGCCATGGCAAGGTTTTTGGGGATAAAAATAGGGGCGGAAGTTGCGGCGCCCATGCTGAATGGTGTTTTTTCTTTTTTGATGGGGCCAGCAGCAATTGCTTTGGCCGGACTCTTGTTGGTTTATGACTTAGGGGATTCGAATTGGGAAAAGGTTATTGCCGCAGTCCTTATGGTCGCTACAATTCGTAAGCGCCTGATTTTTGCTTGCTGACAGGGCTGCGGGTGGTGGGGGATTCTACAATTAATTCCGCTGGCCTTGACAGCAGGATTTTCTTTTGCTAAAATCAAAGTCATAAATAAATAACGCAATATGGGACTGACGGATAAATGTGGAATGAACCACGTGAACTATATTGTTGAAACGTCGACCGTCTGGGCACAGAATTTATGGGCCCGGACTTTTTTTGTTTCAAGCGAGCGCGTAAATTCAACGGCAGCTGCAGGACTGGCGGATAAGTGGAATGAACCACGTGAACTGTAGCGCTGTCAAAATGTCGACCGTCTGGGCAAGGGATACCTTTGTTTGGGCTGGTCTATTTTTTCACCCTTTTTTAACCGGTGGAGGTGGCCAACTGAACTGCTTTTAAATTTTTACCCTATTAAAAGGAGTGTTGGAAGATGAAAAATCGGTGGTTGATATCATTGGCGGCAATTGGCATTCATATCTGCATTGGCAGTGTGTATGCTTGGAGTGTTTTGACAAGGCCGATCATGCAGGAAATGGGTTTTACCTTGAAAGAAACAACATGGGCATTTTCTTTGGCAATTTTATTCTTAGGCCTTTCTGCGGGTTTTCTCGGCAGTTATGTGGAAAAGTATGGACCGCGAAAATCCGGGCTTGTTTCTACGCTGTTTTTTGGACTGGGAATGTTCGGCACGGCAATGGCATTGCATCTGCGAAGTTTGCCTTTACTGTATCTTTTTTACGGCGTTGTCGGCGGGATTGGCCTTGGCGTTGGTTACATTACGCCGGTTTCGACCCTGGTGAAATGGTTTCCACGCAATCGTGGTTTTGCGACAGGTTTGGCTATTATGGGCTTTGGTTTTGCCAGTCTTATCGCCGGCCCGGTTATGCAATTGCTGGTTCGTGAAGTCGGCTTAGTAAATAATTTTCTCATTCTCGGCTTGACCTATATGGTCATCATGGCCGCTTCAGCCATGTATCTCGCTCCGCCACTGGTAACAAAAATAGCAGAGCAACCATCACATGGACAGACGAGAAGTGCCGGTCTCTATCGGCAGTTTACGGCTAAAGAAGCGATGCATACCTGGCAGTTTTACGCCTTATGGTGGGTATTTTTTACGAATATTACTTGCGGCATTGGTTTGCTGAGTGTAGCTTCCCCGATGGCGCAGGAAGTCGTTGAAATGTCGCCGCTTGCGGCCGCTTCGATGGTTGGTCTCATCGGTTTATTGAATGGGCTGGGGCGTATTGTCTGGGCATCCGTATCCGATTACTTCGGGCGCGGTCTTACCTATATTTTATTTTTTGTCATCGAGGCCATAGCCTTTTTTGCATTGGCAGATACAACCAGTGAAATCGGTTTTCAGATGCTTGTCTTTTTGATTATCACCTGTTATGGCGGTGGCTTTTCTTGTATGCCGGCGTATCTGAGCGATTTGTTTGGCACGAAACAGCTGAGTGCTATCCATGGCCGGATTCTCACGGCTTGGGGCGCTGCTGGCGTTGTCGGCCCGGTTCTGCTGACCTGGATTCGTGAAACAACAAACAGTTATTCGCTCACCCTGTTCTTTTTCTCAGGTTGTTTCGTCGTATCTTTTGTGGTTGCCATGGTTTTGAAAATGAAAACCAACGGCAATGCGCGCGGCAAATTAAAACAAACGATTTAACCGCTGGAAAACGCTCAAAATAAATGAACGATTACGGAATAAAAAGGGGCTGTGACAAAATGAGTAATCATTTTGTCCACAGCCTCTTTTGATATTCGTATTGAGGTCTCAAGTAGGCAATTACTAA
>Ga0183099_1000799_pt1 | contig 20519 bp, 11 predicted proteins | sample Biomet1_FD_127788 | JGI IMG/M metagenome (GOLD analysis project Ga0183099, IMG submission 127788) | Microbial communities from bioreactor (seeded with anoxic lake sediment) at LBNL, California, USA - Biofuel metagenome 1 | ecosystem: Engineered > Bioreactor > Anaerobic > Unclassified ...
TTAATATGTTTTTCAATGTACCTTTTTCGCCATCGGATATAGAGATTTCTCTATTTTCATAACTGGCAGATGGAGTAGGTATCCATAAAAGCCATTTCCCATCTTTATCCGACTGGGTACGAAAATTCTGATAATTCCAGGATGCTTTGACAGTAACCGTTTTATTTGGGTCAGCATCTCCCCAGAGCTTCACTTTTGTGTTTTGTTGCAACACCATGTTATCACTCAGAATCTCGGGCATTTTAACTTTGGCACTTGCCTCCATTGCTAACAGAGCAAATAACATCAGATAACTAAATTTGTTTTTCATTTTATAATTGGTAATTAAAGTTCTATTCATTCAGCTTTTTCAAATAACCTTGTACCGTTATTCCCCATTCTTTTAAATCCTCATTGCTCCAGTTTCCTTCCGAAGAAGCGCTGGTCTGAATCATGGAGCTGGTTTCCTCCTTGTCGGCAATAGCCCATGCTGCCCAACTAATCTGATTTTTTTTCATCCAGCTTAGCCAAAGGTTCCATTCTGTATTATCTATTGCTCCATCTCCGCTGGCTTCCATTCCTGCACATTCCGAAACGAACAATGGTAGCCCTTTTTGCAGAGCATAATCAGCTTTATTCCGGAGGTCTTGTTTGTGAGTGCCTGCGTAAAAATGGAGAGTGTACATGATATTCTCATATCCTTTTATTGGATTATCGGCTGCCAGATTTACATCCTGATCCCAAGTGGGAGTACCTACAAGGATAATATTTTTTTCATCAATAGCTCGGATGGCTTTAATTATTTCCTCTGAATAAGCTTTTACTTCCGGCCATGTTGCAGTGTTTAACGGTTCATTGAATATTTCATAGATAACATTGGGATATTCATTATAGCGATTTGCCATTTGAATAAAGAATTTTTTAGCCTCATTGGTACGTATGTTATGAGAATGCCAGTCTATAATAACATATATTCCACTTTTAATAGCGGCATCTGCTACACTCATTACACATTTTAGGGCATAATTGGGTGAGCTGATATAGGCTCCGTCAGGTTCTACTCCAATGGCTGCTCTTACTACATCGCATTCCCAGTCTTTTGCCAGCCAGTCAATTACAGATTCATTATAAAAACGTGGCCACCAGTTGTGCCATCCCAGACTAACTCCTCGCAAAACGATTGGCTTCTTTTCTGAATTAACGAGATAAGTACCTTGTACCGAAAGTTGTCCGTTACGTGAAACGGGAGTCGTATTGGTATTACATTCCGTACTGTTATTGCAGGAAAGTAATAATAATGATAAGAAAGAGATGAAGAATCCTTTGAAGAAGGTATATCTTGATTTCATGTTCTGTAGTAGATAGGTTTTTTTACCGATACGAAAATAAGCAAAATAAATGATAATGATATTATAGCTGATAGAAATGTACCATAATTAGTCAAAAAAGTATTGGTATTGTTTTGTTAAATAGTTTGAAGGTCAGCATATCTTAATTACTTTTATCATTTAGATGGATTATTTTTTGAGAATCCAGGAATTTTTACGAGTTTTGTATGCAGCTAGTAGCCACTAATGTAAATCAACTAATGAAAAAACACTATAATCTATTTCTCCTGCTTTTTTTTATATACTCATCTTTTGTTTGTGCACAAGGCAAGTTTATGTTTAAACACCTTGAAGTTAGAAATGGGCTCTCTCATAGTCAGGTGAATTATATCTATAAAGACAGCCGTGGTTTTATGTGGTTTGGTACAGTATCCGGACTTAATCGGTACGATGGGTACACTTATAAATTGTATCAACACAACGAAAGAGATACTACTTCCATTATAGATAATTATATTTCTAATATCCAGGAAGATGCTAATGCCGATTTGTGGATAAATACAGGTTCTGGTTATGTTATTTATGATTCTAAAAAGGAACGGTTTAAAAGAAATATATCCAATGAATTAAGGAAGCGTGGGATTAATAGGGCAGTGACATTAATCTTTATTGATAAACAAAAGAATTTGTTGTGTTATGTCAATGGATTGGGCGTTTTTAAATACCAGAATACGTCAAAAAAACTGCTCCTCTTTAAACAAAATGAACTGGCAGGGAATCTCAGCAAAGGTAATATTACGGATATTCGTGAGAGTAAAGCCTGTTATTTGATACTCTATCAAACAGGATTACTGGAATGTGTGAACAAAAACACAGGTAAAGTTTTTAGAAAAGAAAACTATATTCCGGCTAATTTTGATATAAGCGCTAATAGATTTTTTGCCTATGTTGACTCTGATGGCGACTATTGGATATACAGCGATGGTAGTTTTGGTCTATGGCTTTACCATGCAAAAGAAAGAAGCTGGGAGTATATTAGTAATATGGCAACCAAATCGGCCTATATACTTTCCAGTAATGTTATTAAGGATATTGCACAGGATGCAAACGGAGATATGTGGATTGGAACAGATCACGGAGGTATTGATGTTATTAACAAACAAAGAGGACAGGTCACTAATCTTCAAAATGATGCGATTGATGAGAGAAGTATCTCACACAATACTATAAATTGTATCTATAGAGATAATACCAATATTATCTGGGTGGGCACATATAAAAAGGGTATTTCATATTACAGCGAGAGTATCTTTAAGTTTGAAGTGGATCACATGCCTTATCTCAATAATCTGAAGAATTTAAATAATGATGCAACAATCTTTGCCGAAGATACAAAGGGAAACTTATGGATAGGTACCAATGGTGCCGGAGTTATCAGCTATAATAAGTCAACCGGACAACGGCAACTGTATCAGCATATACCCGGACAAGCAGGATCACTAACAAGCAATGTTATTGTAGCTCTTTGTGCTGCGAGAGACGGTAAGATATGGATTGGAACTTATTTGGGTGGATTGGATTGTTTTGACGGCCAACGTTTTATCCATTATAAAAACGATCCAAAAAATCCAAATTCACTTGCAAATAACAATGTGTGGTCTATTGTGGAAGATAAGAATGGATATATATGGATTGGAACTTTGGGCAGCGGTTTACAACGATTAAATCCCAAAAACGGACAGTTCGTTACCTTTAACAACAGAAAGAGAGGGCTATTGACATCTGAATATATTTCTTCTCTCTGCATGGGGCGCGATGATATTCTTTACATAGGAACGGCAATTGGAATTACAACTTATAATCTCAGAACCGGAGTGTTTGAACAATTCCTGACAAACAAACGTGGAGATCAGAAATTCTCAAATCAGAATGTGAATCAACTTTATGAGGATAGCCGTGGACTTTTATGGGTGGCCACCCGAGAAGGACTGAATGTCTTTGATCTTAAGAATGATAAGATTACACCCATTCATAAAGCAGACGGACTGGCGGATGATGTAATTACCGGAGTTATAGAAGACAATAATAAGAATATGTGGGTAACTACATCCAACGGAGTTTCTAATATTATAGTTGGCACAAATCCAAAAACAGGTAATTACACTTATACTTATTATAATTATGATGAGCGGGATGGCTTACAGAGTAGTGAGTTCAACATGAGGTCCATCCTTCGTTCTTACCGGGGAGAGATCTTAATGGGAGGAATCCGCGGATATAATATTTTTAATCCGGAGGTCATTAAATATAATAGAATTCTGCCTAAAGTAGTTTTTACTGATTTACAACTTTTCAATAATAGTGTGAAGGTGGACTCTGTATATGATGGAAATATTATTCTTAAAGAAGGACTAAACTGGACAAAAGAGATTGAACTTAAATATCGTCAGAATGTGTTTTCCATAGAATTCTCTTCAATGAATTATGTTCTGCCAGAAAAAACAAAGTATGCATATATGTTGGAAGGATTTAATTCGGACTGGTTAATGACAGATGAGAATGCTCATAAAATCACATATACAAATCTTGCTCCCGGAACGTATACTTTGAAGGTCAAAGCGGCTAATAGTGATGGTTTCTGGAATGAGGAAGCCACCTCTCTTAAGATAGTTATAAAACCACCCTTCTGGCGTTCAGGTTTGGCATATGTTATTTACATCATTATCTTAATTGGAATTTTACTCCGTGGCCGGTTCCTGATTCTTAGAAACGAAAGAAACCGTTATAAAGTGCAACAAATTGAACTCGAAGCAAAGCAGAATCATGAAATAGATGATATGAAGCTACGGTTCTTTACCAATATTAGTCATGAATTGCGCACTCCACTTACTTTGATTATATCTCCGTTGGAAAGTGTAATTAAAACGATAAATAGTGATGAACAAAAACAGAAGCTAGAGATGGTGCATCGTAATGCAGTTCGCTTGCTTCATCTTGTAAACCAACTTATTGATTTCCGTAAACTAGATGTTCAAGGACAGCAGATAAACCTTTCTTATGGTGATATTGTAGCTTATATTAAGAATGTTTCTTCTTCTTTTGCCGAACTTTCTGAGAAGAAAAATATTCGTCTAACCTTCTATTCTTCAGTAAACGAGTTGCGTATGGAATTCGATGAGGATAAGATGGGAAAAATCATGATGAATCTGCTTTCCAATGCCTTTAAGTTTACTAATGAAGACGGACGTGTGGAAGTTTATGTAAACTTGCTTTCAGCTTCGGCTGAGGAACAAGTTGAAAAGCTGGAGATACGTGTGGCAGATACAGGAATTGGCATCAGTGATGATGAGAAAGGAAAAATCTTTGAGCGTTTTTATCAGGTGAAACAAAGTGATGAACATAAGTTTGGTGGAAGTGGCATTGGTCTTCACATGGTGAAGGAATTTGTCCTTTTGCACAAAGGAACAGTGGAAGTGCACAATAATACTGGAAAGGGAAGTGTCTTTGTTGTTACTATTCCCGTAAATCGTAAGAAAGAAGAGGAAAAGAAATATGCTATTGCAGAAGGTCATGCTAAGGTGCTTAATGAAAAACCTGAGGAATCAGGTGAGGTTTCCGAAAATAATGCTGAAGTAATAAACCGCCCGGTGATTCTTGTTGTTGATGATAACGATGATTTCCGGACCTTTATGAAAGATAGTCTCAAATCTGAATTTGTGATACAAGACGCCCGTAATGGAAAAGAAGCTTGGGAATCTATTCTGGATTCACTTCCCGATATGATTATCAGTGACGTAATGATGCCTGAAATGGATGGATGCGAGCTTTGCCGATTAGTGAAAAATGATGTACGGACTTCTCACATTCCATTAATTCTTCTTACTGCCCGAACAGCAGAAGAACATAAGTTGGAAGGATTGGAAATTGGAGCAGATGATTATATTACTAAACCTTTTAATTTTGAGATTCTGATGCTTCGAATTCGGAAACTGATGAAAAGAAGAGAAGTTGCTCAGGAAACTTTCCGCAAACAAATTGATGTAAAACCAAGTGATATTACAATTACGTCCTTGGATGAAAAGTTAATTCGGAAAGCTATTAAGTACGTGGAAGATAATATCAGTAGTAGTAATGAACTGTCGGTTGAGGAATTAAGTAAGTATTTAGGCATGAGCCGGGTTCATCTATATAAAAAGCTTCTTTCAATAACAGGAAAAACTCCGATTGAATTTATACGTACTATCCGTTTAAAGAGGGCTGCCCAGCTACTCCGTGAGAGTCAGTTGAATATCTCTGAAGTTGCTTATCAGGTAGGCTTTAATAACCCCAAGTACTTTAGTAAATACTTTAAAGAAGAATTTGGTATGTTACCGTCAGTTTATCAGGAGAAAAAGGAGAAAGAGGATACTGAGAAGTAAATAATTCCGTTATTTATTTACTTCTCAAGATAATTACTGAGATTTCGGGCCATGCTCCAAAGCGGAATGGCAGTCCTAAAAATCCCAGTCCTACGTTGACATATAAAGATTTTCCCTTTTGCGTGTAGATTCCTCCCCATTGTGGATAAATAAGTGAGGAAAGAGAATGATTTCCAAAGGCAAGCTGCATGCCATGAGTATGTCCGGAAAGTGTTAATGCAACGTCACTCTCTGGCAAAACTTTCTTTTTCCAGTGAGACGGATTGTGACTGAGTAACAATTTAAAAGGTATTCCTTCTGTGCCGGTTAGGGCCGTTTTTAGATCACCTTTCCCTGAAAAAGGAGGCTCTCCCCAATTCTCCACACCAATAAGAGCTATACTGTCACCTTTATGGTGAAGAATGCGATGATCATTATTTAGCATAATCCAACCCATCTTTGCTTCTTTTTGTTTCAGTGCAATCAAATTCTCAACTTGCTCCTCCGGATTTTTCCATTTATAGTAAGGACCGTAATCGTGATTGCCAAGAATAGAGTACACACCATCTTTTGCACTTAGTCTGCTGAGCGTTTCTTCATATCCTTCTAACTCAGTTGCCTTGTTATTTATAAGGTCTCCGGTAAACACAATAAGATCGGGCTGCTGAGCATTTACCAGTTCCACCGCTTCACGTAGAGCTTTTCCATTCCCAGTCCAACTGCCTATATGAATATCCGACAATTGCACAATTTTATATCCGTCGAACCCTTTGGGAATTAACGGTGACTGGTAAGTTAGCGGCTTTATATCAAATTTTGTTTTACCCCATATTGATCCGTAAACCAATATTCCTACCCATATTACTGCAGCAGTAAATCCTACGTAAGTAAATGGTGTGAATGATCTTTTTAGGAAATAACCCAATGGAAGGTCGAAAATTGAAATAAGCGTAAAAGTAAGTTTAGGAAGGGCAAATATAAAATATACCATGACAAACCATCCAACTAGTTGATTTCTCTCAATGACCTCATCATGACTGGTAAAGTAAAACAGATAAACCAAGCCTGCCAGCAATAAGCATGAGGGTATAAAGTAAAGATACTTAGTTAACGTGTTAACTTGAATGTTCGATATATATATTTTGTAAATGAATATGTCTGGTAAGATAAGTATCAGTAACAGACATAAAAATATTTTTTGCATCATAATTTCTGTATAGATTTCAAAAAGTCTTTCCTGCATAAAGCAGGAAAGACTTTCTTTCTGTTAGAGAGTTGTTATGTAAAGAAAGATTTTAATCTTGTTTTAGTTCTCTCAACTCAGCAAGATTACGTTTAATATTTTTTAATTTGTCGTAAAATAGACTTTTTATTATCCAGACTGCTGCAATACACCCTACAATCCATATAGTTGAAAATATTAGTATTGACACTAAATTCATTTTCATAAGATGTACACAAATTGCTTGTACTAGAAAAGCTGACAAGAAAAAGAAAGCAGCTACAAAACATTCTATAATAAAATTTCGATGATAAGCTGTCATTTTTTTAATTACAGTGACTAGTGGCATTTTTTCTATATCAATACTTTTGAGATACTTATATCCCATGCTATCCCACACCATTCCGATGCAAAGCATAATCCATATAAATAACCACATACAGTATTCGTTGCTACTATGATCTGCTGTTAGTAGATAATACCCCAAACCAATAAGAGCAAGAAAGCCTACAATGAGAGTCACTTTTGCATATAAAAGCACCTTATTCATCGAATTTCGCGTTTGCTTTGTTCGTTCGCTGATTAATTTGCTCAGTGTTTTCTCATCTATCAGTTCGCTTTTCTTTAGTCGGTTATCTAAGACTTCCCACGACCTTTTTAATTCATCAAGTTCCATCGTTCTATTTTTAGTTGTGAGTCATTTTTCTCATTTTATCCTTTATTCTACTCAGTTTGGTGGCTACGTTTGTTACTGTTAATCCGGTAATCTCTGCTATCTCAGCATAATCTTTTTCTTCCAGATATAGAAGAATAATAGATTTATCGAGTTGCCCCAAATTGTTTATGAGCCTATATAGTTCTGCCAGCATTTCGCGGAAGCTGTCTTCTTCTTCCGTTAGCCATTCTGCTTCTTGTGTGAGCGAAACTATATCAGGGATATTTTTCTCTTTGCGAATAAATGAAATGCAAGTATTCAAAGTAATACGATATATCCATGTAGATATTTTGCATTCACCCCGGAATTTCGGAAAAGCTCGCCAGATATTCAGTACTGCTTCCTGATAAAGATCATTAAGCGTTGCTGATTTAGTGGTGTATAGATAGCAGACTTTGTATATGACACGCTCATATTCTTTTATACATGCCGTAAACTCCTGCTCTAAGTCCTTTTTCATTCTTGTTTCATCCATTTGCTATACACTTTTTTAGTCGTGAGAAATAGGAAAAAATCACAAAACTCCGGGAAAACTAATACCTTTTATCAAGGAATATTTTTTAAAAGGTGTAGGTTCTTCTACAACAAGGTGTAGACTTTCTATATTTTTACTCTACACTTTATTTATAAAAGGAGTAGAGCTAATTATGTATTGTTGGTTTTATATTGCTTTAATCTTGGTTGTTTATTATTTTAAAGTCGGGCGATCAATTTAAAAGCTTACTTTACAGGTTGGCAGCCAGAAACTTTTTCATTTCAGAAACCTGCATTCCTCTTCTGCGGGCATAGTCATTCAATTGGTCTTCGCCTATTTTCCCTATTGAAAAATAACTGGAGGCCGGATGAGAGATTATAATTCCACTAACTGAAGCATGCGGATACATGGCTCCGTTTTCGGTGAGTTTGATGCCTATCTTACTCATATCAATCAATTCATCCAGTAAGAAATTAATTGATTGATCGGGTATGGATGGATATCCCACGGCAGGACGGATGCCTTGATACTTAACTTTTAGCATCTCTTTAATAGTCAGATTCTCATCTTTTGCATATCCCCAGGCTACTTTGCGGATATATTCGTGCATTTTTTCCACAGCAGCTTCTGCTAAGCGGTCAGTAAGTGTCTGAACCAATATGTGTTTATAAGGATCACTTTCATATATTTTTTCCATGTCCGGGTCAACACTTGAAGCAAATACTCCAACAGTATCTTTCTGTCCCGACGAGAGCGGGCGAACGAAATCGCTCAAACAAAGGTATGGCTCATTATCTTTTTTACGAACCTGCTGACGAAGAAACGGAATCACAACGTTTCCCACAATAAGATTATCGCCATCAGAGTTAGAATCAAACAACTCATACATTACTTTAACCTCAAAATCCTTGTCCAGCTCGTCTAGCATCCGGTTTGCTTCTTTATAAAGTTGCATAGCCTCTGCCGCTTTTGGCCGTTCTTCTTCAGGAAAGCTCGTTAGCCATTGTGCCCTGCAGGAATCACATCCGTGAATTTCTGAAATCTGCCCAAAGTGTGCTCCCAGTCTCCAGGCATGGAAAAAGTAAAGCCAGTCAATGTACTCTACTAGTTCGTGTATTTTATAAGATGTTACCATTGTTTATCTGAATCTAAGTTCTTGTCCACGATAAGAATCATCTAATTGTCCGTCTGAATATACAGTGTGCCCGTTTACAAATGTGCGTTCTACCTTATGAGAGAAAGTCAAGCCTTCCAGTGGACTCCAGCCACATTTGCTGAGAACGCTCTTATTCGTTAAATCCCATTCTGCATTGGGATTTACTATCACTAAATCAGCCTGATAACCTTCACGGATATATCCACGGTTATGTATCTGAAAAAGTTCAGCCGGTGCATGACACATCTTTTGAACTACTTGCTCCTTTGTAAAGTTTTCAGGAGTGGCAAGCTTAAGCATGGTCACTAATGAAAATTGAATCATCGGCATTCCTGAAGTTGCACGTAAGGCGCCACCCTCTTTCTCACTTAATAAATGAGGAGCGTGGTCGGTTGCAACTACATCAATGCGGTTTTCTGTTATGGCATGTCTTAGTAATGCACGGTCAATGCCTGTTTTAACTGCCGGATTGCATTTGATGCGTGTGCCTACTTCCTCGTACATTTTGTCATAGAATGCAATATGAGCCACACATGCTTCCGCAGTAATTTTCTTTTCTCTGAGAGGCACATTTTCAAATAACTCCAGCTCTTTTGCTGTAGAAACATGAAGAATATGAAGGTGTGCTCCGGTTTTTTCTGCCAGTTCCACAGCTAATGCTGAAGATGCATAACATGCTTCACTGCTTCTTATCAAAGAATGATAAATAATATCAGGATCATCTCCATATTTTTCTTTTACGAGACGAGTGTTATGTGCAATGATAGCTGCGTCTTCGCAATGTGCTGCGATTATTAAATCAGTTCCACCAAAAACTTTCAGCAGACTCTCTTTACGATCCACTAGCATGTTTCCGGTACTGGAACCCATAAACAGCTTAACTCCACACACGCGTTGAGGATCTAATTTAGAAAGCTGATCGGCATTTGTATTTGTTGCTCCAAAATAAAAGGAGTAGTTGATTAAACTCTTTTCGGCTCCCAACTGAAATTTAGCATTTAGCGCTTCAATATCCGTAGTTTGCGGAAGAGTATTCGGCATATCCATAAATGAAGTAACTCCTCCTGCAGCTGCTGCCCGGCTTTCGCTAAAAATATCAGCCTTATGTGTCAGTCCAGGTTCGCGGAAATGTACATGATCATCGATAACTCCTGGAATCAGGTATTTACCTTTGGCGTTTATTATTTCAGTAAATGTTTGGTCTGAATCAACAGTTCCTTCAATAATCCTGGCTATTTTATCATCCTCTATTATTACTGATCCGGTGAAGCTTCGCCCTTCATTAATAATTGTGGCGTCTTTAATTAGCGTACGTTTCATTTCTTTTGGGGGTATTTACGAAAAAAGCTATCAATTTTTAGCTGAATAACTCCCATGACTGCTTCGCCGAATATTCCGCTATTCATTTTGGAAGTTCCCAGTTCGCGGTTGATAAAGATTACCGGAACTTCTATGATGTTAAAGCCAGACTTGTGAGCCATGAATTTCATCTCAATCTGGAAAGCATATCCTTTGAACCGGATCTTGTCCAGTTCTATAGTTTCCAATACTTCCCGGCGGTAACATTTGAATCCGGCGGTAGTGTCGGCAACAGGTATGCCCGTTATAAAACGAACATATTTAGATGCGAAGTAAGACATAAGCACACGGCTCATAGGCCAGTTTACTACATTTACCCCACTCACATAGCGGGAACCGATAGCCACATCACCTCCCAATGCTGTACATGCATGATAAAGTCGGGGAAGATCATTAGGATTGTGTGAAAAATCGGCATCCATCTCAAATACAAAATCATATTTTTTTTCTATCGCCCAGCGGAAACCAGCTATGTATGCTGTTCCCAATCCTTGTTTTCCTTCTCTTTCAATCATAAACAAACGTTCAGGAAACTCAGTTTGCAGGCGTTTAACAATAGAAGCAGTGCCGTCCGGCGATCCATCTTCAATAATCAAGATATGAAAGATTTTTTCTAATCCAAAAACTGCTCGGATTATATTTTCTATGTTTTCCTTTTCATTGTAGGTAGGAATTATAATGATACTGTCGGAGGCTTGCATATGTTAGTGTATATTTTGTTGGACAAAAGTAGTTAATTTATTGTACTTGCAAAAGAGAACAATAATTTTTTAGTAATTTTGCACCGAAGATTAATTTCTTTTCACCGCAGTTTACATCTATTCATTAGTTCATTATTCCCGATTGTGCTTGCACCTGATCGTTTGAAAAGGGATTCGTGATTGTTTTATTAATTATTTGTGGTGAAGAAATGGACTATTTTATGAATATATCAGAATTACAAAGCATATATGCCAAACATCCCGGAACGGGAGCTATGGCTAAGCTGCTGGAAGAATCCTCTGTAAAGACGATTTTTCTTGGAGGCATTTGTGCCTCTTCCGCGGCTCTTCTCTTTTCCACACTTATCAAGAGTAGTAAAAATTCATTTGTTTTCATTTTGGGCGACCTCGAGGAAGCAGGATATTTCTATCATGACCTAACCCAGATAAACGGATCGGATAAGATTTTATTCTTTCCTTCGTCTTATCGCCGGGCAATAAAGTACGGTCAGAAAGATGCTGCCAATGAGATTCTCCGCACAGAAGTACTGAGCCGTTTGCAAAAAACGGAAGAACCTTTGTGTGTGGTGACTTATCCGGATGCGCTGGCTGAGAAAGTTGTCTCCCGCGATGAGCTGACAGATAAAACATTAAAGCTGCATGTAGGCGAACAAGTTGACACAGGATTTATTACGGAAATACTATCCAATTATGGCTTTGAACGGGTTGATTATGTTTATGAACCCGGGCAATACGCTGTGCGTGGAAGTATTATTGATGTGTATTCTTTTTCTTCCGAGTATCCATATCGTATCGACTTTTTTGGAGATGAAGTTGAAAGTATCAGAAGCTTTGAAGTGGATACTCAGCTTTCCAAAGAAAGAAAAGAAAGCATTGCTATTGTGCCCGAGCTCACAAAAGGGGGGGGAGAGGAAGTTTCCTTCCTCGACTTTATTCCGCAGGAAACAATTATAGGAACTAAAGATTTTCTTTGGTTGCGCGAACGAATTCAGGCTGTGTATGATGAAGCGCTTTCTCCACAGGCTGTAATTGCACTGGAAGAGAATGAAGAGGGAGATGTAAATTTGGATCAAAAGCTGATTGACGGGTCTGAGTTTACTGTCCGTGCCCTGGATTTCCGGCGGATAGAGTTTGGAAATAAACCAACCGGAACGCCTCAGGCAACGGTGGAATTTAACTTCTCTGCTCAGCCTATTTTCCATAAGAACTTCGATTTGGTGAGTAGCTCGCTAAAGGGCTACCTGGAACAGAACTATCAGATTTATATATTGTCGGACAGTGCAAAGCAAACGGATCGTATCCGTGCTATCTTTGAAGATAGGAATGATAATATTCCTTTTGCAGCTGTTGACAAAACTCTCCACGAAGGTTTTATTGATAATACGCTCCGTTGTTGTCTCTTTACCGATCATCAGATATTTGACCGTTATCATAAGTACAACTTAAAGAGTGATAATGCGAGAAGTGGCAAGGTGGCTCTCACATTAAAGGAATTAAATCAGTTTCAGGTTGGCGATTATGTGGTGCATACCGACCATGGAGTGGGGCGGTTTGCCGGGCTAATTCGTATCCCAACCGGAAATACTACTCAGGAAGTGATTAAACTTGTTTATCAAAACGAGGATGTGGTAATGGTTAGTATCCATTCCTTGCACAAGGTTTCTAAATACAAAGGTAAGGAGGGGGAACCTCCTCGTTTAAATAAGCTGGGAACCGGTGCATGGGAGAAGTTGAAGGAACGAACCAAAACCAAAATTAAGGATATTGCACGTGATCTTATAAAACTTTATTCGCAACGGAAGGACGAAAAAGGATTTAGTTTTAGTCCGGATTCATTCCTGCAACATGAACTTGAAGCGTCATTTATCTATGAAGATACGCCTGATCAGCTGAAAACTACGCAGGATGTGAAGGGTGATATGGAACGGGAAATGCCTATGGACCGATTAGTTTGTGGAGATGTAGGTTTTGGAAAAACGGAAATTGCGGTACGTGCGGCTTTTAAAGCAGCGGCTGATAATAAGCAGGTGGCGGTGTTGGTGCCAACTACCGTTTTGGCATTGCAGCATTTTAAAACATTTAGTGAAAGGTTGAAGGATTTTCCTTGCAGGGTAGATTATTTGAGTCGTGCCCGTAAGCCTGCGGATGTAAAGAGTCTTTTGGATGATTTGAAAGAAGGAAAGATTGGTGTATTGATAGGTACGCATAAAATTATAGGAAAACAGGTGAAGTTTAAAGATCTTGGGCTGTTGATAGTGGATGAAGAACAAAAGTTTGGAGTATCTGTGAAGGAGAAACTCCGACAGTTAAAGGTCAACGTGGACACACTTACCATGACGGCAACACCTATTCCCCGAACATTGCAGTTCTCCTTGATGGGGGCTCGTGATCTTTCGGTTATAAGTACGCCTCCGCCTAACCGTTACCCAATACAAACAGAAGTACATACTTTCAATGAAGAGATTATTGGTGAGGCTATTAATTTCGAAATGAGCCGCAATGGTCAGGTCTTTCTTGTGAATAATCGTATTCAGAACATCTATGAACTGGAAGGAATGATTCATCGTTTGGTTCCCGATGCACGTATCTGCGTAGGACATGGACAGATGGAACCGGATAAGCTTGAAAAAATTATCCTTGATTTTATTAATTACGACTATGATTTGCTGATAGCTACCTCAATTATTGAGAGTGGTATTGATATCCCTAATGTAAATACGATTATTATTAATAATGCGCAAAACTTTGGCTTGAGCGATCTTCACCAGTTGCGTGGTCGTGTGGGCCGGGGAAATAAAAAAGCATTCTGTTATCTGTTAGCTCCACCGCTCAGCAGTCTTACTACTGAAGCCAAACGTAGGCTACAGGCTATTGAGAATTTTAGCGACCTGGGTAGTGGAATTCACATAGCTATGCAGGATCTTGATATTCGTGGGGCCGGAAATATGCTTGGAGCAGAGCAAAGCGGATTTATTGCCGATCTGGGATACGAAACTTACCAGAAGATTCTTACCGAAGCTGTGCATGAATTGAAGACGGATGAGTTTGCAGAACTTTATGCAGAAGAGCTTGTTGCTGGAGAAGAAAAGATAAGTGGACAAAACTTTGTGCAGGAGTGTTTGGTGGAAAGCGATTTGGAATTGCTTTTCCCGGACGAATATATTCCGAGTAGCAGTGAACGAATGTTACTTTATCGCGAACTGGATAGTATGGAAACCGATGAAGAAGTACTGAACTTTCAGCAACGGTTAGAAGACCGCTTCGGTAAAATTCCGAGGGAAGGTCTTGAGTTGATGCGCATTGTCCGTCTCCGTCGCTTTGCAAAGAAGTTAGGTGCAGAAAAAGTCTTTCTGAAAGCAGGAAAAATGACTCTTTTCTTTGTCAACAATCCGGATTCACCGTATTATCAATCGGAAGCATTCGATAAGGTAATTAGTTATCTACAGAAATATTCCCGTTATTGTCAGCTACGTGAGCAACATACACGCAGAAGCATGATTATAAAGAATATTGAAACTGTAGAAACAGCGGTAGGCATTCTTAGTGAAATGTATGTTATGTAGAACCAGAAAATACAAATCTATCCAGAAAAATATGTTTTCATCCCTCACTCCCTCACGGATATGAGTTAATGTAGTGTAAATCATATTGTTATAGCCGTGATGGATTGGTTTTGAAACATCACTAAACCCTAACAAAAAGGCCGATCCTTCATTGATTTAACCTACGTTAACGTGATTTGTGTGTCTTTCTTGGGGAAAGATGCCTGGGTAAAAGGTGAAGAAAAAGTGCAAAAATAACTTAAAAAGGTGAGGGTAGCCCTGAAAAGTGAGAGTTAAGTGAGGGTGGGAAATGCAACCATCACGGTTTAATTTGTTGATTTTTAGTGTGCTGTGAAAAATTGTGATAGAGTGGGGATAGCTTTTAAATTTCTTGTAGAATTTAGCAAAAGTGCAAAGTTAAAAACATCCCGCCTGCTTTTTTTGAACTCCCGCCTGTTTCCCCAAAAAGAAGGCGAGAGTTTAGAGGAAACCAAACCGGAAAGAATTTTCGGTTATTCGCCAATAATTTTCAGCCATTCTCCAATGGATTTAATTTATTGGAGAATGGTTCTGGAGTACAACTATTGCTTATCTTCCGTATAGCTTATCAATCAAATCTTTTCTGCCCAGTTTTTTTAGTTCGGCAATAATCTGGTTCTTGTATTCGTGCTGATACCAAAAAAAGAACTGACGTTGGGCCAGTTTTTCTTTCTGACTGTGGGCAGTGTAAACAGGTTCCAGTGTGTACGGATGAAATCCTGTGTAGTAAGCTTCCGTGGCAATAGTCATTGGAGTAGGGGTAAAGTCCTGCACTTGCTCCAATCGGAAATCCATATTCTTAGTTATAACCGCCAGTTCTGCCATATCTTCTTCCTTACATCCCGGGTGAGAAGATATGAAATAAGGAATCAGTTGCTGGTTCATATTTAGTTCCCTGTTCAACTTATCAAAAGTCTTTTTGAACTGCTGAAACTGTAAAAATGAAGGTTTACGCATAATGTTGAGCACACGGTCGGAAGTATGTTCCGGCGCTACCTTTAGGCGTCCGCTTACATGTTTGGCAATCAGTTCGCGGGTATACTCAGCTGTTGAGCGGTTTATAGCTGGGTCCTTACTGTCGTACTGCAATAAATCATAACGCACTCCGCTACCAATAAATGATTTCTTTATCCCTTCTATTGCATCCACCGAGTGATAAATATCTAACAGAGGTCGGTGATCTGTGTTTAAGTTGGGACAAACCTTGGGATGAATACAGGAAGGGCGTTTGCACTTCTGGCAAATATTGATATCCTTGCCGCCCATACGATACATGTTAGCCGATGGTCCGCCAAGATCACTCAGATATCCTTTGAAATCCGGCAACTCTATCACTTCCTTTACCTCCTTTAAAATAGAGGCTTTGCTGCGAGAAACAATAAACTTTCCCTGATGAGCCGAAATAGTACAAAAGGCACATCCGCCAAAACAACCACGATGGATGTTTACGGAAAACTTAATCATGTCATAAGCCGGAATTCTTTTTCCTTTATATTTGGGATGAGGAAGACGAGTATAAGGTAAATCAAATGATTTATCCAGTTCAGCTTCAGTCATGGGAGGATAGGGAGGATTCACTATTACTATATTATTATCCACAGATTGCAGAATGCGTGAAGCTTCCATCTTATTACTTTCCTCTTCGATATGACGAAAGTTTTCTGCTTGTTTCTTTTTATCTTTCAGGCATTCTTCGTGAGAATGAAGCAAAATATCTGTTGTTTTATCCTCGTTGGGCACTTCGTCCTTCTTTCGAACAAACACAGTTTGAGGAATATCAGTAATTTTAGAAATTGGGATTCCTTCCTGCATTTTACGACAAAGCTCTGTAATAGGCTTTTCGCCCATTCCATAAATCAGTATATCTGCGCCCGAATCAATTAAAATACTTTTATGTAGTTTATCCTGCCAGTAATCATAATGAGTAAGTCGGCGCATAGATGCTTCTATTCCGCCCAATACCACGGGAACATCAGGATAAATCTTTTTAAGAATTTGAGTATAAACAATGGTTGGATAGTCAGGACGCATATCCGAACGGCCATCCGGAGTATAAGCATCATCAGATCTTAACCTACGATTGGCCGTATAGTGATTGACCATAGAGTCCATACTTCCTGGAGCAATGCCAAAGAAAAGACGGGGACGCCCCAGCTTTTTAAAGTCACGAAGGTCATCCCGCCAGTTTGGCTGTGGAATAATAGCCACTTTAAGCCCCTGATCCTCAAGAATACGTCCGATGACTGTGGCTCCAAATGATGGGTGATCTACATAAGCATCCCCAGAGAAAAGGATTACGTCTACCTCATTCCATCCACGCAGCTCCACTTCTTTCTTAGTGGTAGGCAGCCAATCTGTCAATCTGTATTCTTTCATGGCTGCAAAGATACGGATTTTACCTTAATATGATTGTATATTCAGGTTAAATGCATATTCTCTCCACCAAGGATGAAGGTAAAATTCATTAAGATTATTCCGGTACAGCTTCTATTTCGAGTGGAAGTTTTGCTTCCCATTCTTTGAAAAGATTAATTAATTGCTGAAGACCAAATGCTTTCATGTTATTGTGATAGATAACATCTATGCAAAGATCCAGCAAATCCTTGCAGTCACTTTCTTGTGAAGCGATCAATGAACGAATATTCATTTTTAATTTTTCCAGATCATCTTCATCTACCACACCTGTGCTGCTTACTAAATGTTGGAAAAGAGTGTATTTACGAATTGTTTCCAGGTTTTCGTCAGAAATATTCATATTTCTGGTACCTGACATATTTGCTTGTATTGTGTACATGGTATCTTTATTTTTAGGTTTTTACTTCTGACAAAGATATAAATAATAATGAGATTCCCTCTATCTTCCGTTTAAAAACTGAAGAATTCCTGCCATGATTTCTGCACGATGCCCTTCTGTATCGATTGATTCAAATGGGAATCCCATTATAAATGTACGATAATCACCTTTATAAGCGGTTCCGGCACCACTATTTCCTTCTAAATATTTTATAGCTGGGAATGCTGGCGACACAGGAGCAATACAATCGGGCGCAGAAACAGAATAAGTATACTCATTAACTTCTCGTGGAATGGTGAATGTGCGTCCTAAGCCAAAGATGTTTCCTGAATGGGTATTCTGCATACTATTTTGGTAACTGTATTTAAGTATACTTTCTGTGAAACTTCTGTCCACATCAGAATTGCTCATATCGCTACCCACATAAGAACCACTTACCAGAATATTTCCTCCATGCTTGCAATATTGTGTAATCAGTTGCTGCATTTTCGGAGTAAAAGTTTTGTATTTTTCGTTTGTAAAACGTGACGTGGTAGAATCTTCTTTTTGCAGTCCAAGTATATAATCTACCAAATGATAGTCATTAAGTTTTACCCGTCCGCTTTCTACTGCTTCATTACTGCAAGATACAAATGAATAGCCGGGTGTAGCTTGAATAGCCTTACCATGTATAAAAGGATAGTCAAATGTATTTCCTGCAATCCGTAAACCTTCCAGCTCACTTCCACTATAACCTAACCCTCCCTGTGTCTCTTTGCCGGCATTTTTACGATCAAATCCTGTTTGAGCTCCGCAATAAGAAATATTATATTGGTAAGGTACACCTGGATCTTTTTTCAGATCAAAACCAACCGAATCCGGAGTGTTGATAATGGCTGGTCCGCTTATACGGTCGAACCCGTTAACGATGAGTACTTTTTCCTTCTCACGTTTTGCTTTATATGCTGAAAGAATTTCTGAAGGAAAACTTTCTCCCCCTTTATTTACAGCTGTAACCTTAAAACTATATACCAGTTCCGGCTCAATTTTTGCTGTGTATGATGTTCCCTCTACCAGCACTCCGTTATCAAATCCAAAGTTGCCGATACGGGTATAAACAATGTAACTATGAGGTTTAGCAGAAGATTCCAATGGATCTTCTACAGCTTTCCAGGAAAGATTAAACGTATTTTTCTTCCCCCCGAATTTAATCGCAAAATGACTTACTGGAAGCGGTTGAATCACGCAATCTTCATCGTGCTGAGAGGTAACAAAACGAAGAATGGATTTATAAATGGAGCGTCCTACAGTAAATTTAAAGTTGGGATCGTGTCCAAGAACCATATCTGCAAAGTTCTGATGGGAAAGAAATTCAAGAATCATTGAAGGAACAGCAGGAAGTCTGGTCTCACTGTAGTTTTTATCCCACATGCCCCTACGATTCCATTGCACGTCAAACTGTGAATTAATATCTGACTTTAACTGAGTAATCATTAAATCCGTTAAGTCTCTTGAAGCATAACGGGAAATGCCAGAATGTAGTTTGCTGTCATTAAAGTCTGTAGTATAAACACCTAGCGAACCAATAGTTTTTCCATTTGAGGTATATCCGGCATCACTGTGCAAAGCCATGGTCATCTCAAAAGGAACTCTAAGTCCTTTTTCTTTAGGATTGTAAACAGATCCACCTGATAAGTAATTGATCATTTGCGAACGAGAGTTAATATCATCGGCATAATCATTTACTCGTTTGTCATCCCCGTAAACAGAGTAAGGCATTCCTGCCCATTGTGCAGAGTAACGCGCACCTTCAAGGTAACGCGGCAAACCGCTGACTGCACCTCCACGGGAAATATTGCCCATTCCGCCACCAAAACGAACTGCATCTGCGCAAACAACTCCTTTTTCCTTGCTTTCGTTGCTTAGCACTACCATTCCGTAATCATTGGAACCTTTATCAAAAGTAAAGGTTCCCAAATAAACCCATGTACCGCCACCAATCCTTTGGTTAACAGTGAACTCTGTGGCTCCTCCCTTATGGATAACTGTATATTTGGCATCCGTAATACTTTCCGGTAATGTTTGGTAAGATATATAAACTGCATAATTTCCTTCTTCGGGAATGGTTGGTACCCATTCGGCAAAAGCCCGGCTCTTTTTCTTTTCTGTTTTTGCATATCGGGCAGTACCTTCAGTAAATGGATTGTCACCATCCTTATAGATACTTTTCTTTTGAGCAAAACCAACTACATCAGGTGTATTCCAGTTACTTTTTCTGCTTTTAACTTCAATATAAAGTGAACCTGATCGGGGATTATCATTATCAACAATAACCTCGTTCTTTTGAGTATCTCTTTCACGGGGAGTAAATACGTTTGCTCCTGCATTCTCAAGCATAGGAATTACATAAGGAAGTATTATTGATTGGGTAAAAAGATCTTCTGTAGTACAGAACATGCGGGGGCGTTGCCACAGCCAGCTGCCATTACCGTTTTTAGACCCATTTCCATTATGATTTCCATTGTTTGCACCGTTTCCATTGCTGTTTCCATTCCCATTTTTGAAATACTTTCCATGACTTTGCCAGAGAGCGATATGTCTGTTTTGCAGTCCCCGTGAAATATCAATTGGGCGTGAAATATTCTTAACCCACGGAGCATCCTGATAATTGATGTCTTCCAGTATGCGGGATTTATCTTTTCTTTTTTTTCTGTAAATATTTGGAATAAGTTCTTCTATGGACTTGCCATCTGTGTAAACGGTTGTTTTGAAATAGCATACCGGACCGGGTAGTATTTGTGACAGATAGCGA
>Ga0183099_1000800_pt1 | contig 20507 bp, 17 predicted proteins | sample Biomet1_FD_127788 | JGI IMG/M metagenome (GOLD analysis project Ga0183099, IMG submission 127788) | Microbial communities from bioreactor (seeded with anoxic lake sediment) at LBNL, California, USA - Biofuel metagenome 1 | ecosystem: Engineered > Bioreactor > Anaerobic > Unclassified ...
AGCTAAAATGACGGGTCATTTTGCAGCAAGGTTTGAATATTTCATGTCCCACAAAGCACACGATGCAGCACCGCAAGCCAGCTGGCCCCAAATGAATGTACTTATTACTTTTCAAAAGCTATGGTCACAGCTTGCCATGTGGATGAGAAATTTTATCCTCAGCGACTTAGCTGATTCGAGAAACTTGCAGGCAGTCACCACTCAGTTATTTCAAAATCTCCCTTTAAACTATTACAATACATTTATAAATTATTATGGTACAGAGATATCACAAGTACTTCTTGAACATATTTCAAGATTCTTAGCAAGCGGATTTCAATTAATTAATGCTTATAAAAACAATGACTCGCCCACAATAGATTCCAGCATTTCCCAATGGTATCAGAGCGCGGATGATATAGCTTCTTTTCTTGCATCTATCAATATATATTGGTCTAAAGATCAATGGAGTAACCTATTGAATCAGTACATAAAGTTAATCATTCAAGAGGTTAATGCGGCCAAAGGCAGAGAATTTGGAAATGAGATCAATATATATAACAACGTTGAAGAGCTTACTGATCTTATGGGTAGTTATATGGCAAGAGGAATTATCGCAAGGGATATAGGTATTAAGAGCAGCATGTTAGCTAAGCATTTTATGCCGCCTTACTAACACCTGTTATTTCGTTAGGTTATATTAAATACAAAAATAATTTAGGGAGACACGTAAAATGTCAATGAATGAAAATACGATAACTGTTACACCTGGAACAATTACATATGAACAGATGAATATATTTATAAATTATCAAAAGTTGTGGTCACAACTTGCCATGTGGATGAGAGATTTTATCTATAGCAACTTTGAAGATTCAGGAAATTTACAAATTATAACTACTCAGTTATTTGATAAACTTCCTTTAACATTTTACAATGCATTTAAAATTTTCTATGGTACGGAGATATCAAGACAATTTCTTAGTGCTTTTTTAAGATTCTTAGATAGCGCTATACAATTAGTTCATGCTTATAAAAACAATGACACGTCCGCTATAGATTCCAGTACTTCTCAATGGTATGAGAATGCAGATGCATTAGCTACTTTTTTTGCAACTATAAATATATATTGGTCTAAAGATCAATGGAGAAACCTATTGTATCAGTATATAAAGTTAATCATTCAAGAGATTAATGCCATTAAGAATGGAGAATATGAAAATGAGATCAATATCTATAATAACATAAATAACCTTACTGATCTTATGGGAAGTTATATGGCAAGAGGAATCATTTCAAAAAATGTTGGCTAAACATTTGAAGCAGCCTAATCAAACACGGCTGCTTCTTTTCAATAATCCTCATATTTCTATTCTGTCAGAGACTCGGTAAAAATGACGGAGCCATTTATCGCATCAAGTATTGTATTTGTGCCCATCGGGATGCTGATCTGCGGATAAATATGGCCCGCTCTGAAATTATTTATGGTCGGTTTCTCAAACGGTTTTTACCACCTCGTCAAAAATCTCTCTGAGCGTCAGATTATCGTCAGAAGAAAGGTCGGGATCACCGCATTCAGCCCAGGTGCCAAGGATGATACCGGCACAATCGCTGAACTTGCCCGCCAATGCTAAAGAGGTAAGACCTCTGTCAATCCTGTAATTTTTTTCTTCCACATCTTCAATAAATAAAATTTTATTTCGGGTATCCACCTCATATGGGGTTCCAAGCGTTGCAGTCAGAAGTGAAAGGTTTCCGCCGATGATCCGGCCTTCTGCGGTGCCAGGATTGATAATTTCTATAGACTCCCCCTCAATATTCGGCGCGGGTCCTGCCGGCTTACTGAAGAATATTTGATCAGTAAGGCTTTTCAATGAAACAGGATCCAGAGTATCCCAGCCGCGAGTGGGCATCGGAGAATGCAGTGTCGCAAGAGAGCAGATCTGATTTAAAGACAGATGGAGTCCGGTGATATCGCTGTAACCAAGCAAAAGTTTGGGATTTTTCATGATATTATCATAGTCGATCAGGTTTAAAATGCGAGTCACGCCGTAACCGCCGCGCAGGCAAAAGATGCCGTCAATCCCCGGATTTGAAAAGGCAGCGTTCAGGTCGGCCGCTCTCGCTGCATCGGACCCGGACAAATACCCGTGTTTCATCGTACAGGACGGATATAAAACAGGTGTAAGGCCTAAAAAGATTATGGAGTTAAGGGACATTGCCAGTTTTTCTTCACTGACCGGTGAGGATGGCGCAACAAGTGCGATATGGTCGCCCGGTTTCAGACATTTTGGTTTTCGTAATGGTGTCATTCTTTATGTACCTCCTCATATTTCACTGTTCTGAATAATATTATATTACAGAAATACATTTAATAAAACAATTGGGAGGGATTTTGCCTTGGTTGATCTGGATGCTTTGACAAAGATGATAAAGGAAACGGAAAAGTGGGCCATCGGCCTGCGGCAGGATTTTCATAAATGGCCTGAACTTGGGAATGAGGAATATCTGACGTCGGAAAGAATAAAAAAAGAGCTGGAAATCCTGGGAATTCGCGTTGAGAAGATGCTCCCGACAGGAATGACTGGAGTATTGGAGGGAACCGGCGAAGGAAGAAAATCAGGGAGCAGAAAAGTGGTTGCGATAAGGGCGGACATCGACGCGCTGCCGATCCAGGAAGAGGTATGCCTGCCTTTTCAGTCGGAAAGAAAAGGAATCATGCATGCCTGCGGACATGATGTACATATTGCCGTACTCTTAGGAACTGCAAGGGTCTTAAGCAAAAATAAAGATAGCATTAATGGGACGGTTAAGTTTATATTTCAGCCAGCAGAAGAAACGACCGGAGGGGCAGAGCGAATGATTCGAAAAGGCTGCCTTGAAAATCCGAAAGTTGATTATATTCTGGGGCTGCATGTGAAACCGGAGCTGCCTGCGGGTACGATCGGAATCAAATACGGTAAAGTTCATGCTTCCTCTGATATGTTTCAGATTGATGTAAAAGGAAAGCTCAGCCATGGAGCTTACCCGGAATCTGGAACGGATGCTATCGTTGCTGCTTCTCAGATCATAGTAAATGCACAAAGCATTATTTCGCGAAATATCAGCCCTTTAAATTCAGCTGTAATCACTTTTGGCAGCTTTCACAGTGGTTGTGCATTGAATATCATTTCTGATCACGCACTCCTGAAGGGTACGATCCGGGCCTTGGACATCAGCAGCAGAGAATTGCTGAAAGATCGGCTGAGAGAAATGGCAAAGATGACCGCGAAAGCGGCCGGAGCATCAGCAGACGTAAAATTCAAAAAAGGATACAGCGTGCTTATGAATGATAATTTTGTTGTAGATCTTATAAAAGAGGCAGCAATCAGCGAAACTGCCATTGAAAAGGTTATTGAACTCAGGGAACCTACCATGGGAGTGGAGGATTTTGCTTTTTATCTGGAGAAAATACCTGGAGCGTTTTTCTTTTTGGGAAGCGGATACCGCGGACGCGAAAATACTGGAATTCATTCCGGAAGTTTTGAAATCAATGAGAAATGCATCAAAACAGGAATCCTGATGGAAGTGATTTCAACTCTGAAGTTGCTGGAACAGATTTGATTTGGAGAACGATTAAGAAAATACAGAACATGCACAAAAAAGTAAATCATGCCTGAAAGCTGGGAGACACTGCCAGCCATCGGCATGATCAATTTCTATCTTGGTGTGCATTTAACTTATGCACAGGTGGGGACGGGTGAGATTATTCCGCTTTCGCTTTGTTGAATCTAGTCATCATTCTGGAAACTTTTCTTGATGCTGCATTTTTATGGATTGTTCCCTTTGCAGCAGCCTGCATAAGTTTCTTTTCTGCTAAAGCCAGCTTTTCCTTTGCAGTATCAAAATCTCCGGAAGCGATAGCTCCCTCAAAATTTTTGACGATTGCTTTCAGATGAGATTTCACTCTTCTGTTTACAGCTGCCTTTTTTGCGATAACATTGATTCTTTTCTTTGCAGATTTAATATTTGCCATTATTTCACCCCACTTTCGCAAAAATATCGCAACATGAAGTATATATGAATAGGATGGAAAAAGCAAGGGAAAAATACAAAAAGAAAGCGAGGTATGGGCAATTGATCTATCGAACTGATTTAGCAATCGAGAACAAAGAAATGTATGACTCGGAAAATAAGGACAAGGGTATCGAAATTTCCGGAGTCGAAGTGGAAACGGAGAAATATGAGGATGTCGTTGGGATTACTAGAATAAAAATCACAAATGAAAACGGAAGCAAAACGCTTGCAAAGCCCTTGGGAAACTATATCACACTGGAAGTAGACGGTGTCGTAGACGGTCCGGACGAGTTGAAGGAGAAGGTATCCATTGCTGTATCCAATGAGCTGAAACGTCTTATTACATTCCATAAAAAACTAAAGGTCCTCATCATTGGACTTGGAAACGATAAAGTGACGCCCGATGCTCTGGGACCTTATACAGTTGCAAAGACAAAGGTAACCAGACATTATTTTTTATTGTTTGATACGGAAAGTGATGATGATATGTCCTGCGTCAGCGGTTTTACACCCGGAGTAATGGGATCTACGGGAATCGAAACCGCGGAGCTGATCGAGAGTGCGGTTAAAATCGCCAAGCCGGAAGTCGTTATAGCTGTGGATGCTCTGGCAGCCAGAAATATCAACAGAATCAGTACAACCATTCAAATCAGCGACACCGGCATATCGCCTGGCGCCGGAACCGGAAACATGAGAAAGGAATTGAATGAAAAAACCATCGGCACAAAGGTGATCGCGATCGGCGTTCCGACTGTGATCGATTCCAGAACTCTAATCCTGGATTCTCTGTATGGATTTCTTAAGGATGTCAACGGAGCGGAGAAATATCTCGAGCAAAATGCTCAGGATATGATCGTTACTTCTACAGATATCGACCAGGTCATCAAGGATTTTTCAGAGATTATTGCAAATGGAATTAATATAACTCTTCATCCGGGCATATACTCTTAGTATTGTGATATGGATGAGGAGTAAAGCATATGAGAAGAAGGTTATATAATGGTTTCTCTCGAAGGAGAGGGCTCAGCGGCGGTAAAGTGGCGTTTCTGACATTACTGTTCTGGGCTGTTTCCGGGTTGATTATGATAACCTTTCTGCATGGAGGCCCCGGGCATTTAATTGAAGCAAAAGGCGAGGACGTTGCAAAGATGTATATCGGCAATGTGTTTCCGACAATCAGCAGAAGCTCGGAAGCAAGGGAATCGATTGGCGGTCAATCCGGCATTCCGGGTGCTTACGAAAACGGAAAACTGGATAATGATAAAAAGGGATTGCTTACTGCCATGGTCGATTCCATGTTTCCTGCTGCGGATGTATTGAATGATGATCTGGCTGAAGAAGATCACGGAACTGTTTTGGAAACGGATTCCGATAAGACCGGAGAAAGCGGTATAACAACACCAAATAAAACGCCTGCTGTCGAGACCCAAAATCAGGATTCACCGGAGCCGGCAGCCGCAGACATAGATTATACCAAGCCTGTGGTGATCATCTATCATACTCACGCGACAGAATCCTACCAACCAGTTTCCGACGGTAATTTCCACTCGCTGAAGGAAGCTGGTACGGTACGTGAGGTGGGTGATGTTTTGACTGCCGCATTGGAAGCAAAAGGGATACAAGTTATCCATGATAAAACGATCCATGATTCGCCATCCTATAATGAGTCCTATACACGCTCGCTGGAAACTGTACAGAAGCTGATGGCAAAATACACTTCAGCCAAGATCATAATCGATTTACATAGAGATGCAGCAAGCTACAGCGGAAATGTTGGCAAGACAGTCGCCATCAATAAGCAGACCGTTGCAAAGTATAATCTTGTGGTCGGATCGGGCAATGCGAACGTGGAAGCCTTGAAAGTTTTTGCAAATAAAGTAAACAACAAAGCGGAAGCGCTTTATCCGGGATTTGGAGGCAATATCATAGAAAAGCAGCATAGATTCAATGAGTATGTATCAGATTATGATCTTCTGCTCGAAATCGGAAACAATCAAAATACCATTGACCAAGCGAAACTGACAGGAAAATACTTTGCAGATGTCTTAGCGGCGGTGATCAAAGACATAGAGTGATCAAAGGCATAGAAATGAAAAAAGATATATAAAATTCAAGGAAAACATTACTAAGGAGAAAATTGATGAGACTAAAAAAGCTATTGGTATTTTTGTTGGTTTTCTGGGCGGTCATTGGACTAAATGTCGTTGATGGGGCATATTCTGACATGATGGACAGGGATGGACAAATCGGTTTAGAGATCAGAAGGGTGAATTCGGATTATATCACACTATCCATCTTCGGCAAGACAAAAGCGGTCAATACAAAGAAACTGGGTGAGGGTTGGCAGGATGTCAACAATGAAGTGACGGACAAGCTTGATGTTGCTGTGAATGATATCCGGGAATTATTGGGAGCAAAGGATGAAGAGCCGGATTACAGCGTATTTCATGTGCAGATATTGTAAAAGGTTGTTTTGGTATGATATAATAAGCCGTTAATTATGTTAATTAGGAGGAGCAATGAACTCATACCAGCAGAATATCAGGAATTTTTGCATTATCGCACATATAGATCACGGTAAATCAACATTGGCCGATCGCATTATTGAAAACACCGGCCTTGTTTCCCACAGGGAAATGAAGGAGCAGTTTCTGGACAACATGGATCTGGAACGTGAACGGGGCATCACCATAAAGCTTCAGACTACCCGACTGGCATATAAAGCGAAGAACGGAAACGAGTATATCTTCAATCTGATCGACACACCGGGCCATGTGGACTTTACCTATGAAGTATCAAGAAGTCTGGCAGCCTGCGAGGGTGCTGTCCTGATCGTTGATGCTACCCAGGGAGTGGAAGCGCAGACCCTTGCCAATGTATATCTTGCACTGGACGAGGATCTGGAAATCCTGCCTGTCATCAATAAAATCGACCTGGCCAGCGCAAGACCGGAGGAAGCTAAGATGGAAATTGAAGACATCATCGGCATCGATGCCCATGATGCTCCTTTGATTTCAGCAAAAGAAGGAATCGGCATCGAAGATGTTCTGGAAGCCATCGTTGAAAAGATCCCCGCACCAAAGGGAGATGCCGACGGGAAGCTGAAGGCACTGATTTTTGACTCCTATTATGATAATTACAGAGGAGTTGTAATTTATAGCCGTATCTTTAACGGAAAGATCAAAATAGGCGATATGATCCGCCTGATGAATACCAAGAAAAAATATGAAGTCACTGAAGTCGGCGTTTATTCTCCGGGTCCGATGCCTGTCAGTGAATTAAAAGCAGGGGAAGTAGGCTATATCTGTGCCAGTATCAAGCATGTCGCCGATGCAAGAGTCGGAGATACGATCACGATGGACGATGATCCGACGGAACAATCGTTGCCGGGATATAAAAAGGTACAGCCGATGGTATATTGCGGAATTTATCCGGCAGATGGGGAAAAGTACGAAAATGTCAAGGATGCCTTGGAAAAGCTGCAGGTAAATGATGCGGCCTTTCTTTTCGAGCCGGAAACATCCATCGCCCTGGGATTCGGCTTTCGCTGCGGATTTCTGGGACTTCTGCATATGGAGATCATCGTGGAACGTCTGGAAAGGGAATTCGACCTGGGCATCATCACGACTTCGCCAAGTGTAATTTATAAAGTTATTATGAATGACGGAAGTGAAGAATTGATCCAGAATCCGTCCAATCTGCCTTCCCTTATCGAGATCAGCCACATTGAGGAACCGATCGTAAAAGCCGATATCATGATCCCGAAGGAGTATGTCGGCAGCATTATGGAGATCTGTCAGGAACGCAGAGGTAAAATGATCCACATGGAATACCTTACGGAAACCCGTGTCGTTCTCCATTATGAAATGCCTCTCAACGAGGTAATCTATGATTTCTTTGATGCTTTGAAATCAAAGACCAGAGGCTACGGTTCACTGGATTATGAATTTATCCGTTACGAAAAATCAAACCTGGTGAAGCTGGACATTCTGCTGAACAAGGAGCTTGTTGATGCGTTCTCGATGATCGTTCATGAGTCAAAGGCTTATAACCGTGGACGCTTTGTTTGTGAAAAACTGAAAGAGATCATTCCGATGCACCAGTTCGAGGTGCCGATCCAGGCATCCATCGGACAAAAAGTGATCGCAAGAGAAACAGTCAAGGCATACCGCAAGGATGTTATTTCAAAATGCTATGGCGGTGATATTTCCCGTAAGAAAAAACTGCTGGAAAAGCAGAAGGAAGGTAAAAAACGAATGAGGCAGTTTGGCTCGGTCGAAGTGCCTCAGGAAGCATTTACTGCGGTACTGAAATATGATGACAACAAATAAAGTGCTTGGGCTCTATCTTCATATTCCATTCTGCGTCCAAAAGTGTAAATACTGCGATTTTTTATCCTACCCGGGAATGGATCATGAGAAACAGGTTTCCTATGCAAACGATTTAATTAATGAAATTGAATATTACGGGGAACTTTACCATAATAAATATTATGTAGACACGATATTTATTGGCGGTGGAACGCCGTCTCTTATGGAGGAAGCCTTGACAGATAAGATTATTTCAGCTGTCAGGGCTAATTTTCTCGTTGAAGAAGAAGCGGAAGTCACCATAGAATCAAATCCGAAAACCCTTACAAGGGATAAGCTGGCTGCTTATCTGGAGGCTGGAATCAACCGACTCAGTATCGGGGCACAATCCCTGGACGATAGGCTTTTGAAATTTATGGGAAGGATTCACAAGGCCGGAGATGTGATCGATACTTATCGACTGGCAAGGGAATGTGGATTTCAGAATATCAATCTTGACCTGATGTTTGCGATCCCCGGACAAACCATGGAGCTGTGGCAGTCCTCTCTAGAGCAGGTAATCGAACTTGGTCCGGAGCATGTCTCCTTTTACAGTCTGCAGTTGGAGGAAGGAACACCGTTTTTTCAGATGTTCAAGGAGGGTATTTTCACAGAGATCAGTGATGAACTTGATCGCCAAATGTATCATTGGGCATTGAAAAAGCTTGGAAATAGGGGGTATACTCATTATGAGATCTCAAATGCCGCCAGGGAAGGCTTTGCCTGCAGACATAATTTGAAATACTGGTCGATGGACGATTATCTGGGTCTGGGACTCGGAGCTCATTCTTTTATCGACGGCTGCAGATTCAGCAACGAGACGGATATCAACGCTTACATCGGTGCGGACCCGAATCGGATTGCCGTTTGGTCGCACCACAACACGGAAAAGGATAACATATCGGAATATATTTTTACGGGAATGAGAAAAATGCAGGGAATCAGCCTATGTAACTTCCAAAATCGTTTCGGGAAGGAGTTACAGGAGATCTATCCTGAGGAAACACAACGATTTCTGAAAGAAAGTTTGATCAAAATAGAGGAAGGACATCTTCGTTTTACATTAAAAGGCATCGATCTTTCCAATCATGTGCTTTCAGATTTTGTATAGATTTAACCAAACATAAGTAAAGGGAAGGGGCTCAATCATGGAAAAGTATATCATGGCACTGGACCAGGGAACCACCAGTTCTCGCTGTATCTTATACAACAGGAACGGCGAGAGCGTCAGTATGGCGCAAAAGGAATTTAAACAGTTCTATCCTCAGCCGGGTTGGGTGGAGCATGATGCGATGGAGATCTGGTCTACCCAGATCGGTGTCGCTCAGGAAGCCATGTATAAAATAAATGCAGGTTATAAAAATATTGAAGCTATCGGTATCACAAACCAGAGGGAAACAACGGTAGTCTGGGATAAGAAGACCGGAGAGCCGATCTATCATGCACTCGTCTGGCAATGCAGAAGAACAGCAGAGTATTGTGATTCATTAAAAGAAAAGGGATTGTCCGAAAGTTTTAAAGAAAAGACAGGATTACCAATCGATGCATATTTTTCCGCAACAAAAATTAAATGGATCCTGGATCATGTAGAAGGTGCCAGATCCCGTGCGGAAGCAGGGGAACTGTTCTTTGGAACCATTGAAACCTGGCTGATATGGAAGCTTACGATGGGCAGGATACATATCACGGATTATTCGAACGCATCAAGGACAATGCTGTTTCATATCAAAGATCTGACATGGGATGATGAGATCCTCACCGAACTGGGTATCCCACGCTGCATGCTGCCGGAAGTGAAGCCTTCAAGCTGTGTATATGGAATGACCGACGCAACCATCTTCGGGGGAGAGATCCCGATCAGCGGAGCGGCAGGCGATCAGCAAGCCGCATTGTTCGGACAAACCTGCTTTACAGAAGGTGAGGCGAAGAATACCTATGGAACAGGCTGCTTTTTACTGATGAACACAGGGAGCAAACCTGTTACTTCACAGAATGGGCTTATTACGGCAATTGCCTGGGGACTCGGCGGGAAAGTGGAGTATGCACTGGAAGGGTCAGTTTTTGTAGCAGGAGCTGCGATCCAATGGCTTCGTGATGAATTAAAGCTGATCGATGAATCCTCCGACTCTGAATGGATGGCAAAAAAGGTCAAGGACACCAATGGCGTTTATCTCGTGCCGGCTTTTGTAGGACTTGGTGCACCTTATTGGGATCCTTATGCAAGAGGAACCATTGTTGGACTAACAAGGGGAGCAAATAAGTATCATCTTATACGTGCAACTCTGGAATCCCTGGCGTATCAGGCATATGACGTTCTCAGGGCTATGGAAGAGGATTCGGGTATCAGGCTGACTTCCCTTAAGGTGGACGGCGGTGCCTGTGCGAATGACTTTTTAATGCAGTTCCAGTCTGATTTGATCAACGTTCCTGTAAAAAGACCGGAGACCATCGAAACAACCTCACTGGGAGCTGCGTATCTCGCGGGGCTAGCAACAGGATATTGGAAGAATCAGAACGAGGTAATCGAAAACTGGCGGATCTCTCATGTTTTTCAGCCGGATATGGAGGAAGAACATCGTATAAAGCTTCTGAACGGCTGGTCGAAGGCGGTATCCCGCTCAAGAGACTGGGCTAAATAATCAAAACTAAGTAAGTATAAAGAAAGGAATAAAGAAAAAATAAAAGGAAAGTTTCATGAAATTAATAAACAAACCACAAAGTAAAGAAAAAACTTCAGCAACTGATCTGACAGGAAAGGAGACAATCACGTCTGTCCCGGAAAGAGATTATTCCTTTGATAATATCAAGGCATTTCTGATTTTCTCCGTCGTGTATGCTCATTATCTGAGAATGAGCTCAACCTTTGCAGTGTCTACGGTAGGGGGAGTGCTGTATCTGACTTCCTTTTCCTATATCATGCAGGGATTTCTCTTCGTTTCCGGCTATTTCTCACGAAATGTTGAAAAATGCAGAAGAACTGCATTCCAGACTTTTTTATTTCCCTATATCATATTGATGCCTTTAATGTTTCTTATAAGGTATTCGATTTTCGGACATGCGCATTTGGATATAACGCTGCCGACAATGGCGCTTTGGTATCTTCTTACCTTATTTTATTATCGTTTCTTTTTGAAGGATCTGATCCGGATCAAATGGATCCTTCCGATCAGTGTGGTCGTGTCACTGGTGGCTGGTTTTTCTGAAACGCTGGATGTGACGCTTTCCTTAGGAAGGTCATTCGGATTCCTGCCGTTTTTCCTGCTGGGGTATTACTGCAAGAAGGAGCATATCGAAAGGATCAGAAAAGTACCGAAGGCGGTTTCTGTGCTGCTGGTTTTCTGTTTAATGGGTTTCGTTGTTCTTATGGCTTATTCAAAGTCGATCCCGATTTCGGCATTATATTTCAAAGCCTCATACAATTCCACCCATCTTGATAATTTGACTGGAATAGGGATCCGTATCCTGTTTTCCGTTGTTTCTTTGGCCTGGATTTTTGTATTCATTAACCTTGCACCGAGAAAGAAGACCAAACTGGCCATCATCGGACAGAATACAATGGTGATATATATTCTTCATATTATTGTCCGCTATGTCGTAAAAGCAAACGGAGAGTTTTTCGGCCAGGATGCCGTATCTTATCTGCTTTTGCTTGCAGCTGCATTGGTTTCAATATGGTTATTCTCGCGTCCGGTTGTCGCCAGGGGATATCAATCCGTCATGGATGGACTGTATTTCATCGTATTTTATATTCCAAAAGCGATTATACGAAAAATAAAGAAATCCTGATTGTCTGTATCTGTATTAATAAATACATTTATATTTTAATCACAATTTTAATATTGGCTGTTTAAAATAATTTCACAATAGGTAAATATAATAATAAATAGTCTAAGGAGCATCATAAAGATAATAGAATTGCTTTAAAATCGGAAAAGAAATGCCAAAAAAAAACCAATTATTTTCTAAAACACTGTTGACATTATTATGTAACAGTGTTAAATTAAAAATATAAATTAGCACTCACCAATAAAGAGTGCTAACAAACCAGAAGCAGATTGAAAAGAACTGCGAAAAAAGTGGTGATCAAGATGGATTTAAGTGAAAGAAAATTAAGAATACTGCAAGCAATCGTCGGGGACTTTATCCGTTCTGCAGAACCCGTCGGATCAAGGACGCTTTCCAAAAAATATGATATGGGAATCAGTCCGGCCACTATCCGAAATGAAATGTCAGACCTGGAAGAAATGGGATTTTTAACGCATCCGCATACTTCTGCAGGGAGAGTGCCTTCCGACAAGGCTTACCGATTATATGTAAACAACCTGATGCAACGATATGAATTGCCAGAAGAGGAAAAGAGGGTTATAGCAGAAAAACTGATGAAGAATGTGTCGGAACTGGACCGAACGATCCAGCATGCAGCACAGCTTCTGTCTGAGCTTACAAACCTGACTTCCTTTGCCATTTCCCCGAATCAGGAATCAAACAAGTTGAAATACATCAATATATTGCCAGTGGACGAATCAACCGTTGTTCTGATGATCGTTGCAGAAAGCGGCAAGGTGTCTAACACCGCAGTCAAGCTGAGAACTCCGTATACGGAGGAAAACTTGTCGCTGCTGTCCAAGGTCATAACCTACAACTATAAGGGTAAGACCTTAAGCAATATTCTTACTTTGGATATCATAAAGAACTTTGAATCCGATATCGAAGCGATGAGCAGACTTGTCGAGAATATCAGGCCAAACTTTATCAGCACCCTTGAAAGCATGCTGAATGTGGAGCTTTATCTCGGCGGATTGACCAATATCTTCTCGATTCCGGAATATAATGATATTGAAAAAGCAAAAATGTTCCTTGAGATGATCAATCAGAAAAAGCATTTCACCGATGTGCTGGTAAACAGGGATAACGGCGTGATCATAACGATAGGAAATGAAAACCAAGAAGATATCATGAGAGACTGCAGTCTGATCACTGCCACTTATCACATCGACGGAAAGATGGTCGGAAAGCTGGGAGTAATCGGTCCAACGAGAATGAGATATGATGAAGTAACATCAATTATCGAATATATCACAGATAACATAAGCCAGACTTTTAAAATAACGGGAGGAGACGACGATGACTAAGAAAAAGGCATCCGACGAAGTAGAAAGCATGAACAAAGACGAACAAGAGTTGAAAGAAGAAAAACAGGAAAAGCAGGCAGAAACGGCTGAAAATTCAGGGGAACATGATCACAAAAAGAAAGAAGACCATCAGAAAAAGGAAACTGAACCTGAAACTCTTTCAAAAGAAGAGGAAGAATTAAACGTAAGATACTTAAGATTAGCCGCGGATTTCCAAAATTATAAGAAGAGGGTAGAAAAAGAGAAAAATGACATTTATGCATACGCTAACGAGAAGATCGTAGTTGAATTGCTTGATGTGATAGATAATTTCGAAAGAGCGCTCGACCACAGTGATGACAATAATGAAGGCTTCGCAGAAGGTATGAGCATGATATTTAAACAATTTAAGGGGGTACTCGAAAGAAGCGGAGTAGAGGAAATGAAAGCAGTCGGGGAGCAATTTGATCCAAATTTCCACCATGCGGTTATGACGGAGAATTCCGTTGAGTATGAGAGTGGCAATGTCACACAGGTATTACAAAAGGGGTATATGCTAAATAAAAAGTAATCAGACCTGCAATGGTCAAGGTTGCAGAGTAACAAAACAAACATTCAAAATCAAAACATTAAACAAACAGGAGGATTGAACCATGGGTAAAGTTATAGGAATTGACTTAGGAACAACAAATTCATGCGTAGCCGTTCTGGAAGGCGGCGACCCAGTAGTTATAGCAAATGCAGAGGGTAACAGAACGACTCCATCCGTTGTAGGATTTGCAAAGAACGGAGAAAGACTCGTAGGTGAAACTGCGAAAAGACAGGCGATCACCAACCCTGACAGAACGATTGCATCCATCAAAAGACATATGGGTACCGATCATAAAGTGGAAATAGACGGAAAGGCCTATACTCCACAGGATATATCAGCAATGATCCTTGCAAAGCTCAAGGCAGATGCGGAAAGCTATCTTGGCGAAAAGGTAACAGAAGCAGTTATTACTGTTCCTGCATACTTCACAGACAGCCAGAAGCAGGCAACGAAGGATGCCGGAAAGATCGCAGGACTGGACGTAAAAAGAATCATCAATGAACCGACAGCAGCATCACTGGCTTACGGACTTGACAAGGAACATGAACATCACAAAATTCTGGTATATGATCTGGGCGGCGGAACATTCGACGTATCTGTTCTTGAACTGGGAGACGGCGTATTTGAAGTTCTTGCTACCAACGGCAATAACAAACTAGGCGGAGACGACTTTGATGAAATTGTGATGAACTTCATCGCAGACAGTTTTGCTAAAGAAAACGGTGTAGACCTCAGAAAAGATAAACTGGCTCACCAGAGACTGAAGGAAGCTGCAGAAAAGGCTAAAAAAGAGCTTTCCAGTTCACAGACAACAAACATAAATCTGCCTTTCATAACAGTAAATGCAGACGGACCGCTCCATCTGAATATGGATATCACAAGAGCTAAATTTGATCAGCTAACAGCAAGCCTTGTCGAAAAGACAATTGAACCAATGAGAAAAGCGATGTCAGATGCAGGCGTTACAAATAATGATATTGCAAAGGTTATTTTGGTCGGCGGTTCCACAAGAATCCCTGCCGTACAGGATGCAGTAAAGAAAATTACGGGGAAAGATCCATTCAAGGGAATCAACCCGGATGAGTGCGTAGCCATAGGTGCAGCGATCCAGGCAGGTGTACTGACCGGAGAAGTAAAGGATGTATTGCTCCTTGATGTAACTCCATTGTCACTTTCCATCGAGACACTGGGCGGCGTATCAACCAAACTGATTGAAAGAAATACAACGATCCCTACAAAGAAGAGTCAGGTTTTCTCGACTGCAGCAGACAACCAGACAGCAGTTGACATTCATGTTCTGCAGGGTGAAAGAGAAATGGCAGCAGGAAATATCACGCTTGGAAGATTCCAGCTTTCCGGAATTCCGCCTGCACCTCGTGGAATCCCACAGATCGAAGTTACCTTCGACATTGATGCCAATGGTATCGTAAATGTTAGTGCAAAGGATCTGGGTACCGGCAAGGAACAGAGAATCACGATCACTTCATCAACCAAGCTTTCTGATAACGAGATCAAGCAGAAGATCAAGGAAGCAGAACAGTTTGCAGAAGATGACAAAAAGAAGAAGGAAGAGATCGAAATCAGAAACAGAGCGGAAACTCTTGTTTATGAAACCGAGAAATCCCTGAAGGAAATCGATGCTAGTCTGTCCGAAGAGGAAAAGACCAAAATCAACGGAGCAAAGGATGCATTATCCAAAGCGTTGGAAAGCAACAACATTCAGGAAATCAAGGATAAGACTGAAGCATTGACCAATGAATTCCACACAATTTCTGCTAAGATGTACCAGCAGACTCAGCAGGCACAGGGTGGCGCAGCTGGAGGTTTTGATCCGAACAATATGGGCGGAGCTTCCACGGAAGAGCACTCTGAACCAAAGCCTGACAACGTAGTTGATGCGGATTATAAGGTTGTTGACGAAGATAAATAAAAGCAGTATAATTTTGCGGTACACCTTTAAGTGGGTGTACCGCAAATCAAGTTAATAGCTCGCCCAATTTGTGAAACAAATTGCAGGCGAACTTATGCAAGGAAATCACAACGTTCTGTTCCGGAACTACAGCACAAGCTTTGCTTGTGTTGCTGTCCGTTTTGCCTAGCCAAGCAAGCTTGGGGCAAAAAGGCAAATCTTAACATTGTAGATTTCTACTGCTAAAGAGCTGAATAAGAGAGGGTTAAAGTAATGGCAGAAAAAAGAGATTTTTATGAGGTCCTTGGATTAAAAAAGGGTGCCTCCGAAGATGAAATCAAAAAAGCCTTCCGTAAAAAGGCGATGGAATTTCATCCGGACAGGAATCCGGGAGACAAGACCGCAGAAGAAAAATTTAAAGAAGTAAACGAAGCATACAGTATTCTATCTGACCCTCAGAAAAAAGATAAGTATGATCGATTCGGCCATGCTGGAGTGGATCCAAACGCAGGTTTTGGCGGGGGCGGAGGCTTCGGAGGCGGCTTTGGCGGAGGCTTTGAAGATATATTCGGAGATCTTTTTGGCGGAATGTTCGGCGGAGGCGGAGGCTTTGGCCAGTCAGCCAGAAGAAGGAACGGCCCTAGAAAAGGAAACGATTTACAGAAAAGCATGAGCATCACCTTTGAAGAAGCAGCTTTTGGAGCAAAGAAGCAGATCCAGATCAATAAATTTATGGCCTGCGACAGCTGCGGCGGAAGCGGTGCTGAAAAAGGCTCTGAAAAAGTTACCTGTCCGAAATGTAATGGCACCGGAGAAATTCGTACGACTCAAAGAACACCTTTCGGACAATTTACCAATGTTCAGCCATGCGATAAATGCGGCGGTTCCGGCGAAGTGATTGAAAAACCATGCCATGTCTGCAGCGGTACCGGAAAGATGAGAAAGACAGTTACCATATCTGTCGATATTCCGGCAGGTGTCGATAATGATTCCGTTATCTCGATCAAGGGTCAGGGAGAGCCGGGCAGCAACGGCGGTCCAAACGGAGACCTCTATGTGGTCGTATCCGTACAGCCGCATCAGTTGTTTAGCCGTAAGGGAACCGACTTATGGCTTGAAATGCCAATCACCTTCAGCCAGGCGGCTTTGGGCGACGATATCATCGTGCCTACTTTGAGAGAGAAGGTTTCCTATAAGATACCGTCAGGTACACAGCCTGAAACAGTATTCCGACTGAAAGGAAAAGGAATCAAGTCCCTCAGGACGTCCAAAGTGGGAGATCTCTATGTTAAAGTTACTCTGGAGGTACCTACCAAGCTGACAAGCGAGCAGAAGAAGCTGATCAGCAAATTAGGTGAATCTCTTAATACAGAGGGATATTCCAAGAAAAAGAAGTTTGCGGACACCATGAAGGAGTTATTTAAATAAGTATGCGTTACATCGAAATAAAAATATATACAACAAAAGAGGGAATCGACCCGCTTACCTGTATTCTGATGGATATGGGTATAGCGGGTTTTGCTATAGAGGATGCACAGGATTTTAAAGATTTTTTAAACAAGAAAAATTCCTATGACTGGGATTACATTGATGAGAGCCTGATGGAGCTTAAGGATGTCGAGACCAATCTGACTTTTTATCTGGAGGATTCCGAGGAGAGTCTGAAACTGCTGAGGGAGATGGAACAGAAAATCAGAGAACTGAAAGAACGGTCAGACCGGGAAGCCTCATCGGAACTCGGAAGGCTGGAGATGATTTCAAAAGTTGTCGACGATAATGATTGGAAGGACAAATGGAAGGAATACTTCAAGCCGGCCAGAATAACTGACAGGATCACGATCAAGCCGTCCTGGGAAGAATACCAGGGGGAAAAGCATGAATTGATCATAGAGATAGATCCCGGTATGGCGTTTGGAACAGGCACCCATCCGACCACATCCTTATGCGTCAAGCTACTGGAAAAATATATCGAAAAAGATAAGGATACCGTTTTAGATGTTGGCTGCGGATCCGGGATTCTTTCTATCGCATCTGCTTTGCTCGGCGCAAAGGAAGTGAAAGCTGTAGAGATCGATCCGATAGCAGTGGAAGTCGGCAGAGAGAATGTGGCGCTGAACAATCTGTCAGACAAAATCGATGTCTTCGAGGGTGACCTGACCAAAGGACTGGATTACAAGGCGGATATCGTGGTTGCAAACCTTATGGCGGATCTTGTGATGCTGTTATCGGAAGATGTGGCTAAACACCTGAAAGGGAAAGGCATCTATATTTCCTCGGGAATATTGATTGAAAAACAGGAAATGGTCGCGGAGGCAATCAGAAACAGCGGATTCAAAATAATAGAAATACTGGAAGAAGACGAATGGTGCGCGATAGCTGCTGTCTTAAATTGTCATGTTTTGTCATAATTAAATTATTATTTATCATAGAATTCTGTCAAAATCGGATATATTATGTAAATTGGAATATAAATACATAGTGAGGTAATTCAATGCAGAATATATCAATTGAAACGTATACTACAGATCAATCGAAAGACATTTTTTTCTCACTAGATGAAAATTGGACCTTTAAAGAATTAAATTGTTCAGCTGCAGATATGATCGGCCGTAAGGCAGAAGATATGATTGGCAAAAATATTTGGGATGAATCACCGGAACTAATCGGTACTGTTCTAGAAGATACATATCGTAACGCCATGAATAATCATGCTGTACAGCGTGTTGAAGCGAAATATTCTATTACTGATACATGGTATCATATATTTATATTTCCAAATGACAACGGAATCGCTGTCTATTGGCAGGATATAACTGAAAATTCAAAGCAAAAAGAAACCGAATGTGCCATTTTAAGGGCTAAAGAGCATAGTGAACTTGATAGCAAACGCATTGAAACTATCTTGGATACGATTCCTTCTGCCATCGTAGTTGTGGATGCAGTAACACAGAAAATTGCCCTTGTTAACAAGCGTGCTTTGGAGCTTCATGGGATTAATTATGTTGGTTATAGATTAAAAGATCACGAAATGAAGATCAAAGCCTTAAAATGTGATGGCACACCTTATCCTCTTGAGGAGATGCCAGTTACTTATTCAATAAAATATGGTAAAGAAATTCGGAATGTAGAGATGAAAGTTCTCAGAGCTGATGGAAAATATTTAACTGTTTCCGTCAGCTCTGCACCATTATTCAATTTAAATGGAGAGATAAACTCAGCGATAGTGATATTTGAAGATATTTCCGAGCGCAAGAATTCAGAAGAAAAACTTGCAGAGAGTAAATTACGTGCGGTAGCTTTAATTGAAGAACTTAGAAAAAGTAACAAAAATAAAAGTTTATTTATCAGTCACTTGTCCCATGAACTTAGAAATCCCCTTGCATCGATTATGATGAGCAATTCTTTATTAAAACAAGTAGATCCAAATACGAAACAAGCAGAAAAAGCGAAAGAGGTGATTGACCGTCAGTTATCACAAATATCCCACTTAGTGGATGACCTGCTTGATGTAACTCGCATTACACAGAATAAAATTAAATTAACAAAGAAAATAGTTGAATTCAATTCGTTTATCAGGAATTTGGCAGCAGATTATCTGACACAAATTACTGAAAAAGGTATCAATCTTATAGTTGATTATTACCCTGATCCAATCTTTTTGGAGGCAGATAAGGCAAGATTGAAACAAGTTTTTGCAAACCTCTTGAGTAATGCTCTAAAATTCACTGAAAAGGGTGATCTCATATTTGTTTCTATTACAAGAGATGAACAGAAATCGGAAGTGCTTATTTCAGTTCGTGATACTGGACTGGGATTCTCACCAACATTTTCATCTCAATTGTTTGAACCTTTTTCTCAAGCTGATGACTCTATCGATCATAGCTATGGTGGCTTAGGTCTTGGCTTGACTATTGCTAAATCAATTGTGGAGCTGCATAACGGAAGTATAGGTGCATATAGTGAAGGTATTGGTAAGGGAGCACAATTTACAATACATTTACCGCTTTTCAATGAAGAGGATATTTCATCTCATTGTGAGACGGTTCCAGCTCTGCCAATCGTACGTCCACTTAAGTTGTTAATTATTGAAGATAATGAGGATTTGTTAGAAATCATGTATGAACTGCTCATTAGTTTGGGGCATGAGGTTATTGCAGCATCTAATGGAATCGATGGAATTAAAAAGGCTAAGGAATGCCATCCGGAAGTATTGATATGTGATATAGGGCTGCCTGGAATGGATGGATATGAAATTGCCGAAACGTTCTGCAGGGATAAGGAATTAAAAAGTATATTCCGTATCGCACTTTCCGGCTATGCACAGGTTGAAGATTTGGAACGATCAAAAGCAGCAGGTTTTCAAAGACATCTTGCAAAACCTTTAAGACTGGATTTATTGAAGACAACATTAGCAGAAGCCTGTTCATAAAAAAGGTTTTGAAATTAGGATTTAAAGAAGTATGGAGGTTATAAATATGACAAAGAGTTTAAGTGAAATACTGGTAGGAACA
>Ga0183099_1000801_pt1 | contig 20481 bp, 17 predicted proteins | sample Biomet1_FD_127788 | JGI IMG/M metagenome (GOLD analysis project Ga0183099, IMG submission 127788) | Microbial communities from bioreactor (seeded with anoxic lake sediment) at LBNL, California, USA - Biofuel metagenome 1 | ecosystem: Engineered > Bioreactor > Anaerobic > Unclassified ...
GGCATCTCCGTCCCGCTCCTTTGGCCCGCCCGGTGGCTAGCCCTTGTTCTCGCGTAGTGTGACTAGCCCGATCTACGAAATCTCAGCGGACGCATCGCCGGAGAGAGGCTACCCCGTGCTTCTGTGTCCCCTCTTCGCCGTGGGCATGCTCCTTAGCAACTGTTACCCTAAAGGGGATACTCTTCAACCTAATCACCTGTGAGAGGCCTCCAAAACACTGCAAAAGGCACTCCGCACTATCCACACGCCCAAAAGAGACACGACCAGCCCCAGCACGAGCGCATACCATGAAGCCCGTTCAGGCGCATGGGACAGGTAGGAAGCTGTGTCGGGGTGTATTTGAGGAGGCAGCGCCAGCAGCAGGGCAGCAATAAAAACGGCGCAGAGCCACAAGATAACGCGCATTGCCTTCACAAACAGCCACCGCCTCGCAGCACTCTAACTAGAATGCAGCGTAACAAATGCAGGCAGCCGATGCAAACAGCAGGGTCATCCCGGCCAGAGGGCGCAAAAAAGCCGGGCAGGCCCCCCACCCGCCCGGCGACACATCGGTCCAACCGATGCGGCCGCCGGAACGTTGCCGTCCGACGCACGTCACGTATCTATCAAGAATCGTTCCAGGGCTATCAGACAATTTGCGGTGTACGATATCAGTCTGTTACGCATTTGTGTGACAGTTATCCTTGCGCTGACACGCCCCCATCTGTATGGTTAAAACAGAAAATTCTGTTTTACTCGGAAAAACTCTCGCCCTGGCAGGTGCCTATGGCCTTAATCCTCGTTGTGGACGATGACGATCTTATCCGAGAGCTGTTGGCGGACTCCGTAACGCGCCATGGGCACGAGGTACGCGTGGCAGACAGCCTCGCTCAGGCGCGCCACGTGCTGCAAAACGAAGCCCCGGATCTCGTTTATATGGATGTGCGCCTGCCGGATGGCTCCGGCATTGAGGCCCTTGAAGAAGTGCGCAATGCCCCCGGCAACCCGGAAGTCATCATCATCACCGGCCAGGGCGACCCGGACGGTGCCGAGCTGGCCCTGCGGTGCGGCGCATGGGATTATATCGAAAAGCCCTCGTCCGTAGACCGAATGGTACTGCCACTTTTCCGCGCCCTGGCCTACCGCGAGGAAAAGCGCAAACGCCAAGTGCCCGTGCTCCCCGGCGAAACAGGCATCATAGGCTCCAGCCCCAAGCTGGCGGCCTGTCTGTCGCAGGCAGCCATCTCCGCTGCCAGCGAGGTGGATGTCTTCATCACCGGCGAAACAGGCACCGGCAAGGAGCTCTTCGCCCGGGCCATCCACGCCGGCAGTGTGCGATCCGCTGGCCCCTTTGTGGTGGTGGACTGCACCACCCTTCCCGGCAATCTGGCCGAGAGCGAGCTGTTCGGACACGAACGAGGCTCCTTCACCGGCGCGGATAGGCGTCAAACCGGCCTCATCGAGCAAGCCGATGGGGGCACCTTATTTCTGGACGAGGTAGGCGAGCTGCCTCTGCCCCTGCAAGCCAAATTTTTACGCGTCTTACAGGAGCGTCGGTACCGCCCCGTGGGTGGCACGCAGGAAAAATCGAGCAACTTTCGATTGTTGGCCGCAACAAACCGCGATTTGGCCGCCATGTCCCGCCGTGGTGAGTTCCGCGATGACCTGCTGTATCGCCTCAAGGCCTTTACCATCGCCCTGCCGCCATTACGCGAGCGCGAGGGCGACATAGCCGTTTTGACCAACACCCATCTCGCAAAAATTGCTCTCAAATCAGGCAAGCCTGCCCCCTCGGGCAGCCCTGATTTCATGGAGCTGCTGCTCAGCCACGACTGGCCGGGCAACGTGCGGGAGCTGTTGCAAACTCTGGACATGAGCCTCGTCTCAGCGCATGGTGAAAATGAGCTTCTCCCCCAACATCTGCCATTGGATTTGCGGGTGCGTTTGGTGCGCCACAGGGTGGAGACAAACGGTGCTTTCGGCAGTGCGCAGGCGGTCCAAGAACCTCTGGAAAGATATGGGGAAACAGGTAGAGCTGGCCAGTTGCCAGGCAAAACAGACGCCTGCCTCATAACCCCCTGGCGCGAACATCGGGCCTCTGCCCTTTCCGTCATTGAGGCCACATATTTTGAGCGGCTCATGCGACAGGTGGGCGGTGATGCGGCCCAAGCGGCACGGCTTTCCGGCCTCAAACCCGCACGATTATACGAGCTGCTGGGCAAGCATGACCTGATGCGGACACGGCGCGAGTGGTCATAATTCCGGTTTTACCGGAACGATTGGTTGAGGATGCGCAAAATAACGGAGCGGAACGGTTCACAGGCTGGTCCCTCCGGCGCTTGGAACGATTTTTGATTATAGAGACCCTGGCGCAATACCCCCCCATTTTACGCCACGATTGCGAAGGAGCATTCCCATGGCCAAAGTTCTCATCGCAGAAGACGATCCCCTTTCCCAGCGCTTTGTCAGCACCGTTTTGGAACGCATGGGACACAGTACCTTCGTCAGCCCCAATGGGCGGCACGCCTGGGAAACCATTCGCGCCGAGAACCACTTCGACATGCTCATCACCGACATCATGATGCCCGGCATGGATGGCACCACACTCATCCGCACCATCCGCGCGGAGGAACGCTTCAAGGATCTGCCCATCATCATCATGTCGGCATTCATCGGCATGAGTGACATCTCCAACCTGTTGGACATAGGCGCCACGTGGTTTATGGCCAAACCGGTGGAAATTGCCGTTCTTGAGGAATACGTCAACCGGGCGCTCAAATAGCCCCAGAGTGAGGCCACAGGCGTCGTGCACCACGCCGCCAAACACATTCCCGCTCGCGGCGGGCCACCCCCGGCAAAGTGGCGAATGTCCCCTCTGCTTTTGCGGCGCGCCCTGTTCCTGTCCGCACTGGTTCTTCTTTTTGTGGCGGCCCTTACGCCGCTTGCCCTGGGAGCATTCGACGCACAGCCCCAGGTACAAGCACCACACAAGCCGCCCTCCGCCCCGGACAAACGCCCGGAACTTGTGGCCGCTGTTCCCACAACCATGCCCCCGCTGCACTTTACCGGCGCGGGAAATCAGCCGGACGGCTATGCCGTGGAGCTCTTCCAAGAGGTAGCGCGCAGGGCAGGATATGTTGCCCGTTTCATTACCGCTGCCGGCCCCGCCCAGGCGGAATACGCGGTGCTGAGTGGCCAAGCCCAAGCACTGCCCGGTTACGGCATCAGTCCTGGCCGCCAAGCCAGGCTGGCCTTCACTGATCCCTTTGAATTTCAACCCGTGCATATTTTTTCCCGCAGTACCGGCCCACGGCTGGAAACCATGGCGGACTTGCGTGGCAAGCGCCTTGCCTTGGTCGAATCCAGTATTCCGGTAGAGCTGCTGCAAGCTGAGCCGGATATCCGCCTCCACATTACTCCGACATTGCCAGAAGCCATTTTCGATGTCCTTTCCGGCGAGGTGGATGGGCTGGTGTTCCAACTTCCGCTGGTGCTCCAAGCCGCGCGCGCGGCAGGTGTGGAAAAGGGGCTGACAGCGAGCACGCTGCCTTTGCTGGAGGTGCCGCGCGCCATCGCCCTACCGCTAGGCGACACGCGCACCCTGGCCGAGCTCAACGAAGCTCTCAAGCAGTTTCGGGGCACCCCGGAATTTCAGGCGCTGTATCAAAAATGGCACCCAGCGCCCAGCCAGTTCATTCTTTCCCACCGCACGTTGTGGATATCCGGCGGCGTGCTCGCACTCCTCATCGCCGCGCTTCTCGCTTGGCGTTTCGCCTCGGTCATGCGCGTCAACCGCAGGCTCACCCTGGCCCTTTCCGAGCGGGACAGTGCCCTAGCCGCGCTGCGGCTGACCGAGGAGCGCCAAAATTCGCTGTGGACCTTATCTCAAATGGATGACGCAACCGAGGAGGAGGTCATATCCTTCGCCCTTGAGGAAGGTGTGCGCCTGACGGGCAGCCGCCTGGGCTACCTCTGCTTTATCGAGGGAAACGACAATAACGCGGTGCGGTTTCACTGGTCCGCCAGTGCGCAGGAGTGTTGCGCCATGCCCGACACCCCGGCTTCACCATTGCGGGATGCTGGGCTTTGGGCCGATTGTTTACGCAGTTTGTCGCCCTGTATCATCAACGACTACCCCTCCCACCCCGGCAAACGCGGCCTGCCGGAAGGGCATGCTCCGGTGCTGCGGCACATGGCCGTGCCCCTGGCGGAAGGCGGCAAAGTCGTCATGGTGCTGGGCGTGGGCAACAAGCCCAAACCGTATGACGAAGCCGATGCCCTGCAACTCCAATTGTTCCTGGTGGGCCTGTGGCGCGTCATCCAGTCCAAGCGCGATGCAGCGGCCGTACACCAAGCCAAGGACTACGCTGAGAACATCATCCAGGGCGCCAACGCCATGGCTGTGGGCCTGGACCGCGAGGGGCGCGTGGCCCTGACCAACGCCGCCACGACAGAGCTCACCGGCTACACCCAAGAAGAGTTGCTGGGCCAAAACTGGTTTCAGCTCACTCGTTCAGCAGATGACGCTGCGATGGATGCCGCCCGCTTTCATAAGTATGTACACGGCGAACTGCCACTGCCCCGTCGGCACGAGGCCACCCTGCGGACTAAAGATGGCGGCATTCGCCACATCACCGCGCAAAACAGCATGATCTTCGAGCACGGGGAGCCCGCCGGCATCATCACCTTCGCCATCGACAACACGGAACGCAAAATCGCCGAGCAGGCCCTAGCGGTGAGTGAGGAAAAATTCCGCTCCCTGGCGGAGGATTCCCCAGCACTCATCTGTCGCTTTCAACCCGGCGGCATCATCACTTACGTCAACACCGCCTATTGCCGCACCTTTGGAAAGTCACAGCAGGAGCTCATCGGCTCCAGCTTTCTAAACCTCATCCCCGAGTCGGAGCGACAGGGCGTTCATGAGCATTTCCATACCCTGACACAAGACAACCCCACCAAGAGCTATGAACACAGTGCGCTCTTACCGGGTGGAGCGGAAGCTTGGCAAAGCTGGACCGACCGGGCCGTGTTCGACGAGGAAGGACACGTCACCGCGTACCAAAGCGTCGGCATAGACATCAGCGAACGCAAACGCACCGAGGCGGAACTGGAACGCTTGCACCATGCCATTGAACAGGCGGTGGAAGGTGTTGTCATTACGGACAAGGACGGCCTTGTGCTCTTTGCCAACCCGGCCTTCGAGCACATGTTCGGCGTCACGGCCTGCGGGGCCAACGGCAACGGCATTTTGGCAAACGGTCAATCCCTGCTCGACCTGGGCCGCGCCAAGTTGCTCCAGCAAGGTGCCCACCAAACCGGCGGTGATAAAGGCAACGCTTGGCGGGGCAGTGTCAGCTTCCGCTGCCCGCAGGGACCAACAATAGAGGTGGAGCTGACACTTTCGGCCATCCGTGACGAACCGGGAGAGGTGCGCAGCTTTGTTGCCCTGTGCCGCGATGTGACGGAAAAGACACGGCTGGAACGGCAACTGTGGCAGGCCCAAAAAATGGAAGCCCTCGGAACCCTCGCAGGCGGCATCGCCCACGACTTCAACAACATTCTGGCCTCCATCATGGGCTTTACCGAACTGGCCCAGAGCGACATTCCCGTGGAGAATCGCGCCCACGCCAGCCTGGATCGCGTGCTCAAGGCCAGCCGCCGCGCCAAGGAGCTGGTGCGGCAAATCCTCTCCTTCAGTCGCCGCGCCCCGTCGGAACGAAAGCGTGTCCACGCCGGGCAGGCTGTGGCCGAGGCCTTAAAACTTCTTCAAATTTCCTTGCCCAAGAGCATCCTGCTCCGCCACATTGCCGCGGAGGAGGACTGCACCGTATTGGCCGACCCGGCTCAGATCCACCAGATTGTGATGAACCTGTGCACCAACGCGGCCCAGGCCATGCAAACCACAGGCGGGAACATCCTGGTCCATACAGCGCAAGTGGAGCTGCCCGCACAACAGGAGCCCGCAACCTGGGCGGACCAGCCGGGTTGGGCACACCAGCCTGAGGTCCAGAACCACCTGCCGGCGGGCCGCTACTTTGAGCTTGTGGTGGAGGACAACGGGCCCGGCATTGCCCCGGAGCTGTTGGCGCGGGTGTTCGACCCATTTTTTACCACAAAACCAGCAGGCGAGGGCACCGGCCTGGGCTTGGCCGTGGTGCACGGCATCGCCACCGGTCTCGGCGGAGACATCAGCGCCCAAAAACCTTCCCAGCCAGGGCACACGCTTTACCCTGCTGCTACCCGCCTCCGGCATGGCCGCCAGCGATGGACCAAACCCGACGCCGACATGCCAGGGCGGAAGCGGTTCTCTTTTCTTTGTGGATGATGAAACCGACATTCTCGACCTTGCCAGCCAATCCCTGGGCCTATTGGGCTATACCGTGACAACCTTTGCCCGCGCGGCGGAGGCGCTCACCGCCTTTGAGCACAATCCCAGCGGCGTAGACCTTGTGATTACCGACCAAAGTATGCCCGGGCTCTCGGGAACCGCACTGGCGCAACGCTTGCGGCAAGAACGCCCAGAGCTGCCCATCATCGTGTCATCTGGCTACAGCGATGCCATCCCCCTTGATCTGGTCCAGTCCCTGGGCCGGATTCGGCTGCTGCCCAAACCCTATTCCATGGGAGAGCTGGCGGAGAGTATCCGCCTCGCCCTTTGTGAGGGCCAAGGAGAAGCGCATGGCGCAACGAATACTGGTGGTTGACGACGACAAGGACGTGTGCGACCTCGTTTGCCTGCTGCTGGAGAGCGAAGGCTACGAAGTCACCTCCGCCCTGGGAGGCAAACAAGCCCTCCGGTATGCCCAGTCCTCCACGCCGGATCTGGTCATCACAGATGTAGTGATGCCAGAGGTGGACGGCTTTGAACTGTTGCTGGCCCTGCGCACCCTGTGCCCCGCGGCAAAATCAGTGTTGATGAGTGGCGCGGGCAGACTCTCGCCCGAGCAATACATGCAAACGGCTCGGTGGCTCATTGCTGGCGAGGTTCTCCGCAAACCCTTTACCCGCGCGGAATTCCTGGCAACCGTTCAACGGGCACTTTCCACCGCTGCCAGTGGCGGGAACTGAGTTCCTGCCCAGCGCCGATTCCCCTTAACTTTGAAACGAGGAGCGTCCATGCCCACTGACATATCCCCCCTTGCCCTGGCTTTTTTACGCCAGGCACAGGGCGCCGCCAAAAACCGCATCCGTGCGCAAAAGGCCACCCAAGAGGGCAACGCCGAGGCTGCGCGCCTGTTTGTGGCACTGGCCGATGCCCAGGACGTTCATGTCAAAAAGACGCTCATGCTCCTGCGCGGAAAACTGGAATCCACCGCGGACAACTTAGCCGAGGCCTTGCTGGAGGCCCGCGAGCTGGCCATGGAACTCTTGGAGGACACCATTCTAGCCCAGGCGGAAGGCGACAAGGCCGCCTGCTCCCTGCTGACCCAGATGGCCAAATCCCTCGCCAGCCATTTAAGCCTGCCGGATATGCCCTGCGCCAAAGGCCAGCACATGTATGTTTGCACCATCTGCGGCCACATCCATGTAGGCGATGCTCCGGGCCGCTGCCCAGTGTGCCAGGCCGTGCCAGAAAAATTCGCCGTGGTGACGGCCTAGCGGAGACAACGCGCCATGATTGTGGAGGCCTTCAAATACGCCGCCGCGCGCCTGCGCGGGCAAAGCGACAAGCACGGCCATCTGGCCGAGGCCATCGCCATGGAGGCCCGCCACCAACGCCAACGTCATGCTTGGCAAACGCATTTGGACAACAGCCGCGCGCTGTGCCTGGCCGCAACCGAGGCTTGCACTGCAGAGCGGCGCCGCACCGCACTTGTGGTGGGCTCCGGCTTGTTGCTGGATGTTCCGCTGGAAGAGCTCTGTCACCGCTTCGACACCGTCGTCCTGGCCGATCTCGCCTTTTTACCCAAGGTGAGCGCACGGGCAAAGGCGTTGGGCAATGTCAGCCTGCTGCGGCTGGATCTTACCGCTTGTCTGGACAAATTACCGGAGCTGGCGCGGCTGCTGACTGAAGGCAAAGACATGGCGGAAGTTCAGAATGAGCGCCTCGGCCCCCCGCCAGCCCTTGCCGCGGCCAGCCACAACCACCCAAAGTTGCTGACCATTGACTTTGTCTACTCAGCCAACGTGCTCTCGCAGCTTCCACTTTTCGTTGTACCCGGGCTTTTGCGGCACGCTCCACATTTGCCCCAGACATTACTAGACATTTTTGCAAAAGCACTTATAGATTCACATCTAGTGTGGCTACAAACTCTGCCCTGCCCCGCATGTCTGGTTACAGACAGGACCGAACACGCCACAGCCTTCGACAAAGAGGCAACCGTCATCACCGACCTGCTCTATGGTGCGACCTTGCCCAGCGGCCCCGGTGCCCAAAGCTGGACGTGGGACTTCGCTTGCGGTGGCGAGGCTGTAGCAGGTATGGATGTGCGTCGCACAGTGCTGGGCATTTTGGATATGCACACGGCCAGATACAGCGAGGAGAACAGCAGATGAAGGACAAACCTCACCCAGCACAGGCACCTCCCCGCCACAGCCCGAGCCAGTGCAGGGAAAACGATCCTGCGCGGCGAGCCTCTTTGGAGCGTCGCATTCTGCTCAGGATTGAAAACACGGAGCTCTCTGCCTTTACCTCCGATGAGCAGACCTTGTTCACCGTTTTTTTCGAGCTGGCACAGGAATGTGACTCCCGCCGGGACTTCTTAACGTGCTGCGTCATGCTGCCTCTTATTTTCTTCAACCGGCAGTGCCGTATGTACCTGCGCAACGCTGAAGGCGACCTGGAGCTGACGCGCTGCAACACGGAACCTGAACACCTGCCAGATGTGGCTCCTCCCCCCCAGCCGGCACTGGTGGGCGACAGCTACTTCGTGCCCATCAACGGTCGGCAAGACACCAGCGAGCTCCTCGGTTTTCCCACTCCAGACGGCATTTTGGGCTGGCTGGAACTGGTTGATGCCGCCACACTTACCCCACACGCCGCACTTTTTTATGAGAAGTACGCCAAGCGTATCGGTTTCCAGCTCCACAACCGGCTGGCGCGCGCCAAGAACAGGGAGCACCTGGCCTTCATTCAAAATCTTGTGGAAGACATCGGCCACAACGTCATCGTTCCCAACATGATTTTCAAGCTGTTCTTCAATCGACTGCGCGGCTCCGTGCAGGCCCTGGAGCAACTTGTTGCCGATGCTCCCGATGACACAGCACCGCCGTTTTTAGCCAACCTGGACTTTTTACAAGCCCGCTTGCGCGCTCAATACGAGGAAATTAACCGCCACTACGAGCAGACCAGCCTGTTTTTGGAAACGCTGCTGCGTCGCCGGCACTTTGAGGAAGGCCGCTACGTGCTGGAAAAGCGCATGGTGAATCTGCGTAAGCAGGTTGTGGAGCCACAGGTGGAGCGCTACCAGCCTCGCCTGGAAGACCGTGGCATAGCCATCGACCTCTCCCTCGGCGGCATCCCCGATGCGCCGGTGCTGCTCATGGCCGACCTGGGGCTCATCTCCCAAGTCTATGCGAACCTGTTCTCCAACGCCGTCAAATACGCGCAATCCGTCACGCAGTTTGATGGGACACCCGCCAAGTTCATGGCCTATGGCCTCGATATTCAGCCCGACGCCTTTGGCCCGCACAAACCCGGCGTCAAACTCAACGTCTTCACCACCGGCCCCAACATTGCCGAAGAAGACCGAGCAGGCTTATTCACGCCGGGCTTTCGCTGCGGCAACACGCGCGAGGAACACGGGACCGGGCACGGCCTAGCCTTTGTGCGACAAGTGGTGGACCTGCACGGCGGCTTGACAGGCTACGAGCCCATGCCCCTGGGCAACAATTTCTACATTATACTGCCATTGGAGGCAGAGGACGACAGCGCGGGCTGAAGAGAGAAAGGAGACTGGGGCGCTGCCCCAGACCCCGCCAAAGGGACGAGTCCCTTTGGGATCCCCTATGCGCACTGGGGCGTCTTCCGGCGCAAAGCCACCGGAAGACGCCCCAGCGCTTGTTTGGTTGGTCCAAAGGTGGTGGTGGTGGTGGATAAAGCACTTTCCTCAGAACTCGCCCCAAGCAGCAAGGCCGGGTCGGAACAACGTTCCGGTCCGGCCTTGCTGCTTGGAGTGCGGGGGGGTCTGGGGGGAGAGGCACTCTCCCCTCAGCCGCCGGAGGCATCGCCTTACTCTTTTCCCTTCGGTTCCTGCCTGGTCAGGCAGTGCACCGTACCCAGCCCCCACACCAAGTCCACGGCATGGATGCCGACCACGGGCCTATCGAAGGCCTCGGCCAAGATGCCCAGGGCGAGGCGGTCGTTGGGGTCGTTGAAGGTGGGCACCAGCACGGCAGCGTTGGTGATGAGGAAATTGGCGTAGCTGGCAGGCAGGCGCAAGCCATCGAAAAAGAGCGGCGAGGGCATAGGCAGGCGGAGAACCTCAGGCCGGGTGCCATCCTCCAGGCGTGCGGATTCCAGGCGTTCGCGGTTCTCTTCCAAAATCTCATGGTTCGGGTCAGCGGGGTCTCTTTCTTCGCTCAGCACCAGGGTGGTGGGGTTGATGAAGCGGCAGAAGTCATCCACATGGCCGTGGGTATCGTCGCCCACAATGCCATTCGCCAGCCAAATCGTATTGGTAATGCCTAGGCTTTGGGCGAACACGGTTTCATAGTCCACGTGGGTAAAGCCGGGGTTGCGCACTTGCACTTCAGGGTCCAGGCAGCATTCCTCGGTGGTCACCAGGGTGCCGCAACCATTGATATCCAGCGCACCACCTTCAAAGGTGACGGCCCGACCGTTGTGCATGGCCGGGGTGATCTCCATGCCCAGCGCGCGGGCGATGGTCGGCGAAACCTGGGCATCCAGGGCGAACTCCGGGTACTTGCTCCAGGCGTCAAACCCGAACCCGGTGATGGCGACACGACCCGCCTTTTCGACAAAGCAAGGTCCACAGTCACGCATCCAACCACGATCTGTGGGAATCTGATAGAAATCCACGCGGGAGAGGTCCACATGCGCTTTAGCAAGCTGGCCACGCGCGCGGCGTTCCACCGCCGGGGAGCCGACGAGCACGCGTGCCCGTTCGGTCCCCTCGGCGTTGGCAACTTTGCGGATGATCTCGGCAAAGGCCCAGGGCAGGGGCTGAAACTTGCCTGGCCAGTCACGCGTGGACTGGGGCCAGGTGATCCAGGTAGCGGCGTGGGGTTCCCACTCCGCAGGCAGCCGAACGGACGCCGCCGCCTGAGCGCTCGCCTGTGCAGTCATGGCCGGGCTACTTCTTGGCCTTTTTGGCCAAGCGGTTCTGCAACCCCTTGATGAGGATGGGCCAAGCCATGGTCGCGTCGGCGTGAACCTCGGCAAACTGGCCGCCCTCGGCCGGGGGCACAAATTTGCCCCAGCTGATGCCCTCCTGGTAGGTGCAGCCGGAAAGGCCACCCCAGTGCACCGGCTCCGGGCAAATGCGGATGGCATACTGGAAACGACGCGCGGGCAGGTCGCGCTCCAGGCGCTCGCCCATGACATCAAAGAACGGGCCGACCTGCTGCGCCCAGTTGCGGGGCACGCCGCCGCCGATGGTGAAAATGGCCATCTTTTTGGCGCCGTACATCTTCTTGGAGTAGCTGAACAGGTCGATGAAGGGATTGAACTGGAAGGGCAGCGCCTCTGGGCCTTTCTCACCCAGCAGGTGGCCAAAATCCTTGGCCAGAATGGAGCAGGCCACGTCCAGGGCCAGCTCAGAGTCCGTGAAGGCCGGAATGTAGACCGGGACATTCTTCTCGTAGGCGCTTTTCAAAATGCCGGGGCCTTTGTACTTCTCGGCCAAATGCTTGCCAATGGCGCGGCAGATGAGCTCGCTGGACAGGTGCGTCACCTTGTCCACGTCCATCAGTTGGTGCATCACCTCGCGCACAACCAGCTCGGCCTGGGTGAAGTTGGACTCCGGCTCCAGGGTGTCGTACACGCGGTTATATCCGGCGTCGAACAGCTCGTTATCGTCCATGCGCGCGGGCTCGTACTTGTAATGGCTGAGCCCGATGGACTCGATGAAGCCGTGGGCCATAAGCGCGCCGGTGGAAACGACAACATCCAGCCAGCCCTCGTCGATCATTTTGATCAGCAGCTTGCTCTGCTTGGCCACGGTCATGGCGCCGGAAAAAGTGCCCACCACAACGCAATCAGGATCGCTGACCATGGCTTCCAGCACATCGAGCGCCTCGCCCAGGCTGCGGCCGCCAAAAGCAGTGCGCCCCATGGCGGTCAGCAGGTCGTCGAAGTCCTCAATGGCGTCGGGGTCGAGGGTGGTAAGGGGAGTAAGCCGGTCCTTGACGCCGTCGTGCAGGATGCGCTTGATGGCCATGGGAAGTCCTTCAAAAAGCCGGGGCTCCCGCTCCCTGATGCGGAAACGGGAGCCCCGGTTTTGGGTTCGCGGTGAGAAAGAAACGGTCTTACATCAAGAAAACAACAGCGGACACGGTGGTGGTCCACATGTTGTTGGCGCCCATCGCGGAAATGGGGGCGGAGAGGGAATCGATGATCTTGCCGCTCATGAGGTAGACCTCACGGCGTTCATCGTAGCCGATCTCCGGGTCGAAATCCACGCCGAGCGTAGTGGCCAGCATGGTGGAGGCCAGGTCCTCGGCAAAGTCGCCCAGTTCCTTTTCCTCTTCGCCAAAGCTGTGGTGCTCGGAGATGTAGCCGTAGTGCTCTTTGTTGGCCGGAATGGCCATGCCAACGGCAGAACCGACAAGGCGGCCCTTTTCGTTGGTCTGGTTACGCGCCATAACGCAGAACGTGATCTGACCGGGATGCAGGGCTTTCACGCCGTCATCCAGGCTCACGAGCTCGCAATTGGGCGGATAAATACTGGACACATAGACAAGATTCTGTTTCTCGATACCGGCTTCACGCAGCGCCAGCTCGAAGGATTGCAGCTTGTTCTTGTGCACGCCGACGCCTTTGGTGAAAAAGGCGCGGGTGGGAACCATGGGATGATTGGCCATGTATGGACCCTCCTGGGCTTGGGATAGAGTCGGGTGTGCCGACGAAAGACCGCATATATTTTTTTGGAAGGGCTGGCTACTATTAAATTGCCAGCGTCCTGGCAAGCACAATCTTGCACCTGCCCCGATTTCTCTTCCAACTCGCCTCAGTCGTTGGCCGTTTTTAGGCCTCCACAGGGCCGGCCAAAAGCTTCAACTGCCCACACGCAGCGGCGATATCCTGCCCCATGCTGCGGCGAATAAAGGTGGTGATGCTTTTGCTGCGCAAATATTCTTCAAAGGCCAGCACGCCCTCCGGGTCTGGCGCACTGTACGGCGGATTTGGGCTGACAGAGGGCGGCGGCGGATTATACCCAATGAGGTTGACCTTGCAGCGACGCTGGCCCAAAAGTTTTACCAACTGCCTGGCATGGCCGATGCTGTCGTTGACACCGCCGAGCATGATGTATTCGTAGGTCACGCGCTCCCGCGACTTGAGCGGGTAGGCGTCCAGGCAAGACATCAGTTCATTCAGCGGGATTTTTGCCGCCTTGGGCATGAGCTTTTCGCGCAGGTCTTGGGTGGGCGCGTGCAGGCTGATGGCAGGTACAGCCAAGCCGGAATCCCCCAAAATTCGAAGTGCGGAGGGAATGCCCACGCTGGAAACCGTAGCCCGGCGGCTGGCGATGGAAATGCCCTCGGCGCTGCCCAGGGTTTCCAGGCTGCGCAATAGCTCGGTCAGGTTCATCAGCGGCTCGCCCATGCCCATGAACACGAGGTTGCGCACCGTAGGCAGCCCAACCTGGGCCAAATGTGCCCGGCCCACAAGCACCTGGCCCAGAATTTCGCCCATGGTCATGTTGCGGGTCAGGCCCAGCTCGCCGGTGGAGCAGAACGTACACGCCATGGCACAGCCCACCTGGGTGCTCAGACACTGGGTGTAGTGCTCGCCCATGGGAATCAGCACCGTTTCAATGCGTTCGCCATCGCCCAGGCGCAGCAGCAATTTGATGGTGCCATCCGTACTGGTGCGCGCCACTTCTATCGCTGGCCAAACAATAGCGGCCCGCTCGGCAATTTTGACCTTGAGGTCTTTGGACAGGTTGGTCATCTCGGCGAAGCTGGCCACGCCCCGGCTCCACAGCCAGTGCCACAGTTGGTCCGTGCGGAAGCGCGGCTGGCGCAGGTCTTCCACAACAAACGCTTCCAGCTCGGAGCGCGTCAGGTTCAGCAGGTCCACCTTGGGCTGGACGGAATCGGTGTTGGTAGTGGTCGTCATCATCCCAGTTTGTTACCAGCACAGAGCCTTGCGCGCAAGAGGCACCCGGCAGGCCCTTCCCCGCCTCACCTGCACCCTTATGCCGTCTGCTACAGTCCCCAGTCCAGCCACACGCGCCAAGCGCTCACGCGGCCATCGCGCAGCCAGAGCACAATGTACTTGTCGAAGCCGGGCGTGGGCGAATAGCTGGAGCCGGGCACGGGCACGTGCGCCACGCCGGGAAAGCCCCGGCGCGTGGCTTCTTCGCGGCTCATGGCCACGCTGACGCTGGCGGCGTAGAACCACATGGTGCCCTGCAATCCCTTCTGGATGTGTTGCGGCTTGCCCAGCACCGCTTCAACTTCCGCGCCCGTCATGCCGAGTTTGAGGCCACTCTCGGTGGCGATGCCCGCATGCACTCCGGGAACCTTGGCGCATTTATCCAGCACGCGCACCTCGCGCTTGCGCGCCCGTACTTGGATTTCGCTCACGCGCTGGCAGTTACCCGGGCACTTGGAGAGCGTGAACAGCGCAACTGTGTCGTCGCCGGGACGAGAGGACGCATAGCAGAGCACGCGCTCTTCATAGCCGCCCACGTTCAGGCGCGTGGTCTTGCCGAGGACGCCCTCCACGTCGGCGCGCAGGCTTTCGTCCACGGTGAGCGTGGCGTTGCCCTCTGGCCCGAAGTCCACGAAGCGGTCGTGGCGTTCATCGTAGATGCGCTCGAAGTCCTCGTCCGAAACCAACCAATTCCTGTATTCATAGGACCGTTCACCGCCTATCAGGGCATAGTCGGAGTAGAAGGAAGACGGACTGTAAGGCCAGCGGTCGGCGTATTCCGACCCGTGCGCCCAGAGCCCAGCCCAAGACGGAGCGGGCCAGACACACAGCGCACAAAAGGCCCCCAGAAGGATTCGTTTAGCGCACCACACGTATTTTCGCTCCTTGAAGTTCGCGGAGAGCTTTCCTTTCAGGTTTCCCCATGATGATGCACCCCTGGGAAGCGCTCCGGTCATTGGGGGCTTGCTTCCCTGCATGGATGTAGAATGTGTTCGGGTCGCGGCCCATGGCCCGTACGCGTTCGGACGTGGGCGTATCCGGTTCGAGGTGGATGAGGTTCTCGCCTTTGCCACGCGTATCCGTCGAACGCTCCGTGACCTCGCCGATGGTCCACATCCCTTGCGGGATGACGCCCAAATCCTTTTTGCCTTGGCTTTCGGGGACGTTCACATTCCCCGGCGCACCGGAGTAGCCCTTGCCCACGAGCCGGTCCTCCATGTCCATGAGGGTGCCGTCCTTCTGGCTGTACACCAGTGCGATGCGCTTGTTCTCATCGACCACAGTCGGAGGCAACACGTACCGTTTGCCGACTTTTTTACCACGTTCCGGTCCCTTTCCCAGCGGACTTCTGCGCGGTCCGCCGTCCGCGTCCGTAGCCGTTTTGATGCGAGTGTTGGCGGCGAACAACTGGCCTTCTGCAACGTACTGGCCGTTGGCCGTAGTGAAATGTCGCGTGCTGCCGCCAGGTCCGGGCTTCTCGCTGGTACCCGAGCCAAGACTCATCCTGGCGACGGCGGATTTGCCGTCCGGGCTTACCCTGGTCCATGTGCCATTGTTCTCTGTGCTTGTCTCCATATCCGACCTCCTTCAGTCTTTCAACGGAATATAGCACGGGCTTTATTGCGGAGACAAAACCACCCGATTTTGGCAGCTCAAAGGACAAGAATTCCCTGTTGACAGGGTCTGGCGGTGGACCTGAGTCTGGACCTGCCTCCCGCCTTCCTCTCTCCCCATGCACTCAGGCGCACTCTTCCCTCGCCCGCACTTTTATCTTAAGAACATCTGCATGAACGCAGCACGCGCACAGCGCCTTACCAACAATCTCGCCAAAGTTCGCACCCGTATGGCCGAGGCCTGCCGCAGAAGCGGCCGCAAGCCCGATGACGTGCGCTTGGTGGCTGTTTCCAAATTTCATTCGGCTGAGGACATCGCCGTGCTGGCGCAAGCGGGCCAGCGGGACTTTGGCGAGTCCTATGTGCAGGAGGCCCTGACCAAGCTGGACCAGCTGTCGGGGCAAGATATTTTGTGGCATTTCATCGGCGGCTTGCAAACAAAGAAGGCGCGGCAAATAGCCGGGCGCTTTGTGCTGGTGCACAGCTTGGATACCGAAAAGCTGGCCACGGAACTGGCGCGGCGGTCGGCGGATGCGGGCCTGCTTCAGTCGGTGCTTATTGAAGTGAACATGGGCGAGGAGCAAAAGGCTGGTGTGGATGAGGCGGAGCTGACCGGCCTGGCCGAAGACATTTTGGCCCTGCGCGAGGACGGCGTGGGCCTGGATTTGCGCGGGCTGATGTGCCTGCCGCCGATTTTTGATTCGCCGGAAGAGGCGCGGCCCTATTTTGCCCACCTGCGCGAGCTGCGCGACGGACTTTCTGCCAGCCTGGGCGTACCGCTGCCAGAGCTTTCCATGGGCATGACAGGCGATTTTGAGGCCGCCATTGAAGAAGGCGCGACGATCATTCGCGTGGGGACTTCCATTTTTGGTCCACGGCCTCCCAAACGCTGAACGAACCAGCCGGGAAACCGCGCCTGCCCTTGCCTATCCCAAGGCCGAATGCTATTCTTTTGATGTGAAACCGCTTGCCACACCTAACCCCCATCACCTCAACCCCGGACTAGGCTCGACCATGCATCGCACACGCTCCACGCTGGCCGCCACCTTCACTGTGGCACTGACCGCAGCCTTGGTACTGTGGAGCGTTCCGGCCTGTGCGCAATCGCTGGTTCTGTCCAATTTGGTGGTGGATAATCAAGCAGGTAGCCTGATGGCCCGCTATGGTGTGGCAGTGGACGGCATGTCGGAGATTACGGAGAATTTGCAGAATGGCGTGACCCTGGCGCTGAGCTGCAAGGCCAAACTCACAAAATCAAAAGGCTTTTTTGGCGGCCCGCAAATTGCGCAGGCGACCATGACCAGCCGCCTGAAGTATGATGCGCTGACCAAAGAATATACGCTGACCCTACCGGGGCGCGAGGCACCGCTTAAAAACACGCGGTTGGACGAGTTGCTGCGCTCGGGCTGGGGGGCGCTGGCCCTGGATATGGGCCCCTGGGGCGTATTGGAACGCGGGCAAGACTATTCACTCAGTCTGGATATCAAGATCAGCCAAACAGACATTCCCAACTGGTTCCGGCGCACCCTGCTTTTCTGGTCCTGGGACGTGATTCCGTCCACCTCGTACCAGCTGCAATTCAAATACTGATTCCGCTGCCATGAGCCAGCCTGATTCCGCCAACGAAACGCCGGACGCCCTTACCGGCGCAGCAGCCACAAGCGACGCGGAAACAAACGCAGACGCCGCCGCTGGCATAAGCGCAGACGGCAACGCGAGCACTCTGCCTAAGCCGGGACACTCTCTCGATCAACGCGAAAAGCAACGCCGCAAGCGCGAGGTCAGCATTGCCGCCATCGGCGTGCTGATGGTTGTCGGCCTGACGTGGGTGGAACTACGCCTGCTGGGGCTCAACTCCTACCTGTTCCTCGGCCTATTCAACCTCAATGTCATCCTCTTGCTCGTCATGCTTTTTGTGGTGGCACGAAACGGCGTCAAGCTTCTGCTGGAGCGCCGACGCAATGTGCTGGGCTCGCGACTCAAAACACGGCTGGTGGCGGCATTCATTTTCCTGTCGCTGGTGCCGGTTGCGCTCATGTACTATGTCTCAGCCAAGTTCGTACAAACCAGCGTGGACTATTGGTTCAAGGTGCAGGTCGAGGAATCCATGGAGCAATCCCTGGAAATTGGCCGGGCCTTCTATCAATCAGCCCAAGCGCGTTTGGAAAAGCGCGGCGGCATTATCCTGACCGATGTTACCCAGAAGCACTACGCCTGGGGCGGCAAGGCCATGGATACCTACATGACCGACAAGCAGAACGAATATGGTTTGTGGGCCATGGGCATCATCACGCCGGATGGTCGCGACCAGAACAAGCACCCGGAGGCAGTGTTTGACCGCATGTGGAGCGAGGCACGAGGCCGGGTGGATCTTGCCGACCTGCGCAAAAGACCACGCTACGTCACCACCACCCTGTCCACCTCGGGCAGCGACCTCATCATCGGCATTTTACCCGTAGACGAAGGCCGCGCGGGCTTTCTTGTTCTGGCGGAGAATGTTGGCGGTGGGCTGATGTACAAGCTGGACCAGGTGGCGCGCGGGCTGGAGGAATACAAGAAGCTCCGAAAGCTCAAATACCCCTGGAAGATGTCGCTCTACCTTACCTTGGGCGTTATGAGCCTGCTCATTGTGCTCGGAGCCTCATGGTTCGGCTTTCGCCTCGCCAAGGAAATGAGCGCTCCAGTGCAGGCCTTGGCCCGAGGGACCGAGCGCATTGCCCAGGGTGATCTATCCGTGCGCCTGGAGGACACCTCCGGCGACGAGTTGGGAAGTTTGGTGCGCTCCTTCAACCGTATGGCGGAAGACCTGCAAGCTGCGCGAACACGGCTCATGAGCGCCAATGAGCGCCTGGGCCAGCAGTATGAGGAGCTGGAACGACGCGGACGCTACATTGAAGCGGTTCTGGACAACATCACCTCCGGCGTCATCTCCACCGATGCCCTGGGCCGCATCGGCACCGTGAATAAGGCCGCAGAGGCCATGCTGGCTGTGCAGGCGAACCAGCTTGTGGGACTCAAAGCCCAGCACCTGGTTTCCGGCGAGTTTTCGGACCTGCTCAAAGAGGCCCTGGGGCAGATCAGCAAAAATCCGCATGCCCAGTGGACCCGTCAAATTGAGCTGCCCCTGCCTGGCCGCAGTGCGCGCTTCCTGGTCAACGTCGTGGCCCTCTCCCCGGCCAGCCAATCTGGATTGCCCACAGCGGAGGGCACCGGTCTTGTGGCCGTGTTTGAAGACATCACCGAACTGGAGAAGATGCAGCGTCTTGCCGCCTGGCGCGAGGTTGCCCAGCGCATTGCCCATGAAATCAAGAATCCGCTCACGCCCATCAAACTTTCAGCCCAGCGGCTGCTGCGCAAGTTTGGGGCAAACAACCCGGACAAAAGCCTGGGCGAATGCGGTGAGCTGATTGTGCGCGAGGTGGAACGGCTGCAACAGATGGTGGGCGAATTTTCCAACTACGCCAAGTTGCCGGAAATTGAGTTGAAGCCCGACAACATGAACAGCCTTTTGGCCGAGGTTGTGGGCACCTTTGCCGTCAGCCACCGCGACATTGCCTGGAATTTGGACCAGCCAGCGCCCCTGGACAATTTCTCCTTCGACCGCGAGGGGCTGCGCAAGGTGCTCATCAACCTGTTCACCAACGCGGCGGAGGCCTTGGAAGGACGGCAAGACGGCAAGGTTTCCGTGCATGCTGCGCGCGACGAACGCATAGGCAAAGTGCGGCTGACCGTAGCGGACAACGGCCCAGGCCTGACACCCGAGGAACGTGCCCGCATGTTCGAGCCGTACTACTCGCGCAAGAAGTCCGGCACTGGCCTGGGGCTCACCATCGTGCGCTCCATCATCGCCGACCACAAAGGTTCCGTACGCGTGGAAGCGGCCCAGCCTCAAGGCTCCGTGTTTGTTGTGGAGCTGCCGGCGGCATAAGAGCCCCCCCATCAACGAGCCCGACGACCCAACGCACAGCAGAGCACGGAGCGGACGCCAATGTTCCTCTCGCGCAGCTTTGTTTGCGGATCCGCCCCGCGACGCAATGTAAGGGAATATAAGGGACGGTTCGAATCGACGGAACGCTACTCGTGCGCGCGCGCGCCAGCGCTGCCCAACACCAGCCGACGCACATGCTCACCATACTGGAGCAGCACCTGGCCCGGTTCCACAGCCGTCAACGTCCAGCCATGCACGGTTTGCCCCACGGAAAGCGATTGGGACGCGCCGTCCACATTCAGCATCGCCAGGGGCTTTGCCCCACCAGCAATAACACCGACAAGCCGCACGCCGTTCAGACTGGGCGGAGGCGGTGCAACCGGCGCCGCCGGGGCGGCCTTCTCCGACGCCGGGACCTTGGCCGGTCTTGGCTTCACAGAAGCGGTCACCGCGGAGGGGTGCTGCGATGGAACAGTGGAAGAAGCAGCGCTGGAATCCGACGCGGCAGGCACAGCCTGCATAGCGGGAGCAGGGGGAGCAATACGCCCCACCACCGTGTGGCCGCCGGAAAGCGGCCCGCTCACAAGCGGCGCATCATGGGCAGACGCATGGGCAGATTGCGGGGTGGACAAAGAGGGATCAACCTGCGCAAAGGCCGCTTGCTGGCCGCCACCCGCAGC
>Ga0183099_1000802_pt1 | contig 20430 bp, 19 predicted proteins | sample Biomet1_FD_127788 | JGI IMG/M metagenome (GOLD analysis project Ga0183099, IMG submission 127788) | Microbial communities from bioreactor (seeded with anoxic lake sediment) at LBNL, California, USA - Biofuel metagenome 1 | ecosystem: Engineered > Bioreactor > Anaerobic > Unclassified ...
TCATTATCATTCGACGATCATATCAAGATCATATTTACCCCGGCCGATGGTGAGCAAATTCGCCGAGATTATACGCCCCGCGCATTTGATGTTGAAAAGTTAGAATTAACGATTGAATTTGCACTGCACGATGGCGGTTATGCATCTGATTGGGCGCAGCAAGCAGCTATTGGGCAGCGTTTAGTAATTGGCGGGCCAAGAGGCTCGATGATCGTGCCCATGAATTATGATTGGCACATTCTTATCGGTGACCCAACCGCGCTGCCTGCAATTAGCCGCAGGGTAGAGGAGTTACCCGCTGGTGCTCAGGTCATTGTTTTGGCACAAGTCGACGATACTGATGACATCAGAGCATTTGATACCGCTGCTGATTTAGATATTGAATGGATCTCGGCATCAGACGAATTATTGTTGGTCGTAAAATCACTGACGTTGCCAGCAGGTACAGGGTATATCTGGTGTGCTGGTGAAGCCAATGTCATGGCTGAAATTAAACAGATCCTAATAAAAGATAAAAACTACCCATCGAAAGATGTCAGTGTGGCCAGTTATTGGAAAAAAGGCTTTTCTGATTTTCATGAGCATTTGTAGTGCAAAATATAAGTCGTAATAATAATTAACTCATCGTGATTTTATTTTGAGGGTGACCATTTTTCGGTAATAAAATAGTTACAATTAACCCTTTGTTTTGCGGTGAGCTTAAAAATATTTTTCCATGATGATGTTCAATTATTTTTTTCGCAATAGGTAATCCTAAGCCTGTGCCACCGGTATGCCGTGACCGCGATGCTTCGAGCCTGTAATAAGGTTCAAACACATTTAATAGATCATTTTCAGGTATACCGGAGCCATTATCTTCAATAGTGATTTTAATATGTGATACGAGATCTGACAGTGTTAATGTTATTTTGTCACCACCATAACGGCGGGCATTTTCAAAAATATTCGACAAACATCTATTAATGGCTTGTGGTTGAGCAATTATTGGGGCGTTTATTTTTCCAAAGCGTTCAATATTGGCGCCTAAGTCTTCCATATTGTCGCAGATACTATCGAGTAACGAACTGATATTGAGCTTTATAAAGGCTTCGGTATCGTGGCCTGCTTTTAGATAATCCAGTGTTTGTCCGATCATCGCTTCCATTTCTTCAATATCTTGATCGATTTGCTCTTTTAATTTGGCTGGAAGGTTATCCTCAATGCGTAACCGCAATCGAGTCAATGGTAAACGTAAATCATGAGAAACGGCGAATAATGCCTGTGTGCGTGTTTCAATATGACTTTTCAGGCTGTTTTGCATCGAATTAAATGCTTTCGATGCTAAAACTATTTCTTCAGGGCCCACTTCGGTTAAGGGTGGGGTGTTTATATTAGTTCCTAATTCGGTTGCTGCTTTAGCGAGATTTTTCAGCGGTTTGGTGAGCGTATAGATGCTCCAGCTTGCAAGTGATATCACCACAACAGTTAGCATTATGGCAAAAGTAAAGAATCTTAAAAAAAGTTCTCTTACTTTATCGGGTAAAAAATGATGAATGGTAATCGTGCTGTTATCGTGCAATTTTATTTGCACGAATAATTCTCTTGAATAAAATGGCGTGTTTTTCTTTTTATGATAAATGGAAAATTTAGTATCGTTTTTAAAATTCAACGAGCTAATAAAATTTTCCGGTAAAGCGTCAATCTTTAAAACTTGTATTTTTAATTGGGTATTTAAATTTTTTTGGATGTTTTCCAGCAATAATGCATCCGCTTCGTTAAGATCGAAAGCCTGCTGTTGCCAGGTGGTGTCAAGCGTGATGGTGGTTGGTGGAACGCTTAATTTTTGTGCCAGTGTTTCTCGTTCAGCAGGGGTAGCATCATTAAGCACCGACACTATGCCAGCCACTCGTTGTGCAGAATATTCAGTTAACAAGTGAGAGTTGATTTTATTATGATCATCAACGATGAACATAAAGCCAAAACTTAAAAAAATCAGTAGATTGACTATAAGCGTAATCAGCACCTGACCAAACAGCGTTTTTGGCAGAAATCTTGTTAAATTAAATTTGAGTCGCAATTTAGTTTATATCCTTCATTTCTGACCGTCACAATCAGGCTAGGTGATTTAGCATTATCGTTAAGGCGTCGTCTTAGCCTTGAAATCATGACATCAATCGTTCTATCTGTGGGTGCCGCATCATGGCCGGCTAATGCTTCCATCAGTTGATCTCGAGACAGGATTTTATTGGCATGTTCAGTCAACAAACGGAGTAATTTAAATTCGCCAGTAGACAATATCGTGACAACCTGATTTTCATCAATGAGATGGTAAGAGCCGAGATCGAGCGACCATTTATCAAATAAAATCCGATTATTTTTAATATTACTGGGTTGAGTAGCAGAATATTGTTGTTCAGGTGCTGATTCTGAAGTGCGGCGCAATATGGTTTTTATTCTGGCCAGTAACTCTCGAGGGCTGAATGGTTTAGCCAGATAATCATCGGCACCGATCTCCAGACCAATGATTCGGTCTATTTCATTGCCTCTTGCTGTTAGCATGAGGATCGGAATTGCAGACGATCGCCTTATTTTTTGGCAAAGAGTCAAACCATCATCACCGGGAAGCATAATGTCGAGAATCATAATATTTGGCTGAAAGAGTGGTAACTTTTTGAACATAGCTTCGCCATCATGGCATATATCAGTAATATAACCATTAGTGGTGAGATATTCGTTCAGTAAACTTGTCAATTTAGGGTCGTCATCGACAATTAAGACTCTTTTAGTTCCGGAATCAATATTCATTTACAAAAAATCTCATATGTCAAAAAATCACTACAAAATGGCACAGCTTGTTCACAATATAGTGTTGCGTAAACAAAGTCTGTTTACATTCCTGGCCCAGAATTTACTTAACGACAGGAAGAGAGTGCAATTACTTGTCGTCATAATCATATAAATAGTGAGTGATATCTAACACTTTTGTGTAACAGATGAATTCACGTTAATTCTGGAGATGAATATGAAAACCACAATTTCTTCAATTATTGCTGCATCTGCATTTTCACTGTTTATCAGCGCTGCACAGGCAGATGTAGAAACGTATCAGACTCATGGTGTTGTTCAAAGCGTTGATGCTTCCGCTAAAACTATCACTGTGAAACAAGATGTGGTGACAGAATTAGGCTGGCCGGCCCGTACTATGAGCTATAGCGTGGATGGTAATAATATTCTGGATGGGATCACGGCAGGAGAAGCAGTTGATGTGACGTTCACGGCCGACTCGCCATATCATGCCGATGTACACTTTATTCATCCAACCAAAGCGTAATCGTTTGATGGTAAACATGAAAAGAGCTCCGAAAATGGAGCTCTTTGTTTGTAGCTAAAATTATTGGGCGAGCTTATAGCGTGATAGCCAATGCGCGTAAGGCGCTGGCAAAACCCATGCTGGATTTTCAATTTTCAATGCTTGAGCCGCCTGATAAGACCAGTTTGGATTAGCCAGATGAACACGACCAATCATCGCTAAATCGATTTGCCCATCTTGGATCGACTTATCAGCCGTCAGTGGGTTTTCAAAACCCCATGAAGAGGCCACCGGTAAGTCAGCCTCGCGACGAACGCGTTCTGCAACCGGAGCCAGAAACGCCGGCCCCCAAGGAACGGAAGCATTCGGCGTTGAGAAACCGATGCCGAACATGGCGAGATACGCATTATCACCCCAGGCAGTATCGGCTTGCTGATTTACCCGATGTTGCTGGAATGGCAAAAGCAGCATCCGGGCTTATCGATTCGGCACCGTTTTGCCCCCGATTCTGAGGTGTTGGACTTGGTGCTCAAAAATCAGTATGAACTGGGAATTGTGACCTTTAAGCCAGATGACCCGCGAATTACGGCGACACCGTTTGCTGAAGAGACGTTGGAGTTGGTCGCGCCAGCAGGGCATAAGCTCTGTTCGTGGGATGATCTGATGCAAATGGGTTTTATTGATCACCCCGATGGGCAAGCCATGGCAACCCGCTTATTCAGTCGTCGTTTTCCCGGCAATGCGGGCATTCGTTCTGTGCCGGTGCAGGGTTATTGTAATCAGGTTGGGTTGCTGCTCGAACCGGTTTCCCGAGGGTTAGGCTTTACCGTACTACCTTGTTATGCACGGCAGGCTTTTGCCAGACAAAACGAAATTACTGTCATGGACTGCGGTGTTTCCGTGGTTGATCAGCTCTGGTTAATTCACCGATCGGAATGGCCACTTTCCTGTCGAGCTACTGTCGTAGTCGATTACCTTAAAACACAGGTCGATCTGGCGCATCAACAATGCGTGCAACGTTCAGGCGATGGTGCTTAGTAAGAGGCCGCCCATTATTTTATACAGGCGGCTTTCACCAATTGTTATTACTTCGCTTTTCTAGCCGCTGCGACCAGACCATCTAGCCAGTCTTGGTGGCCATTAATCATCGGGTTTGGTTTTGCGACGGCTAACTCTTTCGCAGGGGTTCCATTTTGTGTTTCCTGCGTCAAAATCCGAACACGGTTGCCTGATAAATCTTCAATTAACCATGCGTGATGAACATCCAAGCGTGTTTCACCTTCGCCAGCCCAACCGTGCCATGCAACGCGAGCGGCTTGACCTTTGACTGGTGCCACGTGTTCAACGCATTTGGCTTCAACGGGGAATCCGAACGTTTCAAAATAGAAGCGCACGCCATTTTCTAACTGTGAGCCTTTATGATCATAAAAGCGTGTATTAGCTGAGTTTGCATAATAGGTAGGCCATAACTCAGGTGTATTCAAAAATGGCCAAATCTCTTCGGTGGTTAACCCATCCACGATCACTTCGTTCGAGCAGTAGTTGTCGGTAAAACCCGGTACAAAACCCGCAGGCCATATAATTTCGGTCATAGAATTTACTCCTTCATGTTGGTATCAAATTGCGATGCCAAAATGATGTCGCACTATCTAATATCACGCCAATTAAGTAATTATATAAACCACATAAATAGAATTGATATCTGGTGTTGTTTCACAGTCGTTAGCAGGCTTCTACTAACAGTGAACGCAACCACTGATGGGCGGGGTCATGATGCGTACGCTCATGCCATGCGGCGACTTTGGTGAATCCCGGGATAGATAAAGGTGGTTCAGTGATGCAAAGGCTAGTCTGATTACGCACTAATTTTTCAGGCACCACAGCAATTAAATCGCTGGTGCGCAGAATTTGTGTCAGCACTAAAAAACTGGAAATCGAAAGCGTTACGTTGCGAGAGCGCCCCATTGTTTCCAGTGCCACATCGGTGACACCGCGAAATGCACCACCCAGATACGAGACAATGGCATGGTCGGCAGCACAAAATTGATCGAGTGTCAGTGGTGGTTGAATGGCTGGATGATCTTGACGAAAGGTGCAGACATACCGTTCATCAAACAGACGGCGGGCATGCAGATCGGCTGGCGTGGTTTCTGGCGTCATCAGTGCGATATCAACCTGACCTGTTTCCAACTGGGTTTGTATTCGTTCATCTTCGATGGCTCTGACTGACAGACGCACATGCGGTGCCTGCTGACGCAATAAACTCATGAACGGAACGATGATCGCTTGCAGCGCATAATCGGTGGCCGCAATGGTAAAGGTATTAGTTGCCGTTGCAGGGTCAAATATTTCCACCTGTAGTAACTGATTTATCTCTTCGAGTAATCGTTTAACCGGTGTCGCGAGCGCTTGTGCCCTTGGGGTCGGAATAATACCGCGCTGGGAGCGAACAAACAGAGGGTCGTTAAAACTATCGCGCAGTCGCGTTAACATGCTACTGACAGCTGGCTGGGTAAGGGCAAGACGCATTGCGGCTTTGGTGACACTGCGTTCATCCAATAGGGCATCGAGGGCTTTTAGTAAGTTGAGATCTAACGCTCTAATATCACGCATATTTATAATTTATTTAAGTAATAGTGATTAGATTTATATCTTTGTTCGGCGGGTGATTCAAGATAAAAGCCACCGCACTGATTGCCGTGGCTTTTATTTAATGTTGCGTTATGACTTTGACCAACCACCACCGAGTGCTTTAAACAAACTCACTCGATTGCTGAGTAAAGCAAGCCGTGTGCTGACCAGCCCTTGTTCCGCTGTAAACAAAGATCGCTGTGCATCTAATAAGGTGAGATAGCTATCAACACCTTTTTCATAACGATTTTGCGCCTGTTGGTAATAGCTTCTCGTCGCATCAACCAAGGCTTGTTGTGCCTGCAACTGATCGTGATAACCATCTTGTGCGACTAAACCATCAGCCACTTCCCGAAATGCTGTTTGTATAGCTTTTTCATAGGTCGCGACTTCGACTTTTTCTTGGATTTTGGCAACATCGAGCTGCGCTTCGCGAGTGCCCCAATCAAAGATAGGTAGATCAATGCTTGGTTCGAAAAGCCAACTGCCTGATCCGCCATCAAACAGTTTGTTCAGCGATGAACTGGTACTTCCGGCATTGGCTGTCAGGCTGATAGCTGGTAAGAACGCTGCACGTGCCGCGCCGATGTTGGCATTTGCCGCTTTCAACGCATGTTCCGCTGCCAGAATGTCGGGTCGACGAGTTAATAAGGAAGATGGCATCTCGGCACCGAGTGGGGCGAGCAAGGTAAGATCTTGCGGCGGTAAACCTGCTGATAACCCTGTCGGGATCTCGGTGCCAACCAACAAGCGCAGTGCGTTTTTGTCTAAAGCAACCTGACGGCGGTATTGTGCCAGACTGGCGTTAACGCTTTCCAAACTGCTGCGTGATTGGCTGAGATCGAGTGATGACGATATTCCGGCGCGATAACGTTGCTCGGTTAGCTGATAGCTCTGCGCATAGCTTTTTGCTGTCTGCTCGGTGAGCTGTAACAGGTCTTGATCGGCCAGCAGAGTCATATAGGCGGTTGCCACGTTGGCGATCAGCGTTAATTGCGTGCTGCGCTGGGTCTCTTCCTGTGCCAGATAGTTTTCCAAGGCCTGATCTTTTAGATTCTTTAACCGACCGTACAGATCTAACTCATAGGCACTGATGCCAATAGTAGCAGTGTCTTTATTACTAATAGCACCGTAAGAGAGTTGCCGCGTTTGAGCGCCGGAAGCGGCGATTGTAGGCAACTGCGCCGCGCGTTGAATGCGATATTGCGCCTGATAGGCTTCGACATTCAAAATGGCGACCCGAAGGTCGCGGTTATTCTGTAATGCGCTATCAATCAGTTTTTGTAATGCCGGATCAGTAAATACTTGCTGCCAGCCCGTTGCTTGCTGGGCTGCGGCGCTCGTTGTGGTGTCATAACTGGCCGGGATAGGGGCGGCCGGACGTTGATAGTCCGGCGCCAGTGAACAGCCTGTTAGTAACAGGGAAATCAGCAACGTGATAGGGCGTTTAGTCATGGTGTTTCTCCGCAGAAATCGGTGCGCGCAGTGAATGACGATGCTTACTGAAATAGGTCATTACCAGCACAAAGAAGCTCGGTACGTAAAAGATGGCCAGCACGGTGGCGGCGATCATCCCACCTGTTACACCGGTGCCGATGGCATGGCGACCATTCGCGCCCGCGCCGGTGCTGATCACCAGCGGTAATACCCCCAGCAGGAAGGCCATCGATGTCATCAAAATCGGGCGCAGACGAATACGAGAGGCTTCGATCACCGCTTGTTTCAGCCCCATGCCTTTGTCGAACAGCTCTTTGGCAAATTCCACAATCAGAATCGCATTTTTCGCCGACAGACCAATGGTGGTCAGCAGACCGACTTGGAAGAATATGTCATTCGAGAGCCCTCGCAGGCTGGCGGCCAGCAGCGCACCAAAGATCCCCAAGGGTACAATCAGCATTACCGAGAACGGGATAGTCCAGCTTTCATACAAGGCCGCGAGGCAAAGGAACACCACCAGCAATGAAATGGCATACAGCGCAGGCGCCTGACTGCCGGAGATCTGTTCTTGGTAAGAAAGCCCGGTCCACTCAAAGCCAATGCCTTCTGGTAGCTGACTGACCAGTTTCGCCATGGTTTCCATCGCCTGACCACTGCTGTAACCGGGCGCGGCTTCACCAACGATTTCTACCGCAGAAGAGCCGTTATAACGCTCCAGGCGAGGGGAGCCATATGTCCATTTTGCGCTGGCAAATGCGGAGAACGGCACCATCTGATCGGCGGAATTGCGTACATACCACAGCTTCAGATCTTCCGGTTGCATACGGAACGGGGCATCCGCCTGCACATAGACGGTTTTCACCCGTCCTCGGTCGATGAAGTCATTGACGTATTTGGAACCCCAAGCAATCGACAGCGTATTATTGATATCACTGACCGAGAGGCCGAGCGCCATCGCTTTTTCATAGTCCATAGAGACATTATATTGTGGTGTATCTTCCATCCCGTTCGGACGAACACGCGCCAGCGAAGGCTCTTTCGCTGCCATGCCGAGCAGTTTGTTCCGCGCCGCGATCAGTTGGTCATGGCCTAAGTTGCCACGATCTTGCAGATAAAGATCAAAACCGCTGGAGTTACCCAGTTCGCGGATCGCTGGTACATTAAAGGCGAAAGCCGAGGCTTCTTTGATCTGGGAAAGGAACTTCATCGCTCGACCTACAACCGCATCAGATGATGCAGACGCAGAGGTACGCTCATCCCAATTTTTCAGTTTTACGAAGGCCATACCAGCATTCTGAGCACTACCGCCAAAGCTGAAACCGGCTACCGAGAAGACAGAAAGTACATTGTCTTTTTCTTTACTATTAAAATAATCGGTCACGCGATCCAACACTTTCAGCGTTCGTTCCTGCGTGGCGCCGGTTGGTAGTTGCACTGACACCATGATCGCGCCCTGATCTTCAGCGGGCAGGAATGAGGTCGGCAATTTGACAAATAACCAGCCTAATCCGGTCAGCAGGATCAGGTACACCACCAGCATTCTGCCGGAATATTGCAACGCCTTGCCAACCACAGAGCGGTAACGCAGCGTGCCGCGCTCAAACATGCGGTTAAACCAGCCGAACGGCCCTTTCTGAATGCCGTGATAGTCTTTCGGTACGGGTTTTAGCAGCGTGGCACACAATGCTGGTGTCAATATCAGCGCAACAATCACCGACAGCGCCATCGCGGAGACAATCGTCACCGAGAACTGGCGATAAATCGCCCCAGTTGAGCCGCTGAAAAAGGCCATTGGCACAAACACCGCAGACAAAACCAGTGCGATACCGATCAGCGCGCCGGTAATTTGATCCATCGATTTGCGGGTTGCTTCCAACGGGGATAAACCCTCTTCCGACATCACCCGCTCGACGTTTTCCACTACCACGATGGCGTCATCGACCAGCAGACCAATTGCCAGCACCAGCCCAAACATGGTCAGTGTGTTAATGCTGTAACCAAACACCGACATAATGCCGAAGGTACCCAGCAGCACGACCGGCACTGCAATGGTTGGAATCAATGTAGCGCGGAAATTCTGCAAAAACAGATACATGATGAAGAACACCAGAATGATGGCTTCAACCAGTGTCTGTGCTACTTCCGATACCGAAATTTTAATGAAGGTGGTTGAGTCATACGGATAAACCAACTTCACGCCCGACGGAAAATATTTCGCCAGTTCGTTCATCTTATCTTTGACCAGTTTCGCGGTGTCCAGCGCATTAGCACCACTGGCTAAACTGATAGCGATACCGGAGGAGGGCTTGCCGTCAAATCGGCTGACTGCGTTATAACTTTCAGCGCCCAGCTCCACGCGGGCAACATCTTTTAAGCGGATCTGTGAACCGTCGGTTTTAACCTTTAGCAGAATATTTTTGAACTCGTCGATACTGGTCAAACGCCCTTGCGCGGTAATAGTCGCATTCATCTGCTGACCCGCCACGGCAGGCGCGGCGCCTAACTGCCCGACCGAGAATTGCGTATTTTGATCTTCAATGGCATCGGTAACATCTGCTGGCGTCAGGCTATAGCTGTTCAGTTTGTGCGGATCAAGCCAGATGCGCATCGAATACTGTGCGCCGAATATCTGTACTGAGCCGACACCTTCCAAGCGACTGAGTGGCTCTTTAATGTTCGTTACCAGATAATCGCTGAGATCTGACTGCACCAGTTTACCGTCATCGGAAATCAGACCCACGATCATCAAAAAGGAAGCATTCGATTTTTCGACGGTTACGCCTTTGTCCTGCACGGTCTGCGGTAAGGAACTCAGTGCTTGCTGCACTTTATTCTGCACCTGAACCTGCGCGGTATCTGGGTTTGTACCGGCCAGGAAGTTCACCGTGACTGTCACTCCACCGCTGGAGTCACTTTGGGCCGACATATACAACAGGTTATCGATCCCCGTCATATTCTGTTCCAGCACCTGCGTCACGCTGTCTTCCACCGTTTTCGCGGAAGCGCCGGGGTAAGAGGCTTTGATGCGCACAGAAGGCGGCGCAATATTCGGATATTGTTCGACAGGCAAATTATCAATTGCGAGCGCACCTGCCAGCATGATCACAATAGCGATAACCCATGCAAAGATGGGACGATCAATAAAAAATCGGGACATAATCTTTCCGCCGGTTATTACTGGTTAGTTGATGCTGTGGTGAATGATGCCGAATCGATTTCTTTAGCGTTCACTGGCATCCCCACTTGTACTTTCTGCGTGCCATTCACCACGATTCGTTCTCCGGCTTTCACGCCCGATCTAACCAGCCAGGCATTGTTTACCGCCCGTTCGGTTTCAAAAGATCGCTGTTCGATGTTGCCCTCAGCATTGACCAGCAAAACAGTGGCATTGCCTTTTGGATCATGACTCACAGCCAGTTGTGGGATCAGTAGCGCATCTTTGACGGAGGCTTCGCTTAATTCCGCTCGCACAAACATGCCAGGCAGCAGTTGGTTTTGGTGGTTATTGAAAATGGCCCGCACAGTCACGCTGCCGGTGCCAGCATCGACAGTGACATCTGAAAATTGCAACTTGCCGCTTTCTGCGTAATAAGAGCCATCTTCCTGTAATAACGTCACTTTCGCTTCTTGTGGGCCGGTCTTTTCCAGTTGGGCATCGGTGAGTGCTTTTTTCAGTTTGAGTAATTCAGAACTGGATTGACTCACATCGACATACAGCGGATCTAATTGCTGGATGGTGGTCAGCGCAGTGGTTTGCTGTGCAGTGACCAGTGCTCCTTCGGTAATGGTCGATTTACCGATACGTCCTGAAATAGGTGATTTCACTTTGGTGTATTCAAGATTGATACGGGCAGTATCAACGGCAGCCTTTGCAGAGGCGACATCGGCAACGGCTTCCTTCCACAGCGCTTCAGCATCATCGTAATCCTGACGGCTGACACCATTGGTTTTATTCAGATCGCGGTAGCGTTCAGCTTTGATTTTGGCTGTGGTTTCTGATGCCTGCGCGCGCGCATAAGCCGCTTTCGCACTCGCTAAACTGGCTTCATAGGTGGCGGGGTCAATTTGATATAAGGTCTGGCCGGCTTTCACATCACTGCCTTCGCGGAACAGACGTTTCACCACAATACCGCCCACCTGAGGGCGAACTTCGGCAACACGAAAAGCACTGGTGCGACCCGGTAATTGGGTGTGCAGTGTCAGTTCCTGAGGTTGTAATGTGATGACATTGACCTCAGGTGCTTTAGTGGGGGTGGACATTTGCGCTTTATCTTTTGAGGTATCACAACCGGCCAGCGATAAGGCGACTGCCAATAAAATAAAGCAAGTGGATGGGCGAAAATAAACAGGGTTAGGCATGATGACCTCAGGCTAATAGTTATGAATTATTTTTATCGAAATATTAATTACTACTTTTGAGTTTTAATTTGCAGAAAATGAATTTGGTTTTATCGGTGTTCAGGATTTTGAATATTATTCATTTCTTGATGATTAAATGTTTTTTAAAAAGTCCGGCCATATCAGGCCGGATAAATTTTTGCTCTGGTGCCATGATGTTAATCAGTAAAAAAGAATGACGATGAATAAATCAAGACGGAATAACTATAGATCTCAATTGTTAACCAACTTTGTCAGGGCATATTTTTTTGTAAATGAATTGCAATTGTAGCTAAACTTAATTTTTTATTTGGCTTGCAGAGACGAATCGGTTGCAGGCCAATGTAACGAGGAATAGGAGTTACCATGAAATTAGCCATCATCAGCGGCGGGTCTAAAGGTTTAGGTCATGCAATCGCAGAAAAGCTTCTTGTCGCTGGTTATCAGGTGGTGGAGTTTTCGCGCAGTGCGCCGCACGCGTATTCCATCAAACTGGATTTTTCCGCACCAGATCTTATGTTACCGGCACTGTCAGCAAATCTGGAAACGCTGGCGACAAAACAGTGGGATGAAATTGTAGTGGTCAGTAATGCCGCGTCCCTCAGCCCGATAGGGCCAACATCGAAGAAAAACTCGATGGCGGTTTTAGCCAATATTAATATCAATTTTACCAGCGCTATTCTCTTCATGAGTGAAGTGATAAAACATTTCCAATCGCACCCATGTCGGAAAGTCGTAGCGAGTATTTCATCCGGTGCTGCGTTAAAAGCCTATTCCGGTTGGTCGCTGTATTGTTCCGCCAAAGCGGGGTTGGAAAGTTATGTGCGCACGGTGGCGGTAGAGCAAGCGAGTGAGCCGTCACCGTTTGTGATGTTGAATGTTGATCCGGGCGTGATGGATACCGACATGCAGTCGTTGATCCGTAGTTCACATAAAGACGATTTCCCGGCGGTGGATTATTTCATTCATCGGAAGGAATCTGGCGAGCTGAGAACACCAGATCAGGTTGCTATTGGTGTGGTAAAAATATTACATTCTGATGCAACGAGTGGCGCGCGGATCGCCGTATTCAGCTGAGAGTTCATGGCCAATGCAAAAAACAAACAGCAAATATGTCATTTATCGGCATGTGATCACCGGTTCCTATCAGGTTTTTGAAACCAATGATAAAAAAGAAGCGATCCGGTTTATTAAATCGATTCGTTATCACATCATCAAAAAATCACCGATGGATTCCGGCTATTATCTGGTTATAAAGCGACAAGTTCGTATTCAAAACAATGAATTACTGAATTGGGTTAAAGAGCAAAAGCAAGCGCAGTCACTGTCGGCAGCCGAGAGTAAAAAGCTCTGGATCATGTCGCTGCTCGGAAATGTATTTGTGGCCGGATGTGCGTTGCTGTATCTGCTGTTTGCAGATAACCGGCCAAATAACTTATCGGACGTTATGCCTGCGTTGGTGCTGAGTGTGATGGCGGTGCTGTGTTTACTGGCTAGTTATCGCTCAATATGGAATGTCGATGCATCCGCGCCCGTGCCAAAAGAAAAGTTACCCTTAATTATGGCCGCGCTCGGTGCATCACTGACATTCTCGGTATTGGCGGTAAGCCGCGTGCTTTAACTGAAGATCCGGTGCGCCCAGGTGGTTAAACCAGAGGCCACACTACCAAACAGATCGCCAAATACGATGCGTGCTTCCGGGTATGCGGCACGAATATACGCATCCACGATAGGTGAACGCGCAGTACCACCGGTCACGTAAATAACATCCGGTGCAACTTGGGCTTGCTGTTCTACTTCCTTCATCAGACTGATGAATTTATTCAGTTCATTACTGATCGCGGTCTGCAATTGTTCGCGATTGATGTCAGTGCGTAAACCCGCTTCGAGATAAGCCATATCAACGGAAGTAACTTCGGTTGACGATAAGGCAATTTTTGCGGCTTCCGCACTCTGGCTGATATGGTAACTGAGCATGCTTTCATAGATATGCAGCAGACGATCGAGCACGGTATCAGGGCGGGCGTCGCGTAACAGCTTATGAATTTCCCGGCCATTCACGGCAGAATAGAAAGTGGTTTGTGCATCAACGTTGTTAATACACACCGCATTCCAGAAGATATTCGCAGGTGTAGGCAATCCGGTTTTCAGCAATTCATCTTTGCCAAACAGCGGCGCTAACTGGCGGAACGCAAGTTTGATATCCAGATCCAAACCACCAATACGGTCGCCGGAATAACCTAAGATCGATTCGTTGCGGTCGGTCAGTTCACGATAGGCCGGGCCAACTTTGATCATGGAACAGTCAGTTGTACCACCGCCGATGTCGACAATCAGTGCGGTCAGGTTTTCATTCAGCGAACGTTCGTAATCTAACGCTGCAGCAATCGGTTCAAACTGAAATTCGATGCGTTTAAAACCAGCGTCGGTGGCAGCAGAGGTCAGCACTTGTACTGCTTGCTGATTGCCTTGTTCGCCTTGCGTACCATGAAATTTAACCGGTTTACCGATGACGATCGATTCAATCGGTTGAGCTGTCTGTGCTTCGCCCAAGCGTTTGATATTGCTCATCATCAGACGAACAATTTTTTCATAAGTCAGTAGCTGTTGTGGTTTGAGACGCGCACCTAAGAATGATTTAGGCGATTTTACGAAGAAACCATCTTCCGGTGATTCCAGAAATTTGGTGATCGCATCGTTACCGAAGATTTTTTCGCCATCACCACTCATCGCGTGGGCCAAGGTTTGATCTTGTGGGCGTAATTGCATGAATTGTTGCGATTTACCGATATAAACCGTCGAGGAGATAAAGCGGCTGCCGTTATCCAGTGTTAGCAGTTTAGGCTGGTTGTCTTCCCAGATACCTAATGCTGAGTTTGATGTTCCAAAGTCCAGGCCAGCGTACATAGCAGATCATCCTCGTTTATCGCGGCCGGCGAAATTACCACAACCTTCCGGCTATCACCAGAAACAATCGCGTAACCGACAACGCTTAACCGGCGATAGATGATTCCGTGATGGTTTTACGCGCGATGATTCGGGCAAGGGCGGGGCCGAGGAAAATGACCAAAAACAGACGCACTGTCTGCAGTGCCATGACAAATTCCAAATCAACGTTATGGCTACTGGCAGCAATGACGGCGATAGAATCCATACCACCGGGGCTGGTGGCGAGATAAGCAGTCAGCGGATCAAGGTGGAAGTGCTGAACTAATAGCCAGGCCAAACCGCCGCAAAAACCAACCAGTAACACAATAGAAAGCATAATTTGTGGTAACGCGCGGAATGCATGTTTCAATACCTGACGGGTAAAGCCGAGACCGATGCGCCAGCCCATCACTGCATAGGCCATACTGAGCAACCATTCGGGTAAGTTGATTTGCAATAAGTGGTTACTTTGTAATGCCATACCCAGCACCATCGGCACCAACATGGCGCCGGAAGGAATACGGGCCAGACGCGCAATGACTATACCTGCCAAGGCCAGTAATACTGTTTCGGCGGTAGCCCATTGTAATGGCGGAAACCAAATGATCGGTATTGCCGTTGTGGCCGAGGTATCCACCCAAAAGCGCGCAATAATAGAAGCGGCACTGGCGACCACGATCACCCGCAGATATTGCATAAAGGCAACCAGACGCGCATCAGCACCAAATTCCTCTGCCATTAACACCATGGCGGCTGCCGCTCCGGGGGAGGAACCCCAAATGGCGGTTGTGCCAGGCAATACGTTTAATTTACTGATCACCCAGCCCATTAAACTGCTGGCAGCGATAGTGGATAACACGATAAATAGAAACAGTGCCCAGTGCTGTGCAAAGGTGGGGAGCATTCCAGAGGAAATCGACTGCGCAACCAGACAGCCAATAATTGCTTGTGCGGCGACAAACAGGTTACGCGGGACTTGTAATGAACCGCCTTGTAAACTCCAAACAATGCCTGCGAGCATGGGGCCGAGTAACAACGCGCCCGGCATATTGATCAGTTCCATCACAAAAGCAAAAAGCGCTGAAATCACAATCAGACATAGCCATTGCACAGCGAAATGCATCTTTTCAGGTTGGAATCTGCTGTTACTCATTGTTCATCCACAACAAAATTTCTCACTGAAGATGATACGCCTCTGAATCTTTCTGGCAGCGATTTTTTATGAGTTTAATTCATCTGAAGTTATGAATGAAAGAATACGTCAATTAATGCAAACAATAATGGTTATCATTTAGATTTCTTTGCGATATGATAATGCCATTGTTTTTACTCGATTCGATGCGATAGCAATGATTTACGACGCTGTATTCTATCCACAAAATCGCTCTGGCCTGCCGGTGTTTGGTGGGGTTGTTCTGCTACACGTGTTTGTTTTGGCGGGCATGCTGAATTATCAATCAGCGGCAGTGAAGCCGGAAATGGCAGCAGCGACACCATTGACGGTGCGTTGGGTGACGCCGGTAGAAGAACCAAAACCTGATCCTGTTATTGAGCCTCAACCGGTGGTGGAACCTGAACCGCTACCATTGCCGCCACCAGAAGTGAAAAAGCCTTCGCCGGTGAAAGTGAAGCCGAAGCCACTTAAAAAACCGAAGCCGGTGGTGAAGCAGGTTAAGCCAGAGATCAAACCGAAAACAGCGCCGCCTGTTTCTGCACCGGTGCAACAAATAAAGCCAGCCCCAGCCAAAGCGGAAATAGCACCTGCACCGGTTGAAGCGCCAAAATTTAATGCCGCTTATTTATCGAATCCGGCGCCGGTTTATCCGCGGCGTTCCCGGATGCTGGAAGAGGAAGGAACGGTAAAACTGAAAGTTCATGTTTCTGCAGAAGGCAATGCATTAGGTGTGCAACTGTTTAAAAGTAGTGGTTTTTCCCGTTTGGATGATGCGGCATTCAATGCCGTAAAAGGCTGGCGTTTTGTGCCGGCAAAACGGGGCGACCAATCCATCGAAGGCTGGGTGATTGTGCCCGTTTCGTTCAAATTAAGGAGCTGATAAAAGATGGAAACACAACAAGAAGTAACACAAATGGGGTTAGCCCATGTATTAACCCAAACGACAGGTATGGGTTTAATTCCAGTCGTTTTGCTGCTTCTCATGTCTATTGCGACCTGGTATTGGATTGTTTTAAAGGTTTATCAGAGTTGGACACTACGCCGGAATACCAAAGCATTTGTCGACGTTTTTTGGGGTTGCCGCAACCTGAAACAGGTCGAAGAACAGGTGCTGAAACAAGTTAAGCCGGAGCCTTGTGCTGAACTGATGATCAGTGGGTTACAAGCGGCGCGTCATGTGCAAAACCCAGAGCAGGGTTTGCTTGAAATGGGCTCACGCGAAGAGTTTGTCTTGCGTGCGCTGCGTCGTTCAGTCACTCGTAGCACGCTGCGTCTGGAAGCCGGATTAACCTTGCTGGCTTCTGTCGGTTCTGCTGCGCCATTTGTTGGTTTGTTTGGCACGGTGTGGGGCATTTATAACGCCTTGCTGGGGATCAGTATTTCCGGGCAGAGCACATTAGACAAAGTCGCTGGCCCTGTCGGTGAAGCGTTGATCATGACGGCATTTGGTTTGGCCGTAGCTTTACCGGCAGTGCTGGCTTACAACGCTTTTGTGCGTGTGAACCGGGTTTATCTGGCGGAACTCGATGGCTTTGCGCATGACGTATTTGCTCTGTTGACGACCGGTCACGCCAAGGCAGCTCCGCAGCCACAAGTTAAGATGGCATCTCGCTCTGCTGTGACTGAATTACAGGCAGGGGAAGCGTAATGGCGTTTGGCAAATTATCCGATGAAGGCGGCGGTCAGCCACAAAGTGAGATCAACATGATCCCACTGATCGACGTCATGCTCGTACTTCTGATCGTATTTATGATCACGGCACCCTTGCTCAGTAATGCCGTGAAGGTCGACTTACCGCAAGCCAGCAGTTCACCGGAAGATATCAAAAATGACGATATTAAACTGGCGCTGAAAGCCAGTGGCGAACTGTTCTGGAGCGGTGAGGCCATCAGTCGTGAAGAACTGGAGTTGCGTCTGCAAAATGCTGCGAAGCAACAACCAGTACCCGAGTTACATATTCACGCTGATCGCAATCTTGATTATGGCAAGGTTGCCGACATCATGGCGCTCTCTTCCCGCTCTGGGGTGAGCAAGATCGCTTTCGTGAGCGAACCAGCAGGAGAGTAACCATGGTTATATTCAGTTTGGTTTGCACTGCCATCGTTGTCACTTGTCTTTATGCCTTGAAGCACAAGTTACTGGCCTGGCCGCTTCAGAAACAGGCGGCCAAATCAACTGCCGCTATGGCCTTTGGTTTGGCGTTGTTGGTTTGTCTGTTCCAGTTTGGATTTTGGGCCGGCGTTTTTGCTCTGATCGCGATGCTCATGGTTGCGGCGATTGTGATCCCGTTTTTGTTTACACATTTAAAACAAGAGCCGGGGTTACGCTGATGTGGTCTCGCTTCTTATCAGGCGCAGTGCTTGGGTTTCCGTTATCAGCGGTGTTGTGCGGGTTACTGGCCTATGTTCCGCCGGGGAACTGGCAATCGCTTTGGGTGCCGGCATTGTTGCTGTTTTTCCCATTGTGGGTTGGCGTCATTGGCTGGTCGCTGGCTCGGCCTTCGCAGCAAATCTGGCGCAAACTTGGTTCTGCCAATGCGATCCTTATTCCTTTTTTCCTCGCTTTAAAGCACTTCCTTTGGGTTAGTTAATCATGGCGATGCCGTCTTCTGATATCTCTGTTTTTCGTCGTTTGCACACCTGGGTTGGGTTAATCGCCGGTATGGTGCTGTTTGTTGCGTTTTATGCCGGTGTGATCACCTTGTTTCGAGGGGAAGTCACGCAGTGGCAGCAACCAGAATTAAGAGTGCAGACAACGGCGTCACCAGCCGAATATCAATCATGGCTGGATCGTTTTCTCGCATTACACCCGCAAGCCCGCGATGAGTTCTGGATGATTTTGCCGGGTGAACAAGCACCACAATTGCGTTTTATGTGGATGGAAGCGGGTAAGCGTGGTCGGCAGATGGTCACGCAATCAGAACTGCAATCCGGGGCGGATGAAAAACAGGAAGTGAGTGAACTGGCGCATCTGATCAATGAAGTGCATTTCTCACTAGCCATTCCCGGTATGACGGGCCGAACTTTTTTAGGTGTTATCAGTCTGCTTTACGGTCTGGCTCTCGTGACCGGCATCGTTATTCATTTACCGCGATTGACGAAAGATTTCTGGTTATTACGCAAGCAGCAAGGCGAGCGCCGACATTGGCTTGATCTGCATAATTTGATTGGTGTGATCAGCCTGCCTTTTCATCTGATATTTGCCTGGACTGGCGCTATCTGGGGCTTATCCGCACTGTTGTATGGTCTGTTTAACAGCGCTATTTTTGATCAGCAGCTTTACTCGGCAACTGGGCAAACCTTCATGCCGATGAGCAGTGTGCAGCGAACGGGTGTGGTGCAAGCTCCACTTCCGGCTGACCTCTTGTTACCGAAGTTGCCTAATGCAGCGGAATTCGCACCAAAATGGCTGCATTACAAAAATTATGGTGATAGCTCGGCGCAAGTTGAGATTGTCGCGCAGCAGGAAAAGCAACTAAGCCAAAGTAAACTGGTTGTACTGAACGCAACCTCCGGCCAGTTATTGCAAGACCAAACGGGTGATAACGAATCATTAAACCACGGCATGATGATGGGGCTTTATTCCCTGCATTTTGGCGATTTTGGTGGCATAGCTATGCGACTGCTTTATGCCGTGCTGGGTATCGGCGGCTGTTTTCTGTTTTATTCCGGTAACCAGCTTTGGATCAACGCTCAGCTGAAAAACCGGCAAGTTAAGATCCAGCGACAAGGCATCGCCATGGCGAAACTGACCAACGGCTTCTGTATTGGTTGTTGTATTGCTATCTCAGCATTGTTTGTATTTTCCGCAGTGATGGCCGAGCACCCGAATATCGCCACGCTACAGACAAAAGCATTTTTTATCGTGTGGGGCATCGCGACGCTTTACAGCTTTATACGCCCGATTGCACAAGGGCGAAGCGAGCTGCTTTATGGTTGTGCGGGTATCACTTTTTTGATTCCACTGGTGGATTTATGGGTCAACCATGGTCAGTTGTTTGCCGGGTTTATCACCTTAAAAACCGCTTTCCTCTGGGTGGATCTGGCAGCACTGCTCTATGCACTGGCGTTTTGGCGGTTGGCGCAACGTGCGACTCGTTATGTTATGGATTTTTCAGGTAATATAGCCCGATGCTGACATCGTTGATGTTAAGACCGGGAGTCGTGAGTGAGCGAACCAACCAACCGTAAACGTTCTTATGCCACCATTCGGGATGTTGCTGCCAAAGCACAGGCAGGAAAAACCAGTATTTCCCGTTATCTGAATGGCGAGTTTCATCTGTTATCGGATGATCTGCGTCAGCGGATTGAAAGTGCGATACAAGAACTGGAATACCGCCCTAACCAGATGGCACGTAGTCTGAAGTATGGTCGTACCCGTTTGATTGGCCTGATCATCGCCGATATCAGTAACCCGTTTTCGGTCGAAGTATTAAAAGGCGTTGAAGCCGAATCGATCAAACAGGGCTTTATGACGGTGGTCTGTAATGCCCGCAACAGTATTGAGCAACCAACCAACCGTAAACGTTCTTATGCCACCATTCGGGATGTTGCTGCCAAAGCACAGGCAGGAAAAACCAGTATTTCCCGTTATC
>Ga0183099_1000804_pt1 | contig 20426 bp, 15 predicted proteins | sample Biomet1_FD_127788 | JGI IMG/M metagenome (GOLD analysis project Ga0183099, IMG submission 127788) | Microbial communities from bioreactor (seeded with anoxic lake sediment) at LBNL, California, USA - Biofuel metagenome 1 | ecosystem: Engineered > Bioreactor > Anaerobic > Unclassified ...
ACTTACGATAAATTTTGCCAGACAGCCGAAAAAACTAGCCCTGAAATACATTTTTTTCTCACAACCGTCCGCCAAAAAGCAGGACCGAGAATCCCTACGACTTTCTTTCGTGTATTCACCATATTGTTCACCCTTCTGTCTAAAAGATAAAAATTAGCATGCACTGCCGATTTTAGCATAAATATAGATAATGGCAAGCAAAAAAGCACAAAAGAAAACGTTTTCTTTTGTGCTTTCCTATATTTTTTTCAATTTTTTGCCCGAAATATATTTCTATCAGTAAACCAAGTTTATATTTAAGTAAACAACGGGAGGTTTGCTCCCGTCATTTTTTAATATGCTTATGTTTACTTACGATAAATTTTGCCAGACAGCCGAAAAAACTAGCCCTGAAATACATTTTTTTCTCACAACCGTCCGCCAAAAAGCAGGACCGTGACCCCCAGAACAAACAGATACTCGGTCACCGAGCCCACAGTGAATAACTTTATGCCAATTTTCTGTCGGCGCCGGATCAGCGGAACCTTACCGCAGACAGCATCCTCCAAAATATGCAGCAAGGCACCAATCATCAGAAAAATCCCCAGCAGCAAAAAACCCCACATCTCCATAGGCACAAGCTGCAGTTTATGAACAAATAGCAGCAGCGCGATCACAAACAGATATGGGGCCGGCCAGTGCGACGTCCCCCGATGACGGCTGCGCCAGCTCCAGTAACTGCGCTGTGCTTGCGGACTGCCCTCCATTTTGTCGGGCAGGACACTGCCCGCCATGCTGAACATTGCATAGAGAATATCCCCGGAAAAAGCATAGACGGCGGCTCCCGTCAGTATTTCATGGCTGATCCACTTCATGTCCATGCTTCCCCCTCTCATCAATATCTAACATTTTAGCATATATGTTCGCCTTTTTACAAGAAGGCCCGGTTTCATCTGTATTCACGTCACGTCAGCCATGACCACTGCCGGAAGCAGGTTTTCGCGCACTTTTAAAAAATGGCTATTCTTGCCATATGTAAAACTTAGTGCTACAATAAGCAGGATTAATCATAAAACAAAATATATGGAATAAGGTGCCTGTAAAGGCTTAATAGGGAAGCTTGGTGCAATGCCAACACGGTCCCGCCACTGTAAAGGGAAGCAATTCTAAGAGATACCACTGAAGCCAACGCTTCGGGAAGGTTTAGATGCGCGATGATCCTGAGTCAGGAGAACTGCCTTATTTGACAATCACCGCTGTTACCTACGAGAGATAGGGAGGGGATTTATCGAATTGGCAACATCCTTATGCCATTAAGATATTTCGCCTTTTTCTGTTGCGCAGAAAAAGGTTTTTTTATTTCGCTCCCTTTTTCTTGTCGGCAATGCAAGGATTGCAAAATTTTACAAGACAAAAGGATGCGTGATTGAATTGAAAAAAACAGGATTTACTACAGCTATGGTTTTAATGAGCCTGACGATGGCAACCTCGGCGCAGGCCGCCGAAGAACTCGAGACCTATACCGCCGAGGATGTCATTGTTACAGCTACGCGGATACAGGAAAATACAGATACGGTTCCCGCCGGCGTGACCGTGATTACGGCAGCTGACATCAAAAAGCGCCAGGCGACAAGTGTCCGTGAAATCCTGCAAACAGAGCCCGGCATCTATATGTCACCGACAGCCGAAACAAAAGATGGGTTGTCTATGCGGGGCTTTAGCAGCTCGGATATCTTAGTTCTATATGATGGGCAGGCAATTTCCTCCTCCTATGACGGTTCGGTTAGCTGGGATTCCCTGCCAATTAATCAAATCGAGCGAATTGAAATTGTTCGCGGTGCCGGCTCCTCCCTCTATGGCGGGCGCGCCGTTGCCGGAATTATCAATATCATTCCCAAAAAAGCCGGCAAAGACACCTCGATAGATATGACGATGGGCTATGGCAGTAATCATACCCTCCAGCAGAGCCTCCATGTTTCCGGCGCCGTCACTGACAAGTTATCCTTTGGTGCCGGTTATGAAACCCGGTCCACCGATGGCTATCGCGGCTACTTTCGGACAGCTGCAGGAAAAGCCACGGGCAGTGCCGCTTACAGCGGCGCCTTGCCAAAATTATCCGATGGATCTTATATGATCGGCGGCCGTGGCGAAAAATCAAAGACAAGTGAAAACTATGATATCAATTTTAATTATCAACTTGATAAAGCCCGGTCATTAAAATATACATATGTTCATAATGCCTATGATTATTCGTATAACAATCCCTTCAGCTATATCTCTGACAGTTCCGGCAATCCTGTCTTTTCTGGAACTGTCCTCACCGCAGACGGGAAATATGTAACGTTTAAACCGTCCGACTTCCTCGGCTACCTCGGGGAAAGATCCTCCAATATACATAAACTGACCTATCAGGATGACAAGAACTATATCAAAGCCAGCCTCGGACTGAATGATATCTATAAAGAGGGCTATAGTTCAGCAAGTACGGCTGCTACTTCGATTGGCTGGAACGGAGCCGGATCACTGTCTAAGTATCCCAGCAAAAATTATACAATTGATTTTCAAAAAACCTGGAAGGATCTAGGCCGCCATACCATAGTCGGCGGCTTCGCCTGGGAAAAATCCTCTATGACCCAGCAGCTGTATAATATAAAAAACTGGCGAGACTGGAGCTCCATCCAATCCCTGTCGAGTAAAAGTGAAGGCTCGACCAAAAACTTGGCCCTTTTCGTTCAGGACGAATATGCACTTTCAGCTGACTGGAAAATGTATACCGGTTTACGGCTTGACCATTACAGCAAGGGCGGCGGCTATTCGTATTTCAGCAGCACCAACAGCACCAAAGACTATGCAGGCAAAGATTTTACGGAAGTGAGCCCGAAGATCGCCTTTTCTTATTGCCCTAATGCACAGACCACATATTTTACCTCTTATGGTCATTCCTTTAATCCACCAGCATTATATAAAATGTACCGGACCTCTTCGTCAAGCATGTCAGCCGTTCAGGCAAATCCCGATCTGCGGCCAGAAACATCAGACACCTTTGAACTTGGAATAAAACGATCTCTTGACGAAAAAAACACGATGGGGATTACATACTATGATGTAACAACCAAAGATAAGATCAATTATTTTTCAACGAATAAAATCTACGATAATATTGACCAGGCAAAGCGCCGCGGCATCGAATTCGAACTGCAGCATACGATAGACAGCGACTGGAAATCCTATTTGAACTATGCTCATGAAACCGGGAAAAATACGATTCTCGGACAGGAGCAGACAAATTATGAAATTCCCAAACATCTTTTGCATGCCGGTATCGAATATACCCATAAGAAATGGAACTGGCTGCTTGATGCCCAATATGTAAGCCAGCGGCAAACCCCTGACGCCGTAACCGGGGAATATGGTTCAGAGGATGCTTTTTTCCTTATGAGCACCTCCCTAAATTACAAAATCGAAAAGGATATGACTTTGCAGCTGGGCGTACAAAATCTGTTTGACAAACATTTCTTTGCCGCGGAGGCTGCTGCCGGAAGAACGTATTCCCTTCATATAGACTATCATTTTTAATCAAAAACACCTTCCGCGGCAGAGTCTTTGCCGCGGAAGGTGTTTTTGATTACTTTGACTGCGAAGATCTGTAGCTGCTATTTTATATAACGCAGATCATTTTCAAGATAGCAAAGGACAATACCGCCCCCAGCAGGGGTCCGACAACAGGTACCCAGGCGTAATCCCAATCGGATTCGCCTTTATTGGCAATCGGCAGGACAGCATGTGCCAGCCGCGGGCCAAGATCCCGGGCCGGATTCAGGGCATAGCCCGTCGTCCCCCCAAGGCTAAGGCCAATAGACCAGATCAAAATGCTCACTATAAACGGGCCCACTCCCGGAACAACGCCGCCAACCCCGCGGGAAAAAATGCAAAACACGGGGATGATCAGCATGCTGGTTCCAATAATTTCCGAAACCAGATTCCAGGTTTTTTTCCGAATCGCCGGCCCCGTGCTGAATACAGCAAGAATCAGCCCGCTGTCAGTGGTTTCCTCCCAGTGCGGCCCAAAATGCAGCCAAACAATACAGGCTCCAAGAAAGGCGCCTGCCGTCTGACAGAGCATCGTGATTAGCGCCGGCAGCGGTTCGTAAACACCGACCAACATTTTAATCAGCGTCAGCGCCGGATTTATATCCGCCTGGGGAGCCCCAGCCGCCATCGCACAAAAAATCGCCACCATGACAGCAAATGCCCAGCCAGCCGTTATGACCATCCAGCCGCCGCCCTCCGCTTTCGTCCGGCGCAGGCATACATTTGCGACGACGCCATTGCCCAGGATAATCATGATCATTGTGCCAAAAAATTCGCCAAAATAACTCGACATACCTTGTACTCCCTCCAACTATTTTTTGATTCCATATTTTTGCGCTTTTGCCGCCACGGTTTTATGGGTAATTCCCAAGGCCTTTCCCGCCGCCGTATAGCTTCCATATTTCTCTAATGCTACTTTTATAATCTGCTTTTCGTAATCAGCCAATGGAAAGACATCATTTTCCGTCGGCAGCTCCAGCTGCAGTTTCTCTTCCGCCGGCGGTTCCTGCAGGTTGCAGGCTACCATGACGTCCTCTGCCTCTATGTATTTCCCTTCAAGCAGGACTACAATGCGTTCCATGATATTTTGCAATTCACGCACATTGCCCGGCCAGTGATAATTTATCAGGATCTCCATCGCCGTCTTCTTTATGCCGATGATCTGCTTGTCAAAATTCTCACTGAATTTCTTTAAAAAGAAATCAACCAGCAGTGGAATGTCTTCCCGGCGTTCTTTCAGCTCCGGCAGATAAATCGGAATTACATTCAGCCGATAATAGAGATCTTCCCTGAACAGCTGCTCCTTGATCATCTGCTCCATATTGCGATTGGTAGCCGCCAGCACCCGGACATCAACATCGATGGTGCTTTCTCCGCCCACACGCTCAAACCGGCCGCTCTGGATAACCCGCAGCAGCTTTGTCTGCATGCTCAGTTCCATTTCACCGATTTCATCAAGAAAGATTGTCCCTTTGTTTGCCAGCTCAAATTTTCCCAATTTTCGCTTGATTGCTCCGGTAAAGGCACCTTTTTCATGGCCAAAGAATTCACTTTCCAATAAATTCTCGGGAATAGCGGCACAATTAACCCGGATAAACGGCCCCTTGGCCCGGGGACTGGCCTGATGAATTCCTTCAGCAACAAGCTCCTTACCCGTCCCGCTGCTACCGCGAATCAGCACCGTGGAACTGACTTTTGCGGCTTTGCCGGCAAGCGTCAGAGCTGCCAGCACCTTCGGGCTCATGCCAATAAATTTCTCAAATCCCTTTGCCGGCTTCAGCTGGCTGCGCAATTTGTCTTCGGAGGACTCGCTCTTCATGCGCCCGGCATACCAACCAGCCTCCGTTTTTTGCGTAAGCTTATTTTCGAGATATTCAATCGTACTTTGTGCCCGATCAAGCTGTTCCCGTAGCCCCTGCACCCTATCATCATCACGCAGCAAAAGCAGGCCCCCTAAAAGCTGTCCCGACTCAATTAACGGGGAAAATTCCGCCAGCATGATTTTCCCGGCTGGCAGGTGCATGCCTACTTGTACCCGGTCCTGCGCTTGGCATAAATGCTGCGGATTCAAATTCGGCACAAAATTATCGATTTGCCGCCCTAGCAGGTCTGCCGAAGCACATCCGGTCAGCTGCAGGCAGGCAGAATTCGCGGCAATGATGACGCCGGTTTTATCAAAAACACATATTCCATTGTGAATCGCCTCCAAAAGCGGCTTTATATCGCCATTCAGCATCGCATACGGCCTCCAAAATAATCATTAACTATGTTATTATTTATCTTTCTTAGCCTGATTTCCTGCAAAGCTTAGGAATAAATCCGGGAAATACGCCTTGGACCGGCCTAGGGGGCAATAATTCCCCGCCTCGGGGAATTATTGCCCGTTGTTTTGCCCTTCCTTTTAGCCAGGATTTCCCGCTTTATATACCACAACCGCTTATATTATAAGGATATACGGCAGTCCCAACAACTTGGCACGCTATTTGCACTATATTATTGTTAACCAGGTATCCGATAACACCTGGAACAAAAAAGGAGGAATTATTATGTCACTCGTTTTAGCGGAGTTCATGGGAACTGCGGTTCTTACGACATTTGGCTGCGGCGTCTGCGCAAATGTCAACCTGAACAGATCAAGAGCAAATGTCAGCGTTCTGGGAGGCGGCTGGATCACAATCACCGCCGGCTGGGCTTTTGCCGTAATGCTTGGTGCCTTTGTCAGCAATGCCATTGGCGGCGCTGGCGAACTAAATCCGGCTCTGGTCTTGTTCAAAGTACTTACTGGTGCCTACACACTCTCCACTGCACTGCCAATCATGCTCGGTGAACTTGCCGGAGCCATGGTTGGAGCCGTTCTTGTGTGGCTGGCTTACCTGCCGCACTGGGCTGTCACCGAAGACAAAGGAGCTATTTTAGGGACTTTTACATCCGGCGCCATGATTAAAAACAATATGGCTGCCTGCCTGTGCGAAATTATCGCCACGACCTTTTTATTCATCTGCCTCACAGCCTTTGGCAGCCAGCTGGTTACCGGCAGTGCCGGAATGTCTCCGGGCTTTGGCAACTATTTGGCAGCCATGTGCATCTGGGCCCTCGGCTTAAGCCTCGGCGGACCAAGCGGCTATGCCCTGAATCCGGCCCGCGATCTCGGCCCGCGCATCGTTCATGCGATTTTACCAATTGCAACCAAAGGCGACTCCGACTGGGGTTATGCTTGGGTACCAATTGTCGGACCGTTTATCGCTGCCTTTGTCGCTTATGCCGTCTGCATTGGTACTGGAATCATTTAACATACGCAACGGGAGCTTTATGAAAAAGAACCGGGCTGTCTCTTTCTAAGACAGCCCGGTTCTTTTAGTTCACGCCCTTTAGACTCTGCTCTATATCCGCCAAAATATCTTCTATATTTTCCAGTCCGACGGAAAAACGAATCATTCCCGGATTGATTCCTGCCGCCAGCAGCTGCTCATCGCTGAGCTGACGATGCGTCTCGCTGGCAGGGTGCAGTACACAGGTCCTGATGTCAGCCACATGGACTTCATTGGAAGCCAGCTTCAATCCGTCCATGAATTTCACCGCATTGGCCTTGCCACCCTTGATAACCAAGGTGACCACGCCGCTTGCACCCTTCAGATATTTTTGGGCCAAATCATAATATTCATCCTGCTTCAGGCCCGGATATTTTACCGACTCAATCTTAGGCGACGCCGCAAAGTACTCCGCTACCTGCTGTGCATTCTTGCAATAGCGCTCCATGCGAACAGCCAGTGTTTCAAGCCCCAGATTGAGTAAAAAGGCTGAATGAGCTGCCGGATAGGCGCCGAAATCGCGCATCAGCTGCATCCGCGCTTTAATAATATACGCCTGAGCGCCAAAGTCTTTGCTGTATACCACACCATGGTAAGAGGCATCCGGCTCCGTAAAATCGGGGAAATTTCCATTATCCCAATTGAACTGGCCACTGTCAACAATCACCCCGCCAACCTGCAGTGCATGCCCATCCATGTACTTTGAAGTCGAATGGATGACAATATCCGCCCCAAAAGAAAACGGCTTGCATAGGATCGGCGTCGCAAAGGTATTATCGATGATCAGCGGCACCCCGTGCGCGTGGGCCAGCTTGGAAAATTTTTCAATATCACAGACACTCAACGCCGGATTTGCCAGCGTTTCCGAAAAAACCGCTTTGGTATTGTCTTTAAATTTCCCTGAAATTTCAGCTTCACTGGCTTCATTGTCAATAAAAATGCATTCAATGCCAAATTTTTTTAATGTGACCGCAAATAAGTTGAGCGTTCCGCCATATACACCGGCCGTACAGAGCAGGCTGTCACCCGCACTGCACAGGTTCAGCACGGAAATCAGTGATGCCGCCTGTCCAGAGGACGTACACATTGCGCCTATACCGCCTTCAAGCGCCGCAATTTTCTTTTCCACTGCATCTACGGTCGGATTCGCAAATCGCGAATACATGAATTCTGTCGGCATATCAAACAAGGCCCCGATGTGTTCCGTAGAATCGAACCGATACGTTGTACTCTGCACAATCGGCATGACACTCGGCTCCCCATTTTTCGGCTGATATCCTGCATGCAGACATTTTGTTTCATCTTTCATATGTAAATCCCCCATTCTGAAATTTCGCTATCCAAATTATTTTTTTGTTTAAACAGAAAGCACATCATTTACACTTTATGATAAATGATTCGCAAGATTTTCGCAAGCTGTAAATCAAGCAGAAGTAGCCAAGTTCCTTATTCCAAAAAACATTCGTCCAAGCCTGATTTGCAATCAGCCACACTTTCCTGTAAAGCATAAAAAAGCTGGCCTCCATAAACTAGATTTTTAATCTAACTTATAAAGGTCAGCTTAGGCTATAACGCCATTTTCCTTATATGTTTTTATTAAACAACAGCCAGTGCCTGCTCAAGATCATAGAGAATATCCTTAATATGTTCCGTGCCAATAGACAGCCGAATGGTACTCTGACTGATGCCGGAAGCTTCGAGCTCAGTAGCATTCATCTGCGAATGCGTCGTTGTCGCCGGATGAATGACCAGCGACTTAACATCCGCTACATTGGCCAGCAACGAAAAAATCTGTAAATGGTCGATAAATCGATGTGCCTCAGCCTGTCCACCTTTGATTTCAAATGTGAAAATCGTAATCCCGCCTTTAGGGAAATACTTTTTATACAGTTCATGATCCGGATGTGTTGGCAGCGATGGATGATTAACCCGCACAACTTTTGAATGCTGCTGCAGATAGTCGACCACCTTCAATGAATTTTCAACATGTCGCTCCAGGCGCAGCGACAAAGTTTCCACCCCTTGGAGCAGCAAAAATGCACTTAATGGAGAAAGTGTACCGCCAGTATCGCGCAGCAACAGTGCCCGGATAAAGACCACAAAGGCCGGTGCACCGATATCACGGGCGAAACTGATGCCATGATAACTGACATTTGGCTCAACGAGATGCGGAAACTTGCCCGAAGCAATCCAGTCAAACCGGCCGCTGTCGATAATAACTCCGCCCAGCGTTGTTCCGTGTCCGCCGATAAACTTTGTCGCCGAATGGATGACAATATCCGCCCCATAATCAAACGGGCGCAGCTGATACGGCGTAGCAAAGGTGCTGTCCACAACAAGCGGAATCTTATGTTTATGAGCAATGGCCGCAACTTCGGCTATATCGATCAGATTCGCATTGGGATTGCCTATGCTTTCAATAAAAATCAGTTTTGTATTTTCTTTAACTGCGTTTTCAAACCCCGACAAACCAGCTGTCGGATCGACAAATGTAGTCGTTACCCCCTGATCTGGCAGCGTATGAGCCAGCAAATTATAGGTTCCGCCATAAATTGTCGTTGCCGCCACAATATGATCGCCGCTATGCGCCAGGGCCTGAAACGTATAGTTTACAGCGGCTGCCCCCGACGCCGTGGCCAAAGCTGCTACACCACCCTCAAGGGCAGCTAGTCGCTGCTCCAGGACATCCTGGGTCGGATTGGTCAGCCGCCCGTATACGTTGCCGGCATCCTTTAGCGCAAAACGGTCAGCCGCATGCTGTGAGTTATGGAATACATAGGAGGTTGTCTGATATATTGGCACCGCCCTGGCATCCGTTACCGGATCTGCCGTCTCCTGGCCCACATGTAGCTGCAATGTTTCAAACTTATACTGTCTCTGTTCACTCATGGCGCTCATCCTCTTTTCTATTAAAAAGCATATATGATTAATATGATTTGAATTATAGGCGATATACCCGACAAAGTCAATAGGTTTTATTAACTTTGTCTTTTGTCACAGATATTTTTTCATTTCGTACCATACAATTCACTAAAAATGGCTGCATCGTTTTTTGATGCAGCCATTTTGTAATAGTTTATTGTATTGTCACTTAAGAAAAGAATTCTTTCCACCAGCGCTGCGAAGACCGGCCCCGTTCCACGCCAAACCAGGCAGCATACATGGTCGGCAGCACCAGCAAGGTCAGCAATGTGGCAACGAAAAGCCCGCTGGCAACAGCCACCGCCATCGGCGCCCAAAAAGTATTGGCCATCAGCGGCAGCATGCCGAGGATGGCCGCAGCCGCCGTCAGCATAATCGGCCGAAAGCGCAATACAGCCGAATCGATAATGGCCTCCCACTCGGCCTCGCCATCAGCAATATGCTTTTGAATCTGATCGATTAGGATTACGGAATTGCGGATGATCATGCCGCCAAGGGCCAAAATGCCAAGCTCTGCTACAAACCCCATCGCCTGATTAGTCAGCAGCATACCGATGCTGACGCCGATAATCCCCAGTGGCGCCGTCAGCATTGTCAACAGCATCAATTGGACACTCCGCAGCTGGAACATCAGCAAGGTGACAATAATGAAGATCATGACGGGAATCGGCACCATCAAAAACTTCAATGAATCCTCACTGTCAGCAAGGGCCCCATCCGGCTCTATGCTGTAGCCAAGCGGCAGCTGGTCACGAATTGACTTTGTCGCCGCGTAGGCTTGCTGCGCAGCATCATTTGCTGTCCCCGCAACAATATTAGCCTGCACGGTAATGGTCGGCTCTAAATTTCGGCGCCAGATCAGGCCATCCTCAGCATCATAGCTTATTTTAGCAATCTGCTCCAGCGGAACATACCCCGCCGCCCCGAGATAAATCGGCACATCTTTGATTTTACCCAGGTCGTCACGATCTTTCGCTTGCAGCCGCAGCATAATATCCACCGTACGATCGCCTTCATAGTACTGCGCAACCGAAGCCCCCGAAAGCTGTGTGTAAAGAGTCTGGGCCAGTCCCTGCCCTGAAATCCCCAGTGCCCGGAGCTTATCCTGATCGAGCGCCAGATGCATGATTTTGTTTTTTTCATTCCAATCAAAGTGAATCTGCTCTAAATTCGGGTTTTCCGCCATCTGTCCAGCAACCTGCCCAGCAATCGCCCGGACCTTTTCATGGTCATAACCAGAGACCCTCAGCATTACAGGATAGGCTGCCGGCGGGCCCGTTTGAATAAACTTTATATTGCTACGTATGTTGGGAAATTCATCCGCCAGTTTCTTGTCAATTTTTTTCGTCAAGTCCTCACGGGTTTCAACATCCTTCGCCACAACCACAAACTGAACATAATTATCCGCCGGCAGCACCGGTTCAGTCGTCAGCACAAATCGCGGCGCTCCTTCTCCCACATAATAAGAGTAATTTTCAATTTCGCCCGACTCTTCGCCGAGGAATGAGGCAAACCGCTGCGCTTGTTCTTCGGAGGCCTTGATCGACGAGCCCTCTGGCAGCATCATTTCAACAATAATCTCCGGCCGCAGCGACGGCGGGAAAAATTCCTGTTTGACAAACTTCAGCAGGAATACGGACAACATAAAGCAGACGGCCGTGGCACTGAGTACAGCGGCCCGGTGTTTAAGACAAAATACCAGGACCTTGCGAAACAGCACATAAAAACGGCTCTGATAAGGATCAATTTTTCCCGCTTCATCTTTGTGGATTTTTACTTTTATCAGTTTATAACCATAAAGCGGCGCCACCATAACCGACACAATCCAGGACAGAATTAGCGCCGCCCCGATAACCGGAAACAAGGCATTGCAAAACTCAGAGGCCATTCCATTGGCAAACGCTACCGGAATAAAACCGGCGCAGGTGATCAATGTCCCCGTCAGCATCGGCTTGGCGGTAGCCTCAAACGCATAGCAGGCTGCCTGGAAACGATCAAGTCCAGCTTCCAGTTTGACGCTCATCATCTCCACGGCAATGATGGCATCGTCAACCAGGAGCCCCAGAGAAATAATCAAGGCCCCCAGCGATACCTTATGCAGATCAATGCCAAAGATATTCATAAAACAAAATACCCCGAGGATGACAAGGGGGATACAGCCAGCAACAACAAGGCCCGTGCGAATTCCCAGGCTCAAAAAGCTGACGGCCAGAACAATGATAATTGCCTCTCGCAATGTCGATATGAAATCGCTGATCGATTCCTTGACCACCTGTGGCTGGTCAGAAACCTGATGAATTTCAAGTCCCACCGGCAAATCCTGTTTAATTTTTCCCATCAAATCGGACAGATTATCGCCAAGTGTCAATATATTGCCGCCCGACTCCATCGACACGGCAATGCCGATTGCCGGTTCGCCATTAAAAAACATCTTCGGCTCTGCCGGCTCGACATACCTTCGCTCTACGGTTGCAATATCGCCGAGCCGCAAGGTATGTCCATTGGCGCGAATCGGCAGGCTGCGAATCGCTTCTATGTCATCAAACATTCCCGTGATGCGCAAATACACATTATCGGATTGCGTCTCGACCATCCCGGCCGGCGTGACTTCATTTTGGGTTTTTACTGCATTGGCAATTGTCTGTGCACTGATGCCAAGCTGTGCCAGCTTGCTGTTTTCTACCTCAATATAGATTTTTTCCGGCTGCTCACCCACCAGTTCAACCTTTTTCACACTATCGACGCCAAGCAGCAGTCGTCTGATCTCCTCGGCACGCGCCCGCAGTTCTTCATAGGAATAGCCATCCCCGGTTACTGCATATATTGACCCGTAGACATCATCAAACCGGTCATTAAAAAACGGGCCGCGGACACCATCCGGCAGATCTCCCTTCATATCATTGACAAGATTTCGCACTTCGACCCAGGTTGGGCGAATATTCTTATTGTCGATATCCTGCCGCAGATTTACATAAATAACCGAAGAGCCCGGACGGGAGTAACTCTTTACGTAATCAAGCCCCGGAGTGTCCTGTAATTTTTTTTCAATCTTATCGGTTACCTGCTCCTCAATCTGGCGGGCGCTGGCCCCTGGCCAGGCAACAGTTACCAGCATCTGCCGAATCGTAAAATCCGGATCCTCCATCCGTCCCAGTCGTTCATAGGAAAAAATTCCGGCGATAAAAACGACCACAATAAAATACCAGACAAGCGTCTTATTTTTAAGTGAAAGCTCCGTTAAATTCCTCATTTTGACACACCCTCTTCAAGGCGAACCGTCTGTCCCTCGCGAAGCTTGTGTACTCCAGCCGTAACCACAATTGTCCCCGGAACCAGTCCCTTTACCCGCACCTGATTGTCGCCAAACGCTTCAACGGCGACAGTCCTGAGTTCCACCTGATTGCTGTCATTTACAATCCATACCTGGGGATCAGCTCCCGTCTGATAAATAGCTGACAGCGGCAGCACGATGTCCCCGCTGCTGCTATTTCCCGTCATAGCGGAACTATTGCAACTTACGCTGGCTGTCATGCCAAGCTGCATGCCTGCTGGCGGCTGCGGCAGGCTTACGCGAACCTTATAGGTCCGAGTGACTGCATCCGCCATCGGGGAAACTTCCCGCACCACACCATTTACCTGTATGCCGGACAGGGCCCAAAAAGAAACATCCACTTTAGTCCCTGGCGCAACCATTGCTATTTTGTTTTCCGGAACGCTGAACTCTACCTCCAGTTCATCCGTCCGCACCAAAGTCAAAACCGTTTGTCCGGCAGCGACAACCTGTCCGGCCTCTCCCTGGACATTGCTGATGACACCGGCACTATCGGCTATAAGGTCCGTATACCCAAGCTGATTATACCCTTGCACAGACTGAGCCCGAGCTTGTTCATAGGAAGCTTTAGCCGAATCATATGCTGACTGGTATTGGTCAAGCGTTGCCGAACTGACGGCCTCCTGCGCATACAGCTGAGCATAGCGATTCAGATTTGCCTCCGCAAGTATCAGCTGTGCCTGTGCAGCCGCGACCTGCGCCGTTCCTTTGTTGGCCGTCTCTACGGCATCACGAGAATCGATACGCATCAGCGTATCACCGGCCTGCACGCGGCTGCCAAGCTGTACATTCCGGGACAAAATTTTCCCCCGACCTGAAAGGACAGATTTGTTTCATAGCGGCCGCGAACCTCGCCGGCATAGACGGCATTATCACTGTCGCTGCCGCCACCAGCTTTTATTGTTTTTACCATTTGCGCCGGCGGCGACTCTTCTGTTTTTTTGCCGCAGCCGGCAACGCTGGCCAGGCAACTGACTACCAGTATGGCCGCCAATATTTTTGTCCTATTCTTCGCATAAAAAGACCTCCTGTATTTTCCGTACTATTTTTTTTGCACCAGATCAGGCAAATTTACCGACTGTGCCCGCTGCGCCAACAACTGCAGGCCTGCAATAACAACTTCAGCAAAGGAAGATTCTACTCCTTCCGCAAGATAATCCAGCCACCGCTGGAGTACCCGGCGCAAAAAGACTTCCTGCGCCAGCCCTTTCTCCGAAGGATACACATATTTGACCCGTTTGTCCTGTTCCCCCGGCAGGCGTTTGATCAAGCCTTTTCCCTCCAGTAATTTTAGCGTCCTGGTAATTGCCGCCTTATCAACACAAAGCATTTCCGCAAGATCATCCTGCCTGGATCCAGCATGATCATACAGATTGTGCAGCAATACATATTCCGCGTAAGTTAAGTCCAGCTCAGCGCAAGCCGCCACAATGTAGGCCTGGGAACGACGTTCAATAATATCAAAACAATGCGCGGCATTTATATAATCCATAATACCTCCTAAAAAAGTGGTTGATTTAATCAACTATATTCTAACAAAAAAGGAGGGCCATTTCAAGCAAAACCCTCCCTTTGCTTATTCTTCTTTGATAGAGCGATGCGCGAGCCCCACACAGAGTTCATTGAGATTGAGCATTCCGACTCCCATGTAAATCGCCACACAAAGATGCTCTTTATGACGGGCAATACCAATCTTACCGCCAACATTAAACCCCAGTGCCTTAAGCTTTACCTGCTCAAGCGCAGCCGCTGCTGCTCCGGCAACCGGTCCGGCACCGATATGATTGTCAGGAACAATCCCCTGCCGCTGCGCCGCGACGACAGCCCGCTCAACAATTTTCACTATAATCCCGGTAAATTCCCCGCCAAAATCGACGGCGGCGGCCTTGATCTGCTGGTCTGCCAGCTCCTGCTTGACAATGTTTTCTTCCCCGCGACTGCTGGTCACAGCAATCCTGAGTGCCGCCCGGCCGACATCAAGGCTCATCATTTTTTCTCGTTCCAACGCCTTCCGTCCTTCCCTCTGCTTGTGCTATCCGATCTGTCATAGTTGTATTATATATGAAAGCTTTTTTTATTTCAATTCAGCCAAAATTCACCCCGACAAAAGTTTCATTAAACTGGACTCGGCAGGGAGATTTGGTAGCTATAACGAATATGCATAACTGTAATATATCTTACAATAAGAGGAGTGAATGTTTTGTCATTTTCCAGTAAACATATCTTTATGCAATTTTTCTTTTCTGTCTTTTTTCTTGTTTCACTGATCCCGCTGGCAGCAGCACAAACCGTAGCGGGCAGTACCACCTTGGCGGAAGCTTGCCCCCCTGCCAGCACTACCAGCACGCTGTTCCTGCTGGAGAAAGCAGGAAAATATGGATACATAAATAATCAGGGGAATATCGTTCTGCCACTGACCTATGACGCTCTGAGCCTGCCGGATGCAAAGGGACATATCATCGTCAAGGAAAAGGGGAATTACGGTATCTTTGATCAAACCGGGCGCCAGATTCTGCCGCCGGCCTTCAAGGACCTGAAAATTGGTTTTGACGGCAATATCTATGCCAGCCAGGGAAAGCTGCAGGGCGTTTTTAATACTGCCGGTCAGCCCATCCTGCCAATGGAATTTGAAAGTTGCCAGCCTTGTACAGGGGGACTCATTCTTGCTAAAAAAGATAAACTGTGGCATTATTATGATTCTGTTTCGGGGAAAATTGCCATTGAGCAGGGCTTTGATGAAGCAGCTCCCTTTGTCGAAGGATTGGCCCGCGTAAAGTGCGGCGACAAATATGGCTATATAGACCCGCAGGGAAAGATCCTTATCCCCTGTCAATATAAAGACGCTGCTGATTTTTCAGAAGGACTGGCGGCGGTAACAACAAAGGACCGCTGGGGCTTTATCGATTCAACCGGCAAGATGATCATACCGGAAACCTTTTCGGGGTATGAGTCCGGGTTCAGTGAAGGACTGGCCATTGTCCACGGCGCCAGTGCCCATGATTATATCGACAAAAAAGGGAACCTGGCATTTTCGGCTCCCTATGAAATCGTTTATCCGTTTAAAGACGGTCTGGCCGAAATCAATGTTGAAAAAGTAAGCTTTTCCTGGGGAGGGCTGATCTCCTCCGCCTTATCCTCGGCGTTAAACGTTTATATCCCCGATGAGGACAGAAATCTGATCGCCAGCAACATGAAACGTGGCTTTGTCGATAAAACTGGCAAACAGCTGATTCCGACGACTTATGATTTTGTCAGCAGTTTCCAGGATGGATTGGCCAAGGTGATTTTGCATGATAAGACCGGCTTTGTCGACCACCGGGGAAACTTTGTAATCCCGACGGATTATCAGGAATTATCCTTTTTCCAGGAAGGCTTTGCCGCCGCTAAAAAAGACGGCAAATGGAGCTTTATTGACAAAAACAACCAGCCACTAACTGCCTTTACCTTCGATCAGGCCGCTGACTTTAAAGACAACCTGGGCGCAGTAAAAACCAGTACCGGCTGGGGATTTATCAATCGTACGGGAGACCTCGTCATCAAGCCTAAATATGACAGTGTCTCCGCCTTTTCTGGCGGCATTGCAATTATAAAGTTTAAAGGTGCCACCGGAGCGATCAACCGTGACGGACATTATGTTCTGCCAGCAAAAATGGACTATCAGTCCATTGAATCGTTTCAAGATGGCTTGGGAACAATTAAGCTCCAGAACAAATGGGGCCTTATAAAATCAGATGGCACGCTGTTCCTCCCGGCTGTATATGATTCTATTCGCAGCATTTCCCTTCCTGTAAATTGACCATTTAAAGAAAACGGAGCTAGTTCTGCAATCGCAGACTGGCTCCGTTTTTTTACTGTGTGCCCACTTTTCATAAAACAGTCTGCACAATTGACCAAACATCCTTTATAATAAAAGTATAGTCCGCAAACTAGAAAGAAGGTCTTTTGATGAAAGATATCTTAGATGCCCATATGCATACCATTGCCAGCGGGCATGCTTACAGCACAATCCGAGAAATGGTCCGCGCGGCCAGTCAGAAGGGACTCGAGCTTGTCGGGATAACCGAGCATGCCCCCATGATGCCGGGAACTTGCCACGAGATCTATTTTCATAATTTCAAAGTTATTCAACGCGAGGCCTATGAGGTTCCCCTGCTTATGGGCGCTGAACTCAATATTACAAGCTATACCGGCATGGTCGATTTAAAGGATTATGTACTCGCCAAAATCGACTACGCCGTTGCCAGCCTGCATGAACCCTGCCTGCGTCCAGGTACCATCGACCAAAATACAGCGGCAGTCATCGGCGCTATGCAGCATCCCCGGGTAAAAATCATCGGTCATCCGGAAAACGGCAACTATCCGCTTGACTATGAAGCCGTAGCAAAAGCAGCCAAAGAACACCACGTCCTGCTTGAGCTCAACAACAGCTCCTATAGCCCCCTGTCAAACCGCCGCAATTCAAGGGAAAATGCCCAGATTATGCTAAAATACTGCCGCAAATATGGTGTATCTGTCATCATGGACAGTGATGCCCATATCGACCTTGATGTTGGCAATCATACCCTTGCCAGGGAAGTTGTTGCCGCCGCTGATTTTCCGGAGGAGCTTATCGTCAATACCGATCTTGAAAAATTCCGTTACTTCTTAAACTGGAAGGGCTAAAGTTCTTCAATCTTTTTTCTCCAGCCGAATATTTTAATGATATTCGGCCGTTTTTTTTATATTATTAAAACAAAAACAGGTATTATTGTTTTTTACCCTTATAAAACAAGGTTTTTTTAGTCGCATGCATTTGACCTTGCCTGTATTCCTCTTTATACTTAACTTTATGTCTTATAATTTATGGAAACAGGTGTGATATTAATGAATTTATTGCGTACAAAAAGTGTGGAACAAATGCGCGCCATGGCCGATAAATCCGGCATGGCCAAAAGCCTTGGCGCCTTTGACCTTATGCTGCTCGGCATTGGCGGGGTCATCGGCACAGGCATCTTCGTTCTGACCGGAGTTGCGGCCGCTAAATATGCGGGGCCGGCGGTCATGCTGTCCTTCGTCATTTCAGCACTGGCCTGTGCTTTTGCCGGCCTTGCCTATGCTGAATTTGCCTCCATCGTTCCCTCTTCCGGCAGTGCCTATACCTATACCTATGCTTCGCTCGGCGAATTTATTGCCTTTCTCGTTGGCTGGAACCTGATCCTCGAATACACCGTAACCGCCAGTGCGGTTGCCTCCGGCTGGTCCGGCTACATTGTCGGCCTGCTAAAATCCGCCGGCATACAATTATCTCCGGCTTTTACCCTGGTCCCTTCAGATGGAGGAATCATCAATCTGCCTGCCATTTTAATTACCGTCTGCCTGTCATTCTTTTTAATTCGCGGTACACATGAAAGCACAAAACTCAACCGCATTCTCGTCGGCGTGAAACTGCTGGCGGTATTCATCTTCCTGCTCATTGCCGGCCCACATGTTGACACGGCAAACTGGACACCATTCATGCCCTTTGGCTTTCAGGGCGTGGCCGGTGGTGCTGCCATCGTATTTTTTGCCTATATCGGCTTTGATGCTGTAGCAACCTCCGCCGAGGAATGTAAAAATCCAAGCCGTGATCTGCCAATCGGCATTATCGGATCATTACTGCTGTGTACGGTGCTTTATGTCGCCGTTGCCGCCGTTTTAACCGGGATTGTTCCCTATACAGAATTAAATAATGCTGAGCCTGTGGCTTTTGCCCTGCGCTATATCGGCTATAATATCGGTTCGGCACTCGTCGGCGTCGGTGCCGTGGCCGGCATTACGACCGTATTATTGATTATGCTATACGGACAGGCCCGCATTTTCTTTGCTATGTCACGTGACGGGATGGTCCCGGCAAAAATATGTAAGATTCATCCCCGCTATAAAACCCCTTATCTGGTAACACTCCTGGGGGCGGTGTTCGTCTCCTTGATCTCCGGCTTTGCACCGATCGGGCTGATTGCCGAAATGGCGAATATCGGTACACTCAGCGCATTTACCATCGCGGCCATTGGCGTCATGGTGCTGCGCTACACCAAGCCTGAACTGCCGCGGACCTTCCGCTGCCCGGCAGTTGGCATTATCGCTCCCTTGGCGGTGCTCTCCTGCCTGTACCTGATGTATAATCTGCCTCTAGATACCTGGATCCGCTTTTTTGTCTGGTGCTTTATCGGCTGCATTGTTTACTTCAGCTACAGTTACAAGCACAGCGCCGTCGGCCGCCAGGAAGAAGAAACTGTTCCAACCAAACAAGAATTTTCCCCGCTCCAATAAAGACAAAGCCCCGAAGAATTCTTTCTTCGGGGCTTTTTGACAAAGTGCGGCAGATAACATAGAATAAATTTAAAATACAGCGGTTGTCGCGCTAAGGACAAAGGATGTTTTAATCACATGCTAGTACACGAACTCATCTTTCGCGGAAAAAATGACACGCTGGCGATTATTGAGGGCCAGCAGCAGATCACCTATCAGCAGCTGCAGGAAAAAACTGCCGCTTACCGTGACTTCTTCTACTCTATCGGCATTCGCTACGCCGACAATGTGGCACTATGTTCCCGCAACTGCCAAGAATATATTTATGCCTACATGGCCTTAAACTCGCTGGGAGCAGTTGCTGTGCCGATTAATTTTCAACTGAGCCCACGCGAAATTTCTTATATAATTAAAGATGCCGGCATTCAATTTTTTATTACCCATAAAAAACTCGATTTCACGATAGGAGGCAAAGACTCGATTGGCTCAGCCCTGCAGCAAATTTTGCTGGCTGATATTGATGCTCAACCGGGGCAGCAGCCACCAGCACCTGCTTTGCCAGCTGATTTTTCTGAAGAAAACACCGGAGCTATTATCTATACCTCTGGTACAACCGGGACCCCAAAGGGCGCCGTGCTGTCGCATAAAAATCTGACCCGTGATGCTGTCATGTTTCAGAAATTTTTACAGGTAAAACCGACAGATAATATTCTCTGCGTGCTGCCAATGTATCATTGCTTTTCTTGGACTTGTGCCGTAATAAATCCGCTCTATGCGGGCGCCTGCATAACCATTCTCGCAGCTTTTTCCCCCAAGGAATGCCTCGATACCATTCGCGAGCGACAAATTAGTATCTTGTATGCAGTTCCCTCAATCTGCAGCCTGATTGCCAAACTCGGCCGCAAAGAGGATCTACAATCCCTGCGCATCACTGTCCTCGGGATACCATTCGCGAGCGACAAATTAGTATCTTGTATGCAGTTCCCTCAATCTGCAGCCTGATTGCCAAACTCGGCCGCAAAGAGGAT
>Ga0183099_1000805_pt1 | contig 20410 bp, 19 predicted proteins | sample Biomet1_FD_127788 | JGI IMG/M metagenome (GOLD analysis project Ga0183099, IMG submission 127788) | Microbial communities from bioreactor (seeded with anoxic lake sediment) at LBNL, California, USA - Biofuel metagenome 1 | ecosystem: Engineered > Bioreactor > Anaerobic > Unclassified ...
TGAGGCCGACGATGCATGTGGAGTACACAAAGGCGGCCTTGGGGCTGTACCGGGCAATAAGCTCATCCAGAGCCTTGGCCAGCTCTTTTCCCCGCCGAACACAACATCCAGCTCCTGGAGGTCGGTGCTGAAGGAGAGGCGGTGCAGTTCCGGGCCGCTGGAAAGTGCGCCGCGGATGTCCCAGGTGTAGGCCGCGCAGCCGATGGGGCCGTGGACCAGGTGCAGGGCATCGGCGATGGGATAGAGCACCACGCGGGAGCCGCAGAACACGCAGGCTCGCTGGCTCACGGCGCCCGCCAGGCTGTCGCGGTTGCAGGCCATGGCGAAGGGCTCTTCGCCTATGCGGTGGATCTGGTCCTTCCGCTCCTCAAAAATGGCCTGTGCTGTCTCTGTCATGGCGTTCGCCTCCGCGTGGTGGCTCGTTATGCGTGTGCAGATTTCTTTTGTGTCCGGGCCGCGTATTTAGCTGAGCAAGTATTCGGCAGCGGGCTCGCCGGCTTCAATGCCGTCCAAAATGGCGTCGATGGCTTCTTCGCTGTTCACGCCCTTGAACCAGAGATTGTCCGGCTGAATGACCAGCACAGGGCCTTTTTCGCACTGCTTGAGGCAACCGGTGGTGGCAACCTGAATGTCCAGGCCGCGATCAAGGATGCCTTCCTCAATGTACTGGAGCAGGCCGTCGGTCTGCTTGTGGCAAATGCCCTTGGGCTCCTTGCCGAGGCGGAAGCTCTGACAGACGAGGATGAGTTTTTCGGGAAGGGCCATCGGTTTCTCCTTTGGGGTTGGGGGTGAAAGGCTAATTGGCCTTGATGCGGCGTTTGCCGCGCTTTTTTCCGCCGCCGAAAAGCGCGTCCACCGCGCCCTGAATCTCCGCCTCACCCGTGATGACGGTGAGGCCGTTCTCCGCCAGCACATCGCGCGGGTGCTGCCCAGCGCTGGCGGCCAAAATGGCAAAACAATCAGAGAGCGTCTCGGCCAGGGAGGTCCAGCGCAGGTCGCCGCCGCCGGGCTCCGGGGCCGTGCGGGAGCCGAGCATGCTGGGCAGGCCGTCTTCCTCACGCGGGCCGAAAATAAGAAACTTGATGGCCTGGCCCAGGTGCAGGTCCACATCCAGGCCGTTGGAGCTGGCCACCGCCACGTTTACCCGCGCGCCGGAGGGCGTGGGCAGGCCGCTGGGCATGGCCAGCGAGCCGGAAAAAGGAGAAAGGATGGACTGGCACGGCTCCATGCCGGTCAATCCCTGGGCGCAGGTCTGGTTGCCGGGCAGCACGGTGATGTGCCGGGAGGCCTGCTCACGCAGGGTGGCCATGCGCTCCGCCGTGGGGGGCTTGGGCTGGCCTTCCTCGCAACAGGTGGGGTGGTAGGGCAGCAGGGCCAACAGCTCCGCCCCCAAGGCCCGCACAACACCGGCCAACTGCGGCACGTGGTCTTCGTTGATGCCCGAGTACACGGTCATGTTGACCTTGACGGACAGGCCCGCATCGCGGAAGGCGCGTATGGCCTGGCTCTGGGCATCCAGCAGCAGCTGGGCGGCTTCGTGCAGGGCCAGGGTGCGCTTGCTGGGGCGAATCCAGGCGAAGAGCTTCTCCACCAGGTCGGGGTCGACGGCATCGATGTGGACAGTAACGTGGGACAAACCGATTTCGGCCAAGGCGCTTGCGACCTCGGCCACGGAAATTCCTGGGGCGCACAGGCCGCCGGTGGCCAGGGTCAGGGCCAGCTCCGGGTGCATGGCGCGCACCTCGCGCAGGGTTGCCAGGGCCACAGCCGGGTCGGCCAGGGGGTCGCCGGGGCCGGTAATGCCGACCATGGTGACTTCTACGCCCTCGGCAAGCACACGTTCCAACCACTGTACGGCATCGGCCTGGGACAGGGCACGGCCAGGAACCTCCGGCTCCCCGTACTTGCGCCGAACATTGGACCGGGCGGCCACCGGAAGGTGGATGCGGCCGGAAGCGGCGGTGGCATCCTGCGTAAAGCAGGCTGGAGTGCTTGTTGGTGTCTGGCTGGGCATGGCGCGGCTCCTCTGTGTATACAACGTCTGTGTGTGCAACGTCTCTGTGTGCGGTGGTGTCTCGTGTGCGGTTCTGGTTCGGGTTATTGTGTCCGGCCCTCCGGCCTGAGCGGGAAGGGTGCCCAGGCCGGAGGACGCGGAGTGTTACAGAGTCAGTTCGAACACGGTCTCGGGATCGTCGCGGTCCTTGCGGTCCAGGAAGAGGCCGAGGATCTTTTCAAGCAGGCGCAGTCCGCCCTTGTAGCCAACGGTGGGGAAGTACTGGTGCCCGGTGCGGTCCAGGATGGGGAAGCCCCAGCGCAGGAACGGAATGTCTTCGTCGCGGGCGATGTACTTGCCGTAGGTGTTGCCAATGAGCAGGTCGACGGGCTCGTTCTTGATCCACTGGTGCAAGAGGAACATGTCGCTGGCGGCCTTCACGTTCACCTCGTAGGGCAGGTGAGCGGTCAGCTCCTTGATGCGCTTTTCAAACTTCTTGCCGGGTGTGCCGGTAATGACGTGCACCGGGTGCATATCCAGGGAGACCAGGAACTCGACCATGCTGATGACCTGGTCGGGGTCGCCGTAGATGGCCACCTTCTTGTTGTAGTAGTACTGGTGGCTGTCGCTGATCATATCCACCAGCTGGCCGCGCTCGCGGTTGATCTCCTCGGGCACGCTGGTTCCGGCGATGATGCGCATCGCGTCGATGAAGCGGTCCGTGGCCTTGAGGCCGAAGGGGATGTCCAGCACCTTGCAGGGCACCTTGCAGCGGGTGTCCAGGCTGCGGGCAGCGTCGGCGCTGCACCATTCGCCCATGGCCAGGGTGCCGATGGCGTCGCCGGCCTCGCGCAGTTCCTTGATGGTGACGCCACCCTCGGGGAACATCTTGAACTCGCCGGAGAGCGGGCCGTTCAGCACGCCGGAGGTGTCCGGGAACATGGTGATGGGCACGTTCATCAGCGCGGCAAGGCGCTTCAACTCTTCCATGTCGGAGGGTTCCACCCAGCCGGGGATGAGGTTGATCTTGCCGTTCTTCTTGCCGGTGCTTACGCTGATCTCCGTCATGCCCTTGACCATGTTGGAGAAACCGGTAACGTGGGAGCCGATGTAGCTGGGCGTGTTGCAGAACAGTACGGTCTTTCCCTTGGGGATGTTGCCGGACTTCTCCGCCTTGTCGCGAATCTGCTTGATGTCGTCGCCGATGGTCTCCGACAGGCACGTGGTGTGCACGGCGATGACTTCCGGTTCGTACACCGTGAAGATGTTCTCAATGGCCTGGAGCAGGTTGGCCTGCCCGCCGAATACGCTGGCACCCTCTGTAAAGGAGCTGGTGGCCGCGTTGACGGGCTCCTTGTAGTGCTTGGTCAGCGCGCTGCGGTGATAGGCGCAGCAGCCCTGGCTGCCGTGGCTATGGGGCAGGCAGCCGTGAATGCCGAGGGCTGCGTACATGGCGCCAATGGGCTGGCAGGTCTTCGCAGGGTTGATCATCAACGCGCTGCGTTCCGTAATTTCCTTGGGAGTGTGCCTGAGCAACATGGTATGATCCTCTCTATTCCCAGACGTAGGTGGCCGAGAGTTCGGGGTTCTCCTGCCAGGGGGCCTTCATGAAACCCCAAACCTTGCTGTTCACCAGGCGGTCGATCTCCTTGTAGAAGTTCACCGCGCCCTTGAATCCCGCATAGGGTCCGCCGTAGTCGTAGCTGTGCAACTGCTTCATGGGGATGCCGAGCTTCTGGATGGAGTACTTCTCCTTGATACCGGCGCAGAAGATGTCCGGCTTAATCATTTCCACAAGCTTTTCAGCCTCATACTGATTGAGGTCGTCGATGACCAAGGTGCCCTTTTCCATGTCGGGAATCAGGCCTTCATAGTCCTTGAACTGGAACCCGGAATCTTCCAGGGCCTTCATCTCGGCTTCGGTCTTGCGCGGGGCGTACTGCTCCGGGTGGGCCTCAACCTCGATTTCTTCAATGTTGCGGCTGTCTGCATCGACCTTGAGGTTCGGAATGACCTGACGACCTTCGTAGTCGTCGCGGTGACCGAATTCGTAGCCGGTGGAGATGGTCTTCATGCCCAGTTCCTTGAACAGCTCCATGTAGTGGTGGGCGCGGCTGCCACCCACAAAGAGCATGGCGGTCTTGCCTTCGGTGCGGGGCTTGATGTCCTCTAGGGCGGCGCTGACAGCGGGCATCTCGGCGGCGATGACGGCCTCGATGCGGTCGATGAGGGCCTTGTCGCCAAAGTACTGGCCGATCTTGCGCAAGCTCTTGGCAGTTGCCTCGGCGCCGATGAAGTTCACCTTGATCCAGGGGATGCCGTACTTGGTCTCCAGCATGTCGGCCACGTAGTTGATGGACCGGTGGCACATGACGCAGGAGAGGTCGGCCTTGTGGGCGGTGGCGAACTGGTTGTACGAGGAGTTGCCGGAGAAGGTGGCGATGTTGGTGATGCCGCACAGCTTGAAGATGCGGTCAATCTCGAAACCGTCGCCGCCGATGTTGTACTCGCCCAACAGGTTGATCTTGTATTCGCCCTGCTTGGCGTTTTCCTCTGTGCCCACCAGGTGCTTAAAAACCTGGTTGTTGGCAATGTGGTGGCCAGCGGACTGGGAAACGCCCTTGTAGCCCTCGCAGGAGAAGGCGAAGACGTTGCAGTCGCCGAACTTTTCCTTCATTTCGCGGGCAACGGCGTGGATGTCGTCGCCAATGAGGCCCACCGGGCAGGTGGCGAATATTGCAATGCCCTTGGGGTGGAACAGGTCGTAGGCTTCCTGAACGGCGGCCTTGAGCTTCTTCTCACCACCAAAGATGATGTCGGAATCCTGCATGTCGGTGCTGAAGGCATAGGTCATGTAGTTTTCGCCGGTCTCGCCCGCATCGGTCTGGTTGCGGCGAGTCAGCCAAGCGTAAAAGCTGCACCCAATGGGCCCGTGCACAATGTTCACGATGTCGCGGGTGGGGCCCATGATGACGCCCTTGCAGCCTGCGTAGGTGCAACCGCGCATGGTGATGATGCCGGGAATGGTGCGCACGTTGGCCTGAATTTCAGGCGTGGTGTTGGAAAGCGCCTCGTTGATGAGGATGGACTGAGCGCGCTTGCGGGCCACCTTGGGGGGATACTTCTTGAGCATCTCCTCCTTGACCTCGGCAGCGGTCCAGTCTGTGGGCTTATTCTTGATGGCCATGGTCTGGCTCCTTCTAGATGATGGACTTTTCGCCCGATTCGGCGGTGCGCACGCGCACGGCATCGGCCACGGGCATAACGAAGATCTTACCGTCACCGGGCTTGCCGGTCTGGTTCGCCTCAATGATGGTCTTGACCACGGTCTTGACCGCCTTGTCCGGCACCACCACGGTGATCATGCGCTTGGGGTACAGCTTGCCCTTCTCGCCCAGCAGGGCGATGGCTTCCTCGTACCCGCTGGCCGCGCCCTGGAGCACGTGGGGGTTGGCCAGGCCCACGCCACGGCCTTGCGCCTCGTGAGCGAAGAAGCCGTCGATGCCGGCATCGGTGAGAGCCTGCTTGGTGCGGTTCATCATGTTCATCCGCACCACTGCGATGACTTCCTTCATGGGGCTACGCCTCCTCGGGTGTGGCCGTTTCGCAAACACCGGAGCTTACGGTGTACACTTCATCCACCGGGGCGATGAAGATCTTGCCATCGCCGAAGGCTCCCTTCTTGCCGGAGCGGGCGGCGGTCATAATGGTTTCCACCACGAAGTCACGGTCAGAGTTCTTCACCACGCTCATCAGCATGGTCTTGGGAATCTCGTCGTAGGTTACCTCGCCAATCTTGATGCCGCGCTGCTTGCCGCGGCCGGCAACGGAGAATTTGGTCACGGCGGGGAATCCGGCGTCCATAAGTGCCGCCAACACGTCATCAGCCTTTTCGGGACGAACGATAGCTCTCACCATAATCATAGTATTTTCCTCCTTGGGGTGGTGCGTATTAGCAGGCTTCCATCAGGCCGAAGTCCATAAGCAACTTCTCCAGGGCGTCCATCTCAAGCGGCTTCGGGATGACGTACATCTCGTTGCCGTCGATGGCCTTGGCCAGATTGCGGTAATGGTCGGCCTGGCCGGCGGTGGGGTCGAACTCGATGACGGTCTTGCGGTTGATCTCAGCACGCTGAACCATGTTGTCGCGGGGAACGAAGTAGATCATCTGGGTGCCGATCTGGCGGGCCAGCTCCTGGATCATTTCCTTCTCGTTATCAACATTACGGCTGTTGCAGATCAGGCCGCCCAGGCGCACGGTGCCGGACTGGGCGTACTTCATGATGCCCTTGCAGATGTTGTTGGCCGCGTACATGGCCATCATCTCGCCGGAGCAGACGATGTAAATCTCTTCGGCCTTGCCATCGCGAATGGGCATGGCAAAACCGCCGCAGACAACGTCGCCGAGAACGTCGTAGAAGGCGTAGTCGAGGTCTTCACTCTCGTGGTAGGCACCCAGGCTTTCCAGCATGTTGATGGAGGTGATGATGCCGCGGCCAGCGCAACCAACTCCGGGCTCAGGGCCACCGGACTCAACGCACCAGCTATCGCCAAAACCGCGCTTGCGGATGTCGGCGAGCTCAACGTCTTCACCTTCGTCGCGCAGGGTGTCGAGGACGGACTTCTGAGCCAAACCGCCCAGCAGCAGACGGGTGGAGTCGGCCTTGGGGTCGCAGCCAACAACCATGACCTTGCGTCCCATCTCCACGAGACCAGCAACAGTGTTCTGAGTGGTTGTAGACTTGCCGATGCCGCCCTTGCCGTAGATGGCAACCTTTCTCATCTTCTTCATGACGAACTCCTCTGCGATGTTTGTGTTGAGAGACAGCACTCCTAGGGCAAGCTCCGTGCCAAGGCACACGCATTTTAATAAGCGCGTGATATCTGGAGATATTTGTGGAATTGGCGTGTGAAGTGAGGTATTCTTTCTACAGCAATCTACACGACACATTTGTAGTATCTACAAAATGGTAGGTGATTATTTGATGTGTCGCTAACTGGCTAACTTGCTGGAAATGCAAGGCTTCCATGCTCCAAGTCGCATGTGGCATCACGGATGCAACCTCGGCGGGTAAGAACAAGGAGGCGACCATGCTCATTGATAGTACGTTGCGTGAAGGTGCCCAGGCCTATGGCGTGTATTTTGGTCGCGGCAATCGTCGGCGTGTGGCCGAGCTTTTGGCTCTGGCGGGTGTGGACGAGATTGAATGCGGCTGGTTGGGCCAGCAGACCCAGGGAGAGCCCCTGACGGAGTTTCTCGACTGGGCGCGCGGGGCGTTGCCCCAGGCATGCGGCACCGCCGGTAGTCCAGGCGGCCCGGCTCTCTCCTTATGGAGCCCCTGCCGCGAGGCGGATGTGCGTGAGGCTGCGGAGCTTGCCCGGTGTGGATTTATCCAGCGCCTGAGCATTGGCGCGCCATCCTCTGCCGCGCACCGGCAAAAGCGCCTGGGGCTTTCCCTGGGGGAGATGGTTTCGCGTGTGCGCACCGTGGTGGGCACAGCACGGGCCGAGGGTATCGGCTATATTTCTGTGGGTTTGGAGGATGTTTCCCGAGCCGAGCCAGGGGAAGCTTTGGAGCTTGCCCGCGCCGCAGTGGATGCCGGAGCCTCGCGTATCCGTTTGTCCGACACGGTGGGGGTGCTGACACCGCTGTCTACTGCAGCATTGGTGTCACGGTTTGTCCAGGCGCTGCCGGTTGCCGTGGCCTTTCATGGTCACAACGACCTGGGCATGGCCACAGCAAATGCCGTGACAGCGCTGATGAGCGGAGCGTCTTTTGTGGATGCGACGGCACTGGGCCTGGGCGAGCGGGCTGGCATAGCCGTGTTGGAGGAAGTGGCCGCGTGGCTGACGCTGCGGAGCGGAACCGGCGCCTGCTATGACCTGACGGCTTTACGTGGGCTGTGCAGGGTGGCGTCGATGGCGGCGCGGGTGCCTGTGGCGCGCAACAAGGCCGTGGCGGGTGAGGATGTGTTTTCGGCGGAGTCGGGCATTCACGTGCATGGCATCCAGCGTGACCCGGCTTTGTTTGAGCCCTTTGCCCCGGAGGCCGTGGGTGCAACCCGGCACTTGGGGGTGGGGGCAAAGAGCGGGCAGGCGGCCTTGGGCGCGGCGGTAAAGCGGTTGCTTTCTGCTCGGCCTGCCTGCGAAACGCCTGGTCCGGGCACTGAAGGTCCCGGCGCAGGGGGGGCGGGAACGGTGGACCCGGGCATGATGGACCGGGTACGCGCCCTGGCGTGGCGTTTAGGTCGGCCCTTGACGGATTCGGAAATTCTTACGGTTATCTGAAGTGCCAAATTTGGCAAATGGAGAATCGTTATGAAATTTGCAAATATTATTAGTTATATGGCTGATGCATTTTGGAAGATTGGCGGCATTGGTGCTGCTGCGGACCTGTGTATGGAGGATTTCGGCTCGCAGTGGGCCGCCCCGGCAACAGGTGCCCGAGCCTCTCGCAAGAATGAACCCGCACGCCCGGCTGGGGTGCGTGGAACGCGGAGAACTGTTCACGCTTGTGCATCGCGCACTGCGAACGCCCCATTGGAGGCTGAACTGTGCTGGAACTGCTGCTCCAAGCCCTTGTCCCGCTAGGCCTCACGCTCAAGGTTTCGCTTACGGCGACGGCTGGGGCGTGTGTGTTGGGTGTTGGGGCCGGCTACGCTCTTTCCCGGCGGAGTCTGCCCCTGCGCGAGCTGCTGGATTCCATTTGTACGCTGCCGTTGGTGTTGCCGCCCACGGTCATGGGCTATTACCTGCTGGTTTTGTTTGGGCGGCGCGGTGTACTGGGCATATGGTTGCAGGAAACCTTCGACTTTACACTCGTGTTTACCTGGCAAGGCGCGGCGCTGGCTGCCTGCGTGGTGGCCTTTCCTTTGGTGTGCAAAGCAGCGCGTACGGCTTTTGAGGGCGTGGATCCGAACCTGGAGCATGCGGCGCGCAGCCTGGGCGCGGGCGAGGGGCGGGTGTTCTTGCGCGTCACTCTGCCGCTGGCCTGGCGCGGGGTGCTCTCCGGCACCATGTTGGCCCTGGCGCGGGCCATGGGGGAGTTCGGGGCAACGCTGATGATCGCGGGCAACCTGCCTGGCCGCACGCAAACGCTCTCCCTCGCGGTGTACGATGCCGCCCAAGCCGGGCGCGACAACGAGGCCCTGTTCCTGGTCATCATCACCTCCCTGGTGTGCATTACGCTCCTTTTGGCCTCGGGCAAATTTCTTAAGCTTTCTCCCCAACCTTAAGCCTGGAAGGAGTGTCTCATGCGTAGAATGCGTCTCGTCCTCGGTACCTTGGCCCTGACTTTATTGCTGGCTGTTCCTGCACATGCGGAAGAAATCGTCGTCTCCGCCGCCGCCAGCCTTACCAACGCCTTCGATGCAGTGAAACAGAGCTTCGAGGCAACCCACCCCGGCGTGAAGGTTGTTACCAACTATGGGGCCTCCGGCGCGTTGCTGAAGCAGATGGAAGCGGGCGCGCCCGTGGATGTTTTTGCCAGCGCGGACCAGAAAACCATGGACCAAGCCGCCTCCAAGGGGCTGATTAGCGCCCCGACCCGTAAAGATTTTGTGCGCAATGCCGTTGTGCTGGTTGTTCCTGCGGATTCCAAAACGCCCATTAAGAGCGAGAAGGACTTGGCCAACGCTGCCTTCAAGCGCATTTCCTTGGGCAACCCGGAGACCGTTCCTGCTGGCCGCTACACGCAGGAATTTTTGACCGCCACCGGCATGTGGACCACCTTGCAGCCCAAGTTTATTATGGGCAACAATGTTCGCCAGGTGTTGGATTACGTGACCCGCGGCGAAGTGGACGCTGCTTTCGTGTTTGCTACCGATGCGAAGAATGCCGGCGCCAAGGTCCGTGTCATTCTTGAGGCCAAGACCAAGACCCCGGCCTTGTACCCGGTTGCCGTAACCGCCAATTGCAAGAAGCCCGCTGCCAAGGCCTTTGTGGACTTCCTGCACAGTAATGAAGGCCAGCGCATTCTCGGCACCTTCGGGTTCCAGAAGCCGTAAGCCAGCAACGCAAAAAAGAGGTCTCTCTTGGCGATTCGCCTGGATATTCACAAAACGCTCCGGTCCGGGGCCCGGGAGTTCAAGTTGGCCGCCGCCTTCGAGTCGGAAGGGCGGTCGCTTGTGCTCTTTGGGCCTTCGGGCTCGGGAAAAACGCTGACACTGCGCGCCTTAGCCGGATTGATGAAGCCGGATTCCGGGCGCATTGAGCTGGATGGCCGCACCCTGTTCGATGCGGCGACCGGCCTGGATGTACCGGCACGGGAGCGCGGTGTTGGCCTGATGTTTCAGGATTATGCCTTGTTTCCGCACATGACGGTGTGCCAGAATGTGGGCTTTGGCCTGGGCTGCGGGCTATTTGGGCGTTTGGACCAAGCTGGTCGCGCTCGTGTGGACGAGTTACTGGGTTTGGCGGGACTGACTGCCCTGGCCGATTCCCGGCCTGGTAAGCTCTCCGGCGGGCAGCGGCAACGCGTGGCGCTGATGCGCGCCCTGGCCAAAAGCCCGCGTGCCCTGCTGTTGGACGAGCCCTTTTCCGCCCTGGATCCGCTCCTGCGCGCACGCATGCGCCGCGAAGTACGCACCATGTGCGAGAAGATGGGTACGCCCACGGTGCTCATTACCCACGACCCTGACGATGTGGCGGAATTCGGCGGCTCTGTCGCCCTCTTCGACATGGGCTGCGTGCGCCGGGTTGTCGCCTTTGCCGATGGCCCAGAGGGCGGGGCCGGAGCGCGTGACTTTGTGCTGGGCGAGCGTTTTGCCGCTTATGGTTAGGGCGTGCGCCACGGCGTTTACGCATTTCTGTGACCGACAGATGTGCTTGTTTTGCAAATATGTTAAATGTGCAAATGGTGGAGCCGGAAGTAGTACCACAGCTTTTCGTTTAATTTACAGTGTGTTGTGGTGAAGTTTGTGTGTCATTCCGTAACGGCACTGTTATTGCTTTATACGGGGCATGACCATATTGCTCGGCAACTTAAAGCTGCAGGTGCTTTCCTCAATCTGCCAGATCATCGACACAGCCCTCGACCTTGAGCGGGCCTTGTCGGAGATCCTGCGCATCCTGTCCGAATCCCTGAGCATGAAGCGGGCGACCATCACCCTGATGGACCCGGAGAGTGAATTGCTCGTCATCAGCGCATCCCACGGCCTCTCGGCTGAGGAGCGTGAGCGTGGCGTGTACGAACTCGACGAAGGGGTCACGGGCATGATTTTCCAGACCGGAAAGCCCTATGTTGTCCCTGACATCCGCCGCGAACCGCTGTTTTTGGATAAGACGGGCTCCCGTCATCTGGAAAAGGGCAGGGTGTCCTTTGTGGGCGTGCCCATCACCTCCCATGGTCGCAGTCTGGGTGTGCTGAATGTGGACCGCCTGTTCGGCGATGAAGTGAGCTGCGAAGAGGATCTCAGTTTCCTCACCGTCGTGGCCACGCTCATCGGCCAGTTCCTGTCCCTCAATGAAAAGATCAAGGCCCGCGAACAGGCCCTGGTGCAGGAGAACCTCTCCCTGCGCTCACAGATTACACGCGAGCGGCGTGGCCCGTATATCGTGGGCAAGTGTTTGGCCATGCAGGAAGTGGAGCGGCAGATTCTGAAGGTTGCTCCCACGCGGGCCAGCGTGTTGCTGCTGGGTGAATCCGGCACCGGCAAAACGCTCATCGCACGCATCATTCACGAATATTCCGACCGCAAGACCCACGCCTTCATCAAGGTGAACTGTGCGTCCATCCCGGAGAATTTGCTGGAAAGTGAGCTTTTTGGTTATGAAAAGGGGGCCTTTACCGGTGCCGTGGGTTCCAAGCCCGGCAGGTTTGAGGAAGCGCACGGGGGCACCATCTTTTTGGATGAAATTGGCGAGCTGCCACTAGGGATTCAGGCCAAGCTTTTGCGTGTGCTGCAGGACAAGGAATTTGAACGCCTGGGCTCCAACCAGACCCGCCGGGTGGATGTGCGCATTGTGGCCGCCACCAACCGCGACCTGGCCGAGCTGGCCGAGCATGGCGGTTTTCGCGCCGACCTGTACTACCGCCTCTCTGTGTTTCCTATCCAGGTGCCACCCCTGCGTCAGCGTAAGGGCGACATCCCGGCACTGCTCAACCACTTTATCGACAAAGTTGCCCGTGAATACGGCCGCACATTGGTTTTTAGTCCACGGGCCTTGTCCGACCTGACCCTGTACGATTGGCCCGGCAACGTGCGCGAAATGGAAAATCTCATCGAGCGCATGGTCATTATGAGCGATGGCGAGCGCGTGGACGCTGCCTTTCTGAAGCCTTACCTGAGCCAGAATGGCATGCAGCAGGAGCGGGCTTCCCAGGGGCGTGCCGCAGGTGGTGTCACCTCTCTCAAGACTCTGGAGCGCACAGAGGTTGTGGCCGCCCTGCGCCGCAACGGTTGGGTGCAGTACAAGGCTGCGGAGGAATTGGGCATAACCCCGCGTCAGATTGGTTACCGTATTAAAAAGTATGGCCTTTCTCCGCACGTTGATGGAGAGACCACGCGTTTAGGGCAGCGTTAGTTCTCATCCGTTTCCCTTTGTTCATCCATTGCGCCGCTGCATCAGTTTTTGATGCGGCGGCGTTTTGCATGGAAGCGGGTGAAAAGTGTTTTACGGCTTGCGCGGATTTCGGACAGTGCGTATCATTCATCAACTCTTTGGCCTCAAGCTGCGGTGTGGAACCGCCGACAAGATAGAATCCTCAGAGCATACTTCAAATCGGTACCATCTGCGCAATGAATCGCAGCAACATTAGGAGAGCGCATGTTCCGTGAAAAGTTCTTGAGCGTCCCCACCTCAACGAAGTTGTATACACTCTTTACGGCACTGATGGCTCTCTTTATCATTGCTGTTTTCTTCATTTTTCTGCCGTACTATGAGCAGAGTGAGTTCAAAAGCCGCCGCGACAACCTGACGGAAATTATCGATTTGGCCTACACTCTGGTGGTGGAATATGATGCCCGTGTGCAAAAGGGCGAGTTTACCCTTGAGGAAGCGAAAAAACGCGCGGCAACGCGTCTGCGCAACATGCGCTATGGCAACAATGAATATTTTTGGATCAACGACACCAAGCGCCCCTTCCCCGTTACGGTAATGCACCCCACCGCCCCGCAGCTTGAAGGCAAGGAGCTTTCCAGCGAGAAATTCAACAAGGCCACGGATTTTTGGCTGGGGGTGGATGGCGCGCAGCAGTCTTACCCGGACAAGAACAAGAATCTGTTCCAGGCCTTTGTGGATGTGTGCGAACAGTCGGGCTCTGGCTTCGTTTCGTATGTATGGACCAAGCCCAAGGCTGGCGGCGGCGCCACAACGGAAGTGTACCCCAAAATTTCTTTTGTGAAGTTGTACAAGCCCTGGGGCTGGGTCATCGGCACTGGGCTTTATGTGGATGACATCCATGCCAAGATAAGCCACCTGCGCGCTGTGCTGGGCGGCGCGTTGGCGGTGGTTGTCATTATCGTGGGTGTGCTCATTTTCCTTATCGTGCGCATTATTACACGCCCCATCGCCAGCCTTTCGGCCACGGCGGAGTCCATCAGCGCGGGTAACCTGGATGCGAATGACGCCGAGATATTCCATGGCGAAATGGGCGTTTTGCAGGCCTCCATGCAAAAAATGGTGACGACGTTACGCGACATCATCGGCCAGGCGGACGCCAGCCGCAAAAGGGCCGAAGAAGAAACTGTGGTGGCTCAGCAGGCCGTGCGCGAGGCCGAAGAAGCCAAGCTGCAAGCAGCGCGCGCAACGCGTGACGGACTGTTGCAGGCCGCGGACAGCATACGCGGTGTGAGTAATGCCATTGGCGAGGCCAGCCGCGATCTTTCTGAGCGCATTGAGTCCTCGCGCCGGGGTGCGGATTTGCAGCGCGACCGTTTGGGCGAAACCACCTCCTCCATGGAGTCTATGAATGACACGGTGATGACCGTGGCTCGAAGCGCCGATGCTGCCGCCACAGCGGCGGCCGATGCCCGTGCCCGCGCCACTGCCGGGGAGGAAATTGTGGGCCGCATGGTCAAAGCCATTCAGGCTGTGCACGAGCAGGCCCAAGGGCTCAAGACCAATATGGGGCTGCTTGGCAAGCAGGCCGATGGCATCGGCCAAGTGATGAGTGTTATTAATGATATTGCGGACCAGACCAACTTGCTGGCGCTTAATGCCGCCATTGAGGCCGCCCGAGCGGGCGATGCCGGACGCGGTTTTGCCGTGGTGGCCGATGAAGTGCGCAAACTGGCCGAAAAGACCATGACCGCAACCAAAGAGGTGGCTCAGGCTATCGGTGGTATTCAGCAAGGTACGCGCGACAACATCAAGCGTGTGGACATCGCCGTGGATCGCATTGAGGAGGCCACCACTCTGGCCAAGGATTCTGGCGAGTCGCTTACCGGCATTGTGACATTGGTCGGGGCTTCGTCCGACCAGGTGCGCAGCATTGCGGCGGCCTCCGGCGACCAGTCCAATGCCAGCTCGGAGATCAGCCAGTCCCTGGAAGAGGTTAACCGCATCGCCAGCGAGACAGCCCAGGCCATGAGTGAGGCTGTGGAAGCGGTCTCCGGTTTGCTGGAGCAGGCGGGCGCGTTGCTGAACCTGGTGCGGGATTTGGAACAATCCTAGGCGATAGAGGCGAAAGAGACAAAGCCCCCGACCGTTTGGCTGGGGGCTTTTTTTATGCCTGCAAGCTGTGGTGGCTAGCGCACCTGGTCGTGTTCCATTTGCTGTATCATTCGGCGCATGCGCTGATACCGGACAATGCCTAGCACAGCCGTAAGGGCGGAGACGGGAAGCAGCAGCCAGCCCACGACCTCTAATGCTGGGATGTTGAAAAATTTAATGAAGGACGCCGCCGCGGCAAATGTTGTTACTGCCGTTCGTTGATAGGCCAAGAATGTACGCTCGTTGGCAAGGATGGAACGAACCGCTGCCAAGTGGTCGGTCAGATTCAGGCGCTTTCCCAGAACACTGTCGTAGAGCGGCTCTGCCACGATGTGCCTAGCGATCTTCCGGCGCTTGCTGCCCGGTGCTGATTGTCTGGGCTACATCAGAGATTTCAAGGGGGCGGGCGAAGAAGAAGCCCTGTACATACTCGCAGCCCAGGCTGCGCAACATGGCGGCCTGCTCGCTTTCCTCAACGCCTTCGGCCACCACATCCATGCCCAGGCTGTGCGCCAAGGCCAAAATGGCGCGAACAATCTCTTTGTTTTCCGGGTCCAACCCCAAACGGCTGATGAAGCTGCGGTCCACCTTGAGGGTATCGACCGGGAAACGCTGCAAGTACGAAAGCGAGGAGTAACCGGTGCCGAAGTCATCGATGCTGATTTGCACGCCCAGGTGTTTGAGCCTGTTGAGCATAATGAGCGCACTCTCGGCATTGATCATGATGTTGGATTCTGTGATCTCCAGTTTGAGGCGGTCCGGCGGTAAACCTGTTTTTTGTAGCGTTGCAGCCACCTGTTCCACCAGTGTGTATTGGGCGAACTGCTTATTGGAAAGGTTGACGGCAACAGTGAGGTTGCGGGCGGCAGGGTCGGTTTTGCGCCATTCGGCCAAATCGGCGCAGGCTTTGCTCAGCACCAGCTGGCCTAAATCGAGGATGATGCCGGTTTCCTCGGCCAGGGCGATGAATGATCCCGGTCCGACCAGGCCGCGCACCGGGTGCTGCCAGCGCACCAGAGCCTCAAACCCAACCAGATGTGAGCTGCCGAGCGCCCAAATGGGTTGATAGAAGACCTTGAACTCGTCATTGTCCAAGGCTCGGCGCATCTCCTGTTCCATCGTCAGACGGTCCAGGGCGCACTTGTACATGCGCGGGGTAAATACTTTAAATCGGCCGCGACCGCTGGATTTGACCTGGTGTAGGGCGATGGCTGCACATTGCAGCAGTTCCTCGGCACGCTCTAGCGTGTTGGGGGAAAGGACAACGCCAAAGCTGGCTGAAGTTTGTACTTCGCGGCCGCCGATAATGAGCGGCTCCATGATTGCCGCGCGTAGGCGCTTGATGATGCGAATTGCCTCGCCCGGAGTGTCCAGCTCCTCCAACAGCAGCACAAATTCGTTGCCGCCAAAGCGGGCCACGGTGTCCAGCCCGCGCAGGGTGCCGACAATGCGTGCGCCAACGGCCTCCAGCACCTGGTCGCCAAAGGCGTGTCCCAGGCTGTCGTTAATGACCTTAAAACGGTCCAGGTCCAGGGCCACGATGGCGTAGAAGCTGTCTTCACGCCGTTTGAAGCGTTCCAAGGCTTGCTGAATGCGGTCCAAGGCCAAACTGCGATTAGCCAGACCGGTCAAGCGGTCGTACAGGGATTGGTGGCGCAGCTTTTGTTCAAATTCCAGGCGCTCGGCCTCGCGCACGTCCAAGGCCAAAGCCATATTGTCGAAAGACTCCGCAAGCTTGCCAAGCTCACCTTCCTGGTGGCCTATGCCGCTGCGGGCGGAAAGATCGCCGTGGCCCAAACATTGTGCTGCAAGCATCAGACGCTTCAGCCGTCGCATAATCAGCGCATCGCTTAGAATCCAAGCTAAAAGCAGGGAAAGCCCAGCCGCACCGACCATGAGCGAAACGTTGCGGTGCAGAATGCGCTGTGCCCCGGCCATGACTTTGTCTTCTGGAATGCCCACACGGGCCAGCAGGTAGTTGGGGGAATCCGGGTGCAGGCGCAGGCGTTTAACGGCATAGAGTCTCTGCGTGCCATCGCCGCCCTTGGCCACAAGGGTGGCTACCTCACCGGCTTTGCTGAAAAGTTCCCAATTCTCTCTTGTTTCCGTCTGGCCGGCCCAAAGCTCCATGTTGGGATAGCGGAACAGTCTGACTCCATTGCCGTCTGTCAGCGCCATGGCCGATCCCTCGGGCAAGCTGGCGGCGGAGAACGCCTTGGTCAATTCGGCTAAATCATAGGCCGCCCCAACAACGGCCAGCACTTTCCCGTTGTTGTCCAGCACGGGCATGGCAAAGTGTAAAACGGCGCGGCCACTGGCGCGGCTTACGGCGTATTCGCCGATGGCGAAGTCACGGTTGTGCACTGCGTCCGTAAAGTATTTTCGGTCGCTCAAGTTCACGGGGGCACCTAATGGGAAGGCTGAGGCCGAAAGCTTGCCATCGAGGGTGACCAAAAAAATGTTGGAATATTGGGGATTGCTTTTGACCAGCCGCGCGAAAAGAATATTTGCCTCACCTAGGTTGAGCCCGCGTACGGTGGGGGATTGAGCCAGGGTGGAAAGAAGCGCGCGCGTGGAGCCTTCCACACGGGACAGGTCGGCATGCATGCCGGAAACCAGCTGCACTGCGGTGTCTTGAGCCTTTTCCACCGCGTGGCGCTCCAGCTCCAGGCCGCTCCAAAGCACAAGCGCAAGGGCCGGTATGGTTGCAGCCAATACCAGCACCAGCAGGTGCGTTCGAATGGAAAGTGAGAAAAACGATCTCATGCGCATCCTGAAAAGCGGCCTTGGGCCAGGAAAAAAGGTTATTCCCGTACTTCAATTTTCTTTCACATACGCAATGAGGCCGCGCAGGTCCAGAGCCTACGGAAGATTTTTATAAAGCAATACAGAGGAGTCGGAGAGCAATAGCCGGGCATGCTGTTCTTGCCTGCGGGCGCGCTGTCTGCTATGCGCTACGGATACGATTTGGCAACCCCGGAGTAGCAGACGTTTCGGGGAATCATCCATACCACCGTTATTTGTAAAAGGGGTTCTGGCATGAAACGTTTCGTCCTGTTTACAGCCCTCGCTCTGAGCTTGGTTCTGGCTGGCTCGGCTCTGGCCGCGGAAAAAACCTACATCAACGGCATCGATGGTGGCGGCTTTGAGCCCTACGCCTACGTTGATAAAACCGGCAAAACCGTCGGCTTTGACGTGGAAGCCGTCGAATGGATCGGCCAAAAGATGGGCTTTAAAGTGAAGCACCAGCCCATTGAATGGTCCGCCATTATCCCCGCCCTGAAGGCCAAAAAAATTGACATGATCGCCTCCGGCATGAGCGCCACCGCGGAGCGCGCCCAGCAGGTCGATTTCACCATCCCTTATTATAAGGTGACCCAGGTTCTGGTGACCAAGGGCGACAACAAGCTTGCCCTGAAGCAGATGCTGACCAGCGGCAAAAAGATCGGCGTGCAGCGCGGCACCATTACCGCCAAGTACCTGGAAGACCTGGCCAAGAAGCCCGGCATGAAGCTGACTGTGGTGTCCTATGACTCCACCGATTTGGCTATGCAGGACCTGAACATTGGCCGCATCGACGGCTCCGGCATGGACAACACCATCTCCAAGGAGATGCTGAAGAAGGACAAGGCCCTGAAGGTTCTGGGCACCTTTGACGCCGCTCCTGAGAATTACGGTTATGCCGTTCGCAAGGGCGATGCCGCGATGCTGAAGAAGCTGAACGATGGTCTGAAGCTGCTGATGGCCGACCCCTACTGGAAGGTTCTGAAGAAGAAGTACGACATCGACTAGTTCCGCAACCACTTGTTTTCAACCACCGAAAGGCTTCGGGATTGACGCCGGAGCCTTTCGGTCGTTTATAAGCAGGCCCCGAGAGTTGGGCCGTAAGGATTGAACGCAGGAATGGACTTCGCAGTCGCCTTTGACGCCGCCAGAGAAGCCTTACCCTACATGTTGGGTGGGGTCATTTGGACGGTTGGCCTCATAGTGGGGGCCATGCTTTTGGGACTGGTGCTGGGCGTGCCCCTTGCCGTTTTGCAGGTGTATGGGCCTTGGCCCGTCCGCAAGCTGGTGGGCACGCACGTGTGGCTGTTCCGGGGCATACCCATCCTTGTGCAAATGTATATTTTCTATTTCGGCCTCTTGTCGTGGCTTTCCCAGCTCCCCATGCTGGAAGACCTGGGACTGGACAGCCCCTTTGTGGCCGCAGTGATGGTCCTTGGCCTAACGAGCAGCGCCTACCAGTCGCAAATTTTTCGGGGGGCAATTCAGTCCTTGCCCTCTGGCCAGCTGAAGGCCGCCCGTGCCCTCGGCATGACCGACGCTCAGGCCATCCGCACCATTATTCTGCCGCAGGCCCTGCGCCTGGCCATCCCTGGTTGGAGCAACGAATACTCCATCCTGCTCAAGGACTCGGCCCTGGCCTTCTCCATCGGCGTCGTGGAAATCATGGCCCGTATGCGCTCCGTGGCCTCGGCCACGCACGAGCCTGTGTCCATGAGCTTTCTGGCCGGCATCATCTTTTTCGTCCTCACATGGGTCGGGGTTAAGGCCTTGAACATGCTGGAAAACAAGGTCCGCATTGCGGGCTACACGCGCCAAGGAGCAGCGTAACGCCATGTCCGCCACCGCAACCGAATCTACAGCCGTGCCCATTTTGGAGGCGACCTCTCTGGTCAAGGTCCTGGGCGGCAACCGCGTGCTCGACTCCGTGAGCCTGGACCTGCCCAAGGGTTGCGTCAAAGTGCTCATCGGCCCCAGCGGCGCAGGCAAAAGCACCCTCTTGCAGTGCCTCAATTTTCTCCTCCCACCGGATTCCGGGCACATTAGTCTGGAGGGTCGCGAGGTGAACAAAAAGAGCAAGCGCGAACTGTGCGCCTTTCGCCAACAGGTGGGCATGATTTTTCAGGATTTCAACCTGTTCGACCACCTGAGCGCGCTGGGCAACGTTCGCGTGGCCCTGATGAAAGTGAAGGGCATGAGCAAACTGGACGCCACAGAGCGCGCCCTGCAGGAGCTGGCCCGCGTGGGCCTGAAGGACAAGGCGTCTTTGTACCCGGCCAACCTTTCCGGCGGGCAAAAGCAGCGCGTGGCCATTGCCCGCGCCCTGGCCATGGACCCGAAGGTGATGCTCCTCGACGAGCCTACCAGCGCCCTGGACCCCGAGCTCATCGGCGAAGTGCTCGCCGTCATCCGCGACCTGGCCCATGGCGGCATGACCATGATTATGGCCACCCACCAAATCAGCTTTTCCGCCAGCTTGGCCGATGAATTTCTGTTCATGGACAAGGGCAGGATCGTGGAGCATGGCTCTCCGGCCGAGCTGCTTGGTCGTGGCTCGCAGTCGCGCACGCAGGCCTTCTGCTCCAAAATTAGTGAGCTGACCGGCGTGGCTGGCGAGGCGTGCGAGTTGGGAGACATGACGGCGTGAACGAGTATTTTGATTTTCTCTTCACCGAGCTGATTCCCGGCTTCAAAGAAGGCCTGTGGAATAGCCTGCTGGTCATTGGTCCGGCTGCGGCTTTGGGGCTGACCATCGGCCTTGTGGTGGGCGTTTTGCGTGTGTACGGGCCCAAGCCGGTGCGCAAAATCGCAGAGGTCTATGTCTCGTTGTTCCGGGGCACCCCGCTCATCGTGCAGGTGTTCTTCTGGTACTTCGCCTTGCCGTACATCAAGATCGGGGATTTCAACATCGTGCTTGATCCGATCCCGGCGGCCATTCTTTCCTTCAGCTTATGCAGCGGCGCGTACCATTCGGAGTAC
>Ga0183099_1000806_pt1 | contig 20401 bp, 14 predicted proteins | sample Biomet1_FD_127788 | JGI IMG/M metagenome (GOLD analysis project Ga0183099, IMG submission 127788) | Microbial communities from bioreactor (seeded with anoxic lake sediment) at LBNL, California, USA - Biofuel metagenome 1 | ecosystem: Engineered > Bioreactor > Anaerobic > Unclassified ...
TTCCATTGCAACAGCTCCGCTGATTATCAAACAGGCAAGAGAACTCGGAATCACCTGCACCATTATGGGTGGCGATACATGGGAAAATGCAACCATTATTGAAAATGCTGGAAAAGATGCAGAAGGCATTGTTCTTTCAACTTTCTTTGATGATGCAGACCCTGCAACTGCAGAAGCTGAATCCTTTATCAAAGGCTTTAAACCCTATCTGAAAGAAAACAAACAGGACGAAATTATCCCTGCTGTTTCTGCTTTGGGTTATGATGCATATCTTTCCATTCTCGACGCGATCAAAAAGGCTGATTCCACCGATTCAACCAAAATCAAAGACGCCCTTAAAACGGTTGAATTTGAAGGTGTAACCGGTAAAATTTCCTTTGATCAAAACGGCGATGCGAAAAAAGACATGGCATTTATCAAGACAGTAAAAGACGGCAAATTCCAATTCTTGAAAACTGTTACAGTAGCAAAATAATTTACAGCATAATTGAGATGGGAGGCATCTTGCCTCCCATTTCAATATTTATGTCTATACTGGAGGCTTTTTGTTTCATGAGCTTAACTACATTCTTACAACACTGTTTGACCGGTATTTCGCTTGGCGGTGCTTATGCACTGATTGCAATCGGATATACAATGGTGTACGGTATCCTTCGCCTGATCAACTTTGCACATGGTGAAATTTTCATGATGGCGGGATATTTTATGATTTTTTCAATGGCAACTGTCCCGTGGTATTTGGCCATACCGATTGTAATTCTTGGTACAATTGCGTTAGGGGTTACCATTGAACGTGTGGCGTACAAGCCTATCCGTACTGCCCCCCGTATGTCTATCATGATTTCTGCGATTGGCGTATCTTATCTATTACAAAATTTATCAACCTATTTATTTACAGCTTTGCCACGTGGCTATCCGGAAATTCCGGTATTAAAGAGTTCTTTCAAAATCGGACCGCTATCTTCTTCTTTTGTTACGTTTTTTACACCGGTCATAACGATTTTACTTGTAATTGCGTTAATGCAACTGATCAATCATACAAAAATAGGAATGGCGATGAGAGCAGTTTCAAAGGATTATGAAACTGCCCAACTCATGGGAATCAAAATAAACAATGTGATCAGTTTTACCTTTGTAATCGGTTCATTTCTTGCCGCCGTCGGCTCTATTTTATATTTTACCGATCGTATGTCCGTCACTCCGTTTAGTGGAACACTCCCGGGATTAAAGTGCTTTGTCGCCGCTGTTTTGGGCGGTATTGGAAGTGTACCGGGTGCAGTCATCGGCGGATTCATTTTAGCAATTGGTGAAACCTTCCTTGTTGCGTTTGGTTATTCGACGTTCAGCGATGCGTTCACTTTTGTTTTGTTAATTGTAATGCTTCTCGTTAGACCGACAGGTCTATTCGGCGAAAAAGCAACGGATAAGGTGTGATAACTATGAAAAAAAGTACAAAATTACTATGTTCCTTTATTCTTATCATTGCCGCCGTTGGGTTATTATATTACCTTGACAACAACCATATCAAATATCTGTATGCCATTTCCATTCTGGAGCGCAGTGCTATTTTTGCAATTGTTGCGGTTTCTATGAATTTATTGAATGGTTTTACTGGGTTATTTTCACTCGGACAGGCAGGATTTATGGCAATCGGCGCATATACAGTTTCCGTCATAACCATTCCTGTGGGAATTCGTCAAAGCGTTTATTATGCTTCCGGAATCAATTCTTTATTGCCAAAATTGAGTTACCCTTGCCGCTTGCTCTGCTTCTCGGCGGTCTGTTTGCGGCTTTGGTTGCAGCACTTATCGGCATTCCGGTTTTGAGATTAAAGAGCGACTACCTTGCAATTGCAACGCTTGGCTTTTCGGAAATTATCCGTGCTTTGCTTGCAAGCCCGCAACTTGCTAAAATTACAAATGGCTCTTACGGCTTGAATAAAATACCAAAATACAGCTCTATTTTTGTACCGTTCGGCATTGCTACAATCTGTATTGCCACAATGGTGCTTCTAATCCGCTCTTCATTTGGGCGGGCATTTCTTGCGATTCGCGAGGATGAAATTGCAGCCGAAGCAATGGGAATCAATCTGTTCAAGCACAAGGAACTGTCCTTTATCATCAGTTCCTTTTTTACGGGAATCGGTGGAGGGCTTCTTGCGGTTTATATGCAATCAATTGATTCGAGTACGTTTAAAATCGGTATAACATATGACATTCTGCTTATTGTTGTTCTGGGTGGCATGGGAAGTGTTACGGGAAGTGTTTTTGCAGCATTCCTTGTCACAGCCAGCAGAGAATGGCTTCGATTCTTTGACGATCCGCTTACCATCGGAGGATTTCAGGTTCCACTTTTCCGTGCAGGCTTCCGCATGGTCGTATTTTCGGTTCTCTTAATGATTGTTGTACTGTTCTACCGTCAGGGAATTATGGGAACTCGTGAGTTTTCCTGGGACGGAATTTTTAGGTTCTTTGTCAATTTGCCAAAGAGATTTATGAAAAAGAAAAAGGCAGGAGGTACGGCAAATGAACGGTAATGTACTTCGTGTTGAAAATGTAACCATGCAATTCGGTGGTGTTGTTGCGGTTGATGACCTTACCCTTGAAGTGAACAAAGGGGAAATTGTAGCACTCATCGGACCAAATGGTGCCGGAAAAACAACTGCATTTAATGTCATAACAGGGGTGTATGCCCCGACAAACGGTGCTGTTTATTTTAATGATGAATTGATCGTCTCCAATCATCCACAGGGGAAAATGAAACAGCTTTATCAAGGGGAAAACAAAGAAAAATTCGCAGCGGTGATGGAAAAAACGCCCGATAAAATAACAAAACTCGGGATTGCGCGTACGTTCCAAAACATTCGTCTGTTTAAGAATCTTACGGTGTTCGACAATGTTTTAATTGCGAAACATATGCGTACAAAGTCGAATTTTCTATCCGCAACTTATCGCTTTAATTTCAGAGAAGAAGCCCAAATGCGCAAAGAAGTAATGGATCTTCTGGAAATGCAGAACCTTGCCCACTTGAAAAATGAAATCGCAAGCTCGCTCCCATACGGACAGCAGCGCCATTTGGAAATTGCAAGAGCACTTGCAACAAATCCAAGTCTATTGTTATTGGATGAACCGGCAGCGGGAATGAATCCACAGGAAACCATTGAACTTACATCCTTTATTAAGAAAACAAAGGAAGAGTTCAACTTAACCGTATTTATGATTGAACATCATATGGATTTGGTCATGAAGATCTCCGACAGGATTTATGTGCTTGATTTTGGAAAGCAGATTGCACGGGGAACCCCAGAACAGGTTCAATCCAATGAACGTGTTATTCAGGCTTATCTGGGGGTAGAAGAAGATGCTTAAAGTCAAAGGTTTAAAGGTTGCATATAGCGGAATCAAAGCAATCAATGATATTTCTATTGAAGTGCCCGATGGAAAAATTGTCACATTAATCGGCGCAAATGGGGCCGGAAAAAGCACAACACTTCGGAGCATTGTCGGTTTGGTAAAGCCCTATGAAGGGGAAATATCCTATAATGACAAGATGCTCATCGGTAAGCCAACCAATAAAATTATCGAAGAGGGAATTGTTTTAGTGCCGGAGGGCAGACGTGTTTTTCCGGATCTCACTGTTTTAGAAAACTTGAAAATCGGCGCTTATATGAGAAAAGACAATATAACGCCCGATTTGGAATGGATTTATGAGCTTTTTCCAAGATTAAAAGAACGTTCCTGGCAGTATGCCGGCACACTTTCAGGTGGAGAACAACAAATGCTTGCGGTCGGTCGTGCACTGATGTCAAAACCGAAACTGTTGATGATGGATGAGCCGTCGGTGGGGCTTGCACCTCTGGTTGTAAAAGACATTTTTGATATTATTAAAAAAATAAACAAACAGGGTGTTACTGTGTTGTTGATTGAACAGAATGCCAATATGGCTTTGAAAATCGCCGATTATGGATATGTGCTTGAAACCGGAAAAATTGTGATGTCCGGAACCGGCGCTGAGCTTTTGAAAAACGAACAGATCAGAGAAGCATACCTCGGAAAGAGCAAAGCGTAATATGAATACACTTCATTTTACCGAATGGAAAACAGGATGTTCCTCTCGTTTTTTGGCTCTGTTTCCGAAGAGGTGTTCAAAGCATATGCAAATGCCGGCATTGATTGGATGGAAATATCCCTGCCTTGTGATGCATATGACGCGTTAAATTATGATCAAATCGCCTTTTGGGCAAAAAAGCACGGCATTGGGTTATGGTCAATTCATTTACCGTTCAGTTATGAATGCAACATTGCAAACCCAAATAAGGATCGTTCGGATCAAACGGTCGAAAGACATTTGTCCATTCTGAAAAAAGCATCCGAAATCGGGGTACGATATGCCGTCATTCACCCAAGTGGAGAACCGAACGAAGAAAAAGATAGAAAAGTGCTGTTGGAACGGGCTTCTGAAAACTTGGGAAAGCTATGCGCTTTTGCAGATGGTTCCGGCATGATTGTCGCTGTTGAGGATTTGCCTCGTAGTTGCCTTGGCAATTGTGCAAAGGAAATTATGTTTTTTCTGGAGCGGAATCCCTCCCTTCGCGTGTGCTTTGATACCAATCATTTGACCAATGATGATAATATGAGCTTTGTCAAAGCAGTCGGTTCCAAAATTGTTACGCTTCATGTTTCCGATTACGATTTTATCGATGAACGGCATGCACTTCCGGGGGAAGGAAAAATCATGTGGCAGGAATTGATTTTAGAATTGAAAAACGTCCACTATAACGGTGCGTTTTTTGTATGAAGTCAGCCGCATTGCATCGCCAGGCAGAAGAATTGGCAAAGACCTTACGTTAAAGGATTTACGTCAAAATCATATTGATATAAAAAATGGAAAAATAGAATAAAAAATCTCCATTTCTATTGCATTTTCAAAATGACTGATGTATAATCTATGCGACGCTTAACATTTGAAAGGAATTGAATACGATGATAAAAAATTAGGACTTCAACTCTATACCATCAGAGATTTTATGAATGATGAAGAACAGATTGACGAAAGCTTTGCAAAGCTTGCAGCGCTCGGTTACTCAGAGGCACAAACAGCTGGTTGCAAAATTGATCATGTTAAATTTGCAGAACTTGCAAAAAAGCATGGCATTACCATTGTTGGAACGCATATTGGCTTTGATGAAATCAAAAACGATCCGGAAGGCACAATGAAACTGCATAAGCTGTGGGGAACCACCAATATCGGTATCGGCGGCATGCCTGGTCCTGCAAGAGAGAGCGAAGAAAGCTTAAAAACATTTATCAAAGAATTCAATGAATCCGCAGAACTTTTGAACAAACACGGATTTAAATTGACCTATCATAACCACAGCTTTGAATTTAGAAAAGTTGGAAAACACACTATGATGGATATGCTTGCAGACGGGTTAAACCCGAAAACAACCTCCTTTGTGCTCGATACATACTGGGTACAACATGGCGGAAGTGACGTCAGGGCATGGATGGAAAAACTTGCAGGCAGAATTGACATTCTTCATCTGAAAGATATGGGCATCAAAGATGCAAATCCGCCACAGTTTATCACCGAAATATTAGAGGGTAATATTAATTTTGACGGCATTATTCCGCTTGCGGAACAAATCGGTGTACAATATTACTGTGTAGAACAAGATATTTGCCCCGGTAACCCATTTGATAGCCTGAAAATCAGTGCAGACAACATCAAAGCAAGATACATGAAATAAAAATCAGAACTTGGATGAAGTGCGTTCGAAAATGCTGAAACGCATCGTGTCTGTTCTGTTCAAATGAATTCTCGTCACAATCGATTGCAAGCTAATTTGTAATCGATTGTGATACACGAGAATTTATTTAAACAGCAGTTCTTTCATGATTGAAGTTTGAATAAGTTCTATTTTAACTGGAGGTTACTTTATGGCTGTAAAGGTTAAAATTCTTCCCGAGACATTTAAACTGGAAAAAAAGAATGACCGGTTTAATGTTGATTTTTTTACCGTTGATAGAAACGTTTCTATAATTTGTGAAAAGGGTGGCTCTGTTTCTTTTCAAACGGCAATTGTCTGTGATGGGGAGTATATTTTAAATATCGGGACGAGAGATGTGTTTTCACAAATGGGGGATCGAAAAAAGCTACGCATATCAATTGATTGTGTCTTTCCTGTCACCTGCAATCTCATTGGCATGCATACAGATGATGATTTGGCAAGCAGAGCGGACATTCTGTTATCACAGGAAACCGAAGAGTATCAAGCAGATGAGGTATCGTGTATCTACTGTGAGCTATTTGTGCCAAAGCACGCAAAGGCGGGGATCTATTCCGGAACGATCAGACTTTACGGAAGCAATAATCTTTCCGACGAAGAAAAAATGTTCGAACAATCTTTCACCTTTGAGGTTGTGAATCTTGTTAAAAAGGAAGCAAAAGAGAATCGTTTTTATCTTGATTTATGGCAACACCTGTCCAATATTGCCCGAAAACACGAAACGCCGCTTTGGAGCGATGCGCACTTTGAGGTGATTGAGGCATATGTCAAAACGCTTGCTGCGTTGGGACAAAAAGCAGTGACACTGATCGTTTCGGAAATACCTTGGAACGGACAAAACTGTGCGCAGCGTGCTGTGAAAAATGGAAATCTTTACGAATATTCTATTGTCAACATTAGACGAAATTATGACGGAATCTTTACATACGATTTTTCCGTCATGCAACGATATATCGATTTATGTAAAAAATACGGAATTGATCGCGAGCTCAGTTTATACGGGTTAACGAATATATGGGGTGAGGATAGTCTTGCCGACGATTATCCCGATAAAATAAAACTTCGCTATTTGGATGAGAGCGACGGATTGTATAAATATATTCGGAACGCGACAGAAATTGACCGCTTCCTTCGTGCTTTGGAACAATATTTCATCCAAACAAAGCAAATTGGACAAGTTCGTGTGGTTGCGGACGAACCTGCGAACATTGAAGCCTATCGAAACAGCATCAATCATCTTTTGCAAATCGCGCCATCCTTTCAATTGAAGGCAGCAATCAATCATGCCGATTTTATCGGTGAGTTTGGAAATGAAGTGATGGATTTTGTGCCATCACTCGGTTGTGTTTCTGCGGAATATGACAAGCTGAAACAATACCAGAAAGAAATGGACGGGAAGCGATTTTTGTGGTATGTTTGCTGTGCGCCCGCTTACCCCAACACCTTTCTGTCGAGTGACCTTTGTGAGAGCCTTTTTATCGGTGTGCTTACATCCTATTTGAATTTTGATGGGTTTCTGCGCTGGAACTACACGGTTTGGCCGGATGATCCGAGAAAAGAGATACGTTACGGTGAATGGAAAGCAGGGGACACCAATTTTGTATATCCCGCCAACAACGGAACGCCGTTAGTATCCCTGCGGTACAAAGCACTTCTTCGAGCAATTGAACTGTTTGAACTTTTGGAAGAACTGAAAAGGGTTGAGGATACCGAAGCACTTGCGAAAGCATATTCCTTTGTGGTAAAGGAAAAAGACATTCGCTGTTATTTTGCAGAAGATCCCCATGCCATCAGATTGCCGCTTTCTGATCTCTGCAGTCTTAATTATAATGATTACATGGAAATGAAGAAATATCTGCTTCACAAGCTGAGCAAAAAAGGAGAATAAAAAACGTGAAACTACAACAACCAATGTATATTGAAAAAAGAAAAAATAGCAGTCACATTGATTTAAACGGCGTATGGGACTATGCTTATCTTGATCAAATCACCGAAAACCTTTCGGAAATACAATATTCTTTCCACACCCAAATACCGAATTCGGCATATTGGAGTTTGTATGAATCGGGAATATTGCCGCATCCATATGAGGGGAGCAACTGTACCTTATATCGTTTTGTCGATGAAAAGGTATGGTATTACCGCAAAAAATTTAAAGTCAATCAAAATCAAAAAGTTGGCGACGCTTTTTTGTGTTTTGATGGAGTTGCCTATTATTGTCGTGTTTGGCTGAACGGAGAGCTTCTTGGGGAACATGAAGGAATGTTCGGTGGACCAATTGTCAACGTTGCCGACCGTTTACAGTATGGCGCAGAAAACGAACTTGTCGTTGAAGTGAAAGCGGTCAATTACGGAATCAAAGAAACCTTTGACGAATGGAACCGAAAAGGGAACAACACGCAAATTGTTCCGTGGAATATCGCAAGAGATAAAAATACAAGTAATGGGGAATTTATTGTTGTGGGAGTATGGAAGGGCGTGCGATTAGAATTTCTGCCGTCTGTTCATTTTAACCGCCCTTATTTGTATACCGAAGCGTTGACGCAAAATCAAGCAAAATTAAAATTCGAGTGTGAAATCATAGCGCCCCCTGTGAATGAACTTGCGGTAGGCGAAAATTATACACCGTGGGAATATGAATTTGCATATGAACATGGTCTTACAGGCATAAAAAAAGATCAAAGTGTAATCATAGCGATTGAATTGACCGAAAAATCGAGTGGAAAAGTAGCTTTTACAAAAGAAGAATCGGTATCTTTGCTGAATTATGAAAAAAGTGGAATTCATAAAAAAGCATATGAGGGGCAGTTCTACGAAACTGAAATTAATCTTTCCAATCCAAAAGTATGGTATCCAAATGGTCTGGGAGAGGCGTTTTTATATACCGTTAAAATAACAATGAAGGTTGACGGGAAAGAAAAAGATCTGCAGGCCTTTGACTATGGAGTCAGAACCATTGCACTTTCCCGTTCCGCTGGTGAAAAATTCCGAAAGCGCTGGGGAGAGTTCCAGTTTTGCATCAATGGCAGAGACATCTTTTTAAAGGGCATGAACTGGATGCCAATTGATTACTTATATAAATTGGAACGAAAAGAATACCGTTGGGCATTGGAAACGGCAAAAAATGCAGGCATTCAACTGCTTCGTGTTTGGAGCGGCGGCGGAATTCCCGAAACCGATGATTTTTATGAATTGTGTGATGAACTCGGTCTTATGGTATGGCAAGATAGCTTTATTGCCAATATGATTACACCGAATTGGGATCAGTATTTGTTGCAGTGCCAAGTGGAAATGAATTTATACCGCATTCGCAATCACGCATCCCTTGCCGTTCATTGCGGTGGAAATGAATTTGCGGCATATGCCACCGGAAATGCGGCATCGATGTATGTCATTTCAAGAGAAATTGAAGATATTGACCCATCCCGTCCGTTTTTGCGCACAACACCCGACAAAGGAAGTGCCCATATCTATCGGGATATGGAACCGACTTGGTATCGCAATTTATATCAGGCATTGCCCTTTGTTGCGGAATCGGGTATTCACAGTTTTCCAAACAGCAAAAGTTTACGTCAATTGATCTCAAAAGAAGAATATGAAAAATCGCTTTCCAACATATTCAACGAAAAATTCAAAGAAACAAACCCCGAACTCGCAAATCATTTCACCGAATTTAATCCCGAACGAATCCCGAGAATGCTCGCCCGTGCGTCCTATATCAACAATATTGACGGTATCACACTGGAGGATTTGGTGGAAGCAACTCAACTTTCCTCCTGCGAATATTATCAAATTATGATACAAGCAATGCGTGAAAATTATCCGGTTACCACAGGAATCATGCCGTGGGTATTCCGCCGTGCATGGACAACAGTGGGCATTCAGCTTGTCGATGGGCTTGGCGATCCGATTGCTCCCTATTATTATGTGAAGAATGCCTATGCAAACATTACCTCTTTTGTGGCAATTGAGCATTTGACCTATGGACCGAAGGAAAAAATAAAGCTTCCGCTTTGTGTTATCAATGACAGCGGTAAGGATATTTCCGATGTGACGGCAATTTTGCAGGTATTAAGCCCCGATTTAAAGGTTGTGCAAGAGATCTCGCAAAAGATCAGCCTTTCGGCACAGGAATATAAAAAGACAGTGCAAACCGTCGAATTTGAAATACCTTCAGGATATAAGGATAAGTTCTTCTTTATCAAAACAGCGCTCTATGATGGTGGGAAACTGTTGAATCAAAGCGTATACTGGCCGAAATGCTTGTCACTATTGTCTGACAAAGAAACAAGAGATACCTATCATACAAGTGTCCAGCCGAATTTAGTTTTGAAAAATGGTCCTTGGTTGAAACGACAGATCTCAAAGCTAAAAAAGGCAACGCTTTCCTGTAATATTCTTTCTACGCAAACAAATGGGGACAGAACAAAAATAGAAGTCGAACTAGAAAATGCAACCGATTCATTTGTATTCCCGTTGAAACTTGACATTGCACAGGATAAGACTGTGATGTATGCAGACGATAATTATTTCATGCTGAATCCGAACGAGAAAAAAACAGTGACACTAGAAGTCTACTGCAAAAATCCAAGACTCATGACATTGGATGTTTTGGTTTCCGCATGGAATATATCTAAATACAAGTTGAAAGTAAGAATAAAATAGCTAAATACGAACCCCGCAGTAAAAAACTGCGGGGTTCGTTGCTTTATTTAAAAATTAATTTCCATGGTATCGTAGGATACCTCAAAACCATATTTTGCAGCAATGGGCACCAATTCATCATAGGTAGCGCCGCCGTTGTGTGAAAAATGATGAACAATGAATTTTGTGTTTTCATCAGCACAGCCGATTCCAATCAACCTTTTCTTTACTTCCGCATCAATTACAATTCCCATATGGCTTTCCCGCCAAGGGTTTAGCATTGACGTGCAGTCAAGAGAAACCAGATGATAATAAGGCTTTGTTTGCTCTAAAAAATCCCAGGTTTCGTTGGTGAAATAGCCTGTGTCGTTTGCATACAGCATTCTTTTTTGTAGATCAAATATATCGAAAATATGCGGATCGCACCGAACATCATGATTTGCTTTCAAAGGGGTTACGAAGATTCCATCCAGTTCAAAGGGCTGAAAGGATTGATATTGGTGCAGGATGACACGATTGTCCGAATAACATCCGAAGGATTCCAACTTGTTTTTGATCTCTTCACAGGCAGGAAGTGACCCATAAACATTTAATGGAAAATCGTCTTTGAGGTGGGCATATCCAATTCGTCTTTGTTCAAAATCGTATGCAAGCAGATGATCGCCATGATTGTGTGTCATGATAATGTTTCTGATGTTGCGGAGATCTAGCCCGTAGAACATCACATGCGCCATGGTGTCGGGTGGAAAGTCAATCAGAAGAGCATCATTGACAAGCGCTTGCGAACGGGTACGGATATTTCTGCCACCGGCCACACTTGATTTTTCACACACATCACAACTACAAAAAAGTCCTGGAACCCCTTCTGCTGCGGATGTACCGTAATATTTCAACTTCATAAATACACCTCTTAATGAATAATAACCCTGTCGAAAAAGACGACAGAGTTATTATAACATGAATTTATGAAAATATCATACTATTTTCCCAAAAAATTTAATTTCTGATAAAATTCTGGGGCATCTTTCGTTTGCCAACCGATAAACAGAACTCCGGTAACATTTTTGTCGATATATTTGTTTTCACTCTCAATAAATTCGTATTTTTACGGAAGGATCAATCCAAGCACGTTCGTCGTTGACGGTGAATGGGTAATTGATCCTTGGCGCATAGAAAGTGACATCGGCATCCATTAGACCTGTAATCTTCAGCCGATGATCGTTTTGAAAACAATGCATAGGGGTGGTTGTCTTGATGATGATTTTCGACTTTTTCTTTTGTTTTATATAGGTGCGACATTCACTATGCCAGCTTTTCTTAATCGGATAAGTGCCAATGTCGTTTTCAACCGTAAGTTCTGTATCATTCGGCAACGGTGCGCCATCCGGATAAGACATATGGGTGACGACTGTGGAATCCTTTGCAAAACCGGTAAAATAAAGTGCGTTGTCTTTGGCACTGTTTAATATCAACGGAAGTTTATCAAAGCAGGAATAGGTGTCAAAGTTGATAGAATATCCAAAGCAGGTGAGTGCGCCTCGGAACAGAACCGCAGGAGCAAACGCTTCATCCTGAGTGCGAAGGGGAGGAAGATGCCCTGCAACCACTCTTTTGTGCGGAAAAGATCCACGAATCCAGACAAGAGAACCGGCAAGCGCTTTTTCGTTGTAAAGCGCATAGATACGTTCTTCGCCTGTTTCTGTGTTTTTCACCTCTGCTAAAGTCTTCGACTTTCCGATTGACACTTCACAGATGCCGCCTGTTGAAACAATTGGATCATGAATCAAAATGTTGGAAATTCCCTTTGATTCCGCAGTTCCCGGCAAACCGTTTTCCGGCATGATGGAATCCACAAGTATTGTTTGTGTTGCGGTTGCTGTTTCAAAACGATCGAAGAAAATGTCTGTTTTTATTTCAAAATTTCCACTGATTGCGTTTTCGGTACGGACACCGATGAGTGCTTTCAGTTCCTCCGATGCAGCGGAAGTATCCCCGTAAAGAATGACTCGAAGTCCTGCGTTTAATGCAGAAAATAGTGACTTCTCAAAATTTGTTCCGGCTTCCGGAACGGGCATAAGAAGGATAGACTTTTTAAAGATTGTTAAATCAACCTTGTCAAAGTTTTTATCGGAAATAACGCTGTTCAGGGGGAAGCTATAATCAATCGCACTTTCAATCAGCCAGTCATCCATCATCATTCTTGCGATTTTTCCCTGTTTTAATCCAATATCACAGTAATAATCAAACGGATATACCCATGTCACAAGTCCGGGGGCATCTGCGTAATCGTTGTATGCTTCTAACAGCGAGGGGGTGATTTCAATCGGTAGCTTTCTCGGCATGTTGCCGAACGAATCGTCGACCGAAAGAAAATTCAAGCTGCGCGGTTTTGTGATATTTCCGTTTTCATCGATACGAGAGATAGAAAGCGGAAGATAAATATCGTGAGGACTTCTTGCATATCGGTCAAACCACGGGGAATTGAGCCACCATGGATCATGGGTATAATATCGGAACGGATATCCGTTTTTCGGCAATTCCGCAATGCGTGACATAAAGCCGACAAGCTCCAGTCCAAATCTGTCATCAAGTGCCGCCCAGGGAGAGTTCGGCGGTGCCGCCATATTGAATTTATAGATTTCATCCACAGGACATCCATGCGCCGAAATATCCATCGCAGTTGAGAGATTTGTGCCTCGTGTTTCAGTAATGACATCAGTTCCGACTTCGGCGGTGAAATATTTCCAGAATTCCAAAATGGAATCACGGACATTTGCATAATTTTCGAAGTTGAATTTTTCGCCGTCAAATAACTGACCGGTCCAACCCCAAGGATTGAGTGCAAACCCAAAGCCGTTGGAAAGCCAGATATAATCAAAGCCTACATCTTCCTTTAGCTTCATAAACTGTTTGCCCAAAAAGGTTCCGAAATGTGTTCCGTCTGGTACGCCTGTCGGGTAGGACGCATATTTGTGTGTATCGCCATTCAACTTTGCAGCGCAGTGAATCCACTGTTTAGAACCCATGGTATCGCCCTTTGACAACTCGTTGTGGCGTTCATATTTAAACTCGGAATAAGCAAATTCAGGACCGGGATCAAAGGTTTCGCCAACTTGAATCTCAAAACCGGTCATTTCCTTTCCGACTCGTTTCAAAGTAGCAATAATCCGTTTTAAATCGGAATAATGCATTACGGGCGGATTTTCCATGTAAAGAATCGGCCTTACATGAAGACTGCGGACATCCATCCCCATCTTTTCGGGGTCTTTATGCGGATTACCGATGCCGACATAACGGCACCATTCAAAGGAATCCTCCATGTTGCCACTGTAATCAAGAATTTCGCTGCCGTCGCTTGTCCAGAACATAACTGCACAGCCTGTCGCATGGGTCAAAAGTTCTTTCCAACCATCAAACAGATCACGACAGACTCCTTCAATAAAGGCATCGTCGAGCTGTTTGAACGGCTTTAAACTGATTTCAAATGTCACTCGTTCGACACTTAACTCTTTGTTGTAATCATAATTAAACATAAGAACCGATCCTTCCTATTTGATATTTTCTATGCCGATTTTCATTATTTTTGCAAACAGATTGATGGCAGCAGTGTTGTCGCCTGTACCGAGCGCCAAATGGTGGGTCGGACCCGCACTGCACCAGCTTGTTAAGAAATCCTCGACATTGCTTTCAAATTTGCAACGGGTATTGGTATTGCCTGTCTGAGGGATGTCACCCTGTATGGATTCGCCCTTTGCACAGACAAACTTCATGTTACCGTTTCTGTCACAGGAGGTGGAAAGAAGAGAAATGGGTCCCGCTTTGATATTAAATTCAACCGAAATGCCACTTCCTGATTTCCCGTGGAATTTCTTCAATTTACGAATAATCGGTTTTTTATCGCTGATGGAAATGTTGTGCGGTCCATCGTGCCCAATGAGAACAATATCATCGTTGCAATCAAACGGATGAAGTTCGGCAAACGATCCGCCGCCACCCACACGGTTCATGACGAGCATGGATGCTGCGGTTTTTAAATCAGCTTCGCCTGCAAGCGGAATACCACGGCTTGTCAACAGTGTGTTTCCGATGATGAGATTAGAGGCGATTCTTTCATATAAATTGCCTTTTTCCCCTTTGTAATAATAGGCAAGCGAACAAAGACCGTTGTTTTCAATCAGCTTATCGAGTGCAATCGAAATCTTTGCCGACCATGCGAGGTCGCTTCGTTCCACATGTGCCGTCAATGGATCGGCAGATGGTTCACGGATGTCAAAAATGCTTTCGATTTCATCGATACGACCGTTCGTCTGTGCATCGGTCACTTCATCAACATATTCGGCGAGTTCGCACATTTCAAGCATTTTTACATGTGCACCGAATGCACGGGTAAAAGCGGTCGGGTCGGTATGCATATCATACATTCCCTCATAAGTGTGCCCGAGATAACCAATTTTGGAATATTTAAATGCGACACGTGCTTTCAGTGCCTTTTCCCAAAGTGTGATTTCTTTCTGAATTTTTTCTGTTTCACTTGAGGTTGCAATCAAAAAAGTTGGCATTTCTCTGCCAAGTCGGATATAAACGCCGGCAACCTCTGGCATTGCGCAGATGTCATCGTTGACCAGTTGCATATATGTTGTTGTCTTTTTATAATCAAGATGATCAAGCGGTTGAATGCCTACAAGGATTTGCGGTACATCTAAGTATACAGCAAAAGGAGCGGCGACGGCGGAAGTAACATAGGTTGTCATCACGAGAAATAAAGCGTCAATATCTTCTTTTTTGCATTTTTGAACTGCTTCAAATGCCTTATCGACGTTGTCGACAAATCCCGCAAAGAAAAGATCCGTTTCGGAAGAAAAGAATTTTGCAAACTCATTCTCCTTTTGTGAAAGTTCCTCCTTTAGTCCGTCAAATTGAGGCCAATAAATTTCATGTCCCAATGATACAATCCCGATTTTCGGTTTTTTAATGATCAAACTGTTCATTCCCTTCATTCTCTTTTATCATGAGAATTTTACACCTGTACAGGCAAAAAGTAAATGCAGTTTGTAACCACTTTAAGCATAATTCGACCATAATATTTTATCATTTGCTTGACTTTTTTATCAAATTGATGTAATATATAAAAATACAAGAAATTGAGGTGAGATGTTTGGTTGACAACCGATTGCCCGATTTTGATTTAGTAGTTACGGAAGTAGTCCTTGCACATGAATGTATCTATCAGGAAAACTCATTTTCAGATGGTTATGCATCCGGAAGAATGTGCAGTGGAATTGTTTATGTCATGTCCGGAAGTGCAAATTATATCGTAAATAATAAAACAATGATGGTCAAGGCAGGAGATATTGTTTATCTTCCTTCGGAAAGTGCTTACATCGTAAAAGTTTGTAACGATGCATTTCATCATTATACCATCAATTTTAATCTTGCGGAAACCATTCATCAAAATGCAATCACCCGCATGATAAACGCAAAGGAAATCAGTATATTAAATACAAAAAATGAAGCGCAATACCGCAATTGGTTTGAGAAAATCAGTTCTATATGGTATGATAAAAAGAGCGGATATAAACTTCTATGCAAAGCATATTTATACGAAGCACTTCACAGCTTTTTTGCCGAGTATATCGGAATGACGCTCAACCAGAACGACCTTGACAGAATTCTCCCTGCAAAGCGCTATATCGATGAATATTATATGAGGAATATTTCTGTTGCAACCATGTCTGAAATGTGCGGCATCAGTCAAACCCATTTCCGACGACTGTTTAAGGAGTTGTACGGAACAAGCCCTGTCGATTATCAAATCAGTATGCGGCTTTTGAAGGCGAAAGATTTGCTGTTGCTAAAAATGTATTCGGTGCGTGAGGTTGCGGATATGGTGGGTTTTTATGACACCAATTATTTCAGCCGCGTATTTAAAGAAAGAATCGGAATTTCACCGTTGAAATATAAAATCCTGTATTAAACAAGAGCACTATCACAAGTGAAGAGCAATCAAAATCTACCTATATTATAAAGATGAATAGAAAGCGAAAGGATATAAACATGGATATCAGGCAGGAATCACTTAAAAAGCATTATGAATGGAAAGGCAAAATTTCGATTCAACCACTTGTCCCCTCAGACACAGCGGAAGCGTTGGCTTTGGCATATACACCGGGTGTTGCAGAGCCTTGTCTTGCAATCAAGGACGATGTATCGAAATCATTTGAATTAACCCGTCGCTGGAATACCGTTGCAGTCATTACAGACGGAACGGCAGTATTGGGGCTGGGAGACATTGGTCCAGAAGCGGGCATGCCGGTCATGGAAGGAAAATGTCTGCTTTTCAAAGCATATGGAGATGTGGATGCGATTCCGCTTTGTATTCGTTCCAAGAATGTGGATGAAATTGTCAACACCGTAAAACTGCTTGCGGGCAGCTTTGGGGGAATCAATCTTGAGGATATTTCAGCCCCTCGCTGTTTTGAAATTGAAAAAAAGCTAAAGGAATGCTGTGATATCCCTGTCTTTCATGACGATCAACACGGAACGGCTGTGATTGCCACAGCAGCACTCATCAATTCGTTAAAAGTGGTCGGTAAAAAAATATCCGATGTTAAAGTAGTCATCAACGGTGCGGGTGCCGCAGGAATTGCAGTCGGTAAACTGTTTACTGCTGTTGGAGTGATGAATTTAATCTTTTGTGATAAAGACGGTGCACTTTATGACGGTGCGCCCGGAATGAACAATGAACAAGCACTTGTTGCCAAAAAGAGCAATCCAAACAAAGAAAAAGGAACGCTTGCCGATGTGCTGAAAAACGCTGATTTCTTCCTCGGCGTATCCCGCCCCGGACTTGTGACACCAGAAATGGTACAATCAATGGCGAAGGATCCGGTTATTTTTGCAATGGCAAATCCCACACCGGAAATTATGCCCGATGAAGCTAAAAAAGCGGGAGCGCGAATAGTCGGAACGGGAAGAAGCGATTTTCCGAACCAAATCAACAATGTGCTTGCGTTCCCCGGAATATTCCGTGGTGCGCTCGATGTGAGAGCTTCCGACATCAACGAAGAAATGAAGCTTGCGGCGGCATATGCGTTAGCAGGAATTATTAAAGACGATGAATTGAACGCAGAATACATCTTGCCTACTGCATTTGATAAAAGAGTAAAGGATGCAGTGGCAATGGCGGTGGCGAAGGCTGCTGTGGATAGTGGGGTTGCGAGGAAAGTATAAAGTATGGAATGAATGTTGAATTGTTCTTTCCGGTATATCATATAAAAACAGCGCTTATCTTTCGGCAACACCGATTGATAAGCGCTGTTTGCAGTGTAGAGCTTTTGTAGATATTACGTCGCAATCCCCGCATATTGATTCTGATACAAACGGAAATAAGGTCCATTTTTTGATAACAGTTCTTCGTGGCTGCCCGATTCCGCAACCCTGCCGTCATCGATGACGATAATCATATCTGCATCTTTGATGGTGGAAAGGCGATGGGCAATAATCAGACTTGTTCTGTTTTTCATCAACGTGGTCATTGCGTTTTGAATATTCATTTCAGTGCGCGTATCGACGCTGGAAGTTGCTTCGTCGAGAATGAGTATTTTCGGGTCAGCGAGAACGGCTCGTGCAATGGATAACAGTTGTCGCTGCCCTTGGCTTAAATTACTGCCCGATTCCGCAAGAACCGTTTTGTAACCGTCAGGAAGTCGATCAATAAAGAGATCTGCATTTGTCGTTTCTGCCGCTTTTTGAATGTCGCTGTCGGTTGCTGTTTCCTTTCCATACCGGATGTTTTTTGCAATGGTATCGGAGAATAAAACCGTGTCCTGCAGTACGATTGCAATGTTTTTGCGCAGGGAATTTTTTGTGATTTCATTGATGTTGGTTCCGTCAATCAATATTTCACCGCTGTCAACATCATAGAATCTTGTCAAAAGGTTAGCAACGGTGGTTTTTCCGGCGCCGGTTGCTCCAACAATGGCTATTTTCTGCCCCGGCTTTACTTTTAGGTTGAAATCCTTTAGAACAGGTTCTCCTTCCACATAAGAAAAGACAAGGTGATTGAATTCGAGCTCACCTTTCATAGTATCGCCTTGCAGTTCGATGGTGCCATTGTCTCGTTCCGGTTCACTTTCCATAATTTCAAACACTCTTTCTGCACCTGCAATGGCTGTTTGAATGGAGGCATATTGATTGGCAAGCTCATTAATGGGGCGGGTGAATTGTTTGGAATAGAGTAAAAACGCTTGAATGACCCCAACGGTAATTGCTCCTTTGATTGCAAGGTAACCGCCACAGGTGGCAATTAATAAATACCCGAAATTGGAGATGACATTCATCAAAGGGCCCATCACGCCGCCGAAAATAGCTGATTTAATGCCAACCTTTTTTAATCCGGTACTGATGTCTTTGAAGTCGGAAACCGCTTTCTTCTCTCTTCCAAAGGCAATGACTGTTTTATAACCGGTTACCATTTCCTCCACATGTCCGTTTAATTTTCCGAGTAAAGTTTGTTGTTCTTTGAAAAACCGTCTCATATAAACTGAGAGTTTCAACGTGACAAGGAGGGATAACGGAACGGTGACAATGCTGACAAGGGTAAGAACGGGATTATAACAGAGCATAATGATCAGCGAACCGATAATCGTAATAACACTGGAAAATAAAGATCCAATCGACTGTGAAATGGTGTTCGACACATTTTCAACGTCATTTGTCATACGGCTCATCATGTCCCCATGTTGATGGGTATCGGTATATTTGATCGGGAGATATTCGATTTTTCGGAACAGGTCGTTTCTCATATGAAACACCGTTGATTGGGAGAGCTTTGCAGAGAAGATGCCCTGCAAATAGGAAAGAAGTGCGCTGACAACATAAATCGATGCCAAAAGGATAATTGTTTTATAAAGCGATGGAAAATCAACATTTAATTTTGGGGAAGCCCCGGTTTTTACAATTCGGATTGCATCAATTGCATTCGCCTGAAGCGCAGGACCTGCAAGCCCCAATAGTGTTGTGAATAGCATGATAATCAAAAGGCAAAGTACCAGATATTTGCTTTTGCCAATATATCGAATCAACTTGCCGATGGTCTTTTTTACGTTTTTCGGCTTTTCTGCCATCATCATCGCATGGTGCGGACCGCCTCTTCTGCCCATTGGACCCGGCATCATTCCGGAGCTTTTATCGTTTTGCGGTCTATTCATTTACAACACCTGCCTTTGCGAGTTGGGAACGGTAGATTTCTTGGTAAACATGACTTGTCTGCAACAGTTCTTCATGTGTTCCGCAGGCAGAAACTGTGCCATTGTCCAAGACTAAAATGCGATCAGCATTCATGACACTTGCAATTCGTTGTGCGATGAGAATGACTGTTGTGCCCTTCAAATGCTCTTTTAAAGCTTGCTGCAATCTCGCTTCCGTTCCAAGGTCAAGCGCCGAAGTGCTGTCGTCAAAGATGAGGACATCGGGCTTTTTGGCGATGGCACGGGCAATGGCAAGCCGCTGTTTTTGTCCGCCGGAAAGGGAAGCACCCTTTTCACCGATTACGGTGTTATAGCCTTGATTGAAACTTTCGATGTATTCATCCGCCTGTGCAATTTTTGCCGCATCTCTGATTTCTTCCTCGGAGGCGGTCTCGTTTCCCCAGCGGATATTTTCAGAGACACTGCCGGAAAACAGTTCACTTTTTTGAAGAATATATCCAATTCGTTCCCGCAATGTATGCGTTTCAAATGCTTTAATCGGTTTATCGTTCACAACGATTTCTCCACCTGTCGTATCATAAAAACGGGGAATCATCTGTACCAGTGAAGTTTTGCCCGATCCGGTTGCACCGAGAATCGCAAAAGTTTCTCCCTCGTTGATTTTGAAACTAATTTTGGAAAGCACCGGTCTTCCCGCTGAATTCGGATAGGAAAAATGTACGTCTTCGAATTCGATGGAACGAATTTTTTCCCGGCAAGG
>Ga0183099_1000807_pt1 | contig 20398 bp, 26 predicted proteins | sample Biomet1_FD_127788 | JGI IMG/M metagenome (GOLD analysis project Ga0183099, IMG submission 127788) | Microbial communities from bioreactor (seeded with anoxic lake sediment) at LBNL, California, USA - Biofuel metagenome 1 | ecosystem: Engineered > Bioreactor > Anaerobic > Unclassified ...
AAAAGCTTTCGGAGCAGAAGTTAAGATTGAACGCAACGGAAACAACCGCGCAACAAAAAGCATTTAGTTTCGCAGGGGCATTATAACAATATTTTACTATTTTTTATTGATTAATAGATTGACGAAAGAAGAAGTGAGTGGTAAAATAAAACAGAACATCAATTGAGACTGTGTCCTGATATTTGAATCAATATAATTATTTATTGCTGCGGGTGATTTTATGAATAGACGGTACAGCATTCAGAAACAGGCGATTCTGGACGCTTTGGGCCGACTCTGCCATCCAACAGCGCAGGAGATTCTAGAGGAAATTAAGAAACAATATCCTCGCATTAGCAAAGGAACTGTTTACCGAAATCTGAATCTTTTGGAAGAGGACGACATTGTAAAACGGCTTTTTTTTCCTGGCTCTTCGGATCGCTTCGACGTCGATGTACGTCAGCACAATCATATCCTCTGCGTGCGATGCGGTCGAATTTTCGATCTGGAACCGGACAGTATGGATAATATTGACCGACAAATCGAACAGGAAACAGGTTTCACAATTATAAAGCACGATATCACGTTTCAAGGTGCTTGTCCCGAATGTAACCGGGGAGAGCATAAATAATTATTGTATGGGAGGCTGATTTAAAATGCCATCTTTTGCAAATCCATTCCAAGGAAATGTCGACCGTAAGATGAGCAAGGAGGAACTTATTCAGGCTATTCGTCTGGACATAGCGGGCGAACTGGAAGCCATCTATTTGTATGACGCTCACGTGCAGGCGACGGACAACGAGATAGCGAAAAAAGTGATTGCGGATATCCGCGACGAGGAAAAGGCTCATATGGGCGAATTGATGACGCTGCTACGCACACTCGACTCGAAAGAGGCCGACCTGTTCGCCTCGGGCGAAGCGGAGGTCCGGGAGATGCTGGGCGAGCTCGAAATTTAACGCCCCGGCTGAAAAACCTTCCGGTGGTACTTCGGAACCCGTGAGGGCCTGATCGATAAAACATGACACTTGAAAAACAAAGCGGAGGTTGGAGCCTTTAAGTGATTATACGCAATTCCCGGGTACGAGCAGGAATTAGCCCAGCATATCTTGTTTACAAGTTTTCATGTATTATTTTAGCAAAAACTAAAAATATAAAAAGAGAGGCTGATCAAAATGAAAAAATATGTATGCACAATTTGCGGTTATATCTATGATGAAACGTTGGGCTGCCCGGAGCAGGGAATTGCTCCCGGAACCAAATGGGAAGACGTCCCCGAAGACTTTACATGTCCGGATTGCGGCGCCGGGAAAGATGCGTTTGAATACACGGAATAAAACATCAGGAAACGGCCGCATTTTTTCGATGCGGCCGTTCCTGTATTTAGGCGAAACTTATGGGCGGAAATTCAATATTCGACTTTTCTAATTGACTTATTTTAACGATTGACTTTTATAAAAACAGGTGCATACTAAAAGGAGAAAGTTTCTAAAAAAGTAAAAAAAAGGAATAAAATTTACTAAAAATTGGTGCTGCGCGGGTATTTCCGTAATGAACGCCAGTTTATTGAACGGTGCCGCCGCAATTCTCTCATCCTTGAAAATTTTTAGTAGGAGGAATCAAACTATGGATTACAGCGCAATGATCCAGAACCGAAAATCCGTGCGGGAGTTTCAGGATACGAAAGTTCCGGAATGCACTCTCGATGAGATCAAGCAGTACTATGACAGCGATAGTAAAAAACTGGTTCCCTCTATTCATACCGAGCTTCGCTTTTTCGGATGCGGTACACGGGAAAAGCTGAAGGACGCGGCGGGTTACCATGATTTTATGATTGGCAATGCCGACTATTTTGTCCTCTTATCCGACAACGCGGACTTTATGATTGAAAACGCAGGCTTTCTTGCAGAGGATCTCATCCTTCATATGGTGGAATGGAATCTCGGCAGTTGCTGGCTCACATTTGAGGACGGAGAAAAAATCAAAAAAGCGTTGGCAATCGAATCCGACAAGTGCGTCGTTGCCATTGTTGCATTCGGCTTTGAAAAGAAGTCCTCAAAGCGGATCTATCTCAACATAAAGAGCATGTCCAAGATCGATATTGATATAAAACGGGGATATTATTCTCCGCATCTTGGAATTAATGGTATGGTATTTTCGGGAAAGTGGGGCAATCAAGACGGGGTTGATGAAGAAATCGGTGATATGGACAGCCCCCTTTGGCAGGCATTTTACGCCGCAAGTCTTTCTCCGAGCTACCTCAATTGCCAGCCGTACGGTTTTGTCCTGGACGGTGACGCGGTGGTCCTGATTTCAAAAAGCAATGCTTGTACGGATGAAAAGGACCAAAAGCTCAATCTGGGAATCGTGATGCTGCATTTTTCCGGCGTCGCGGAGCAAATGACCGGAAAGATCACCTGGAACTTCGGTTCCTACGAAAAAGATCTCGGCCTGCCACCGATGTGTAAGGCTGTGGCCTATTGCAGGTTATAACTGCTTTGACATATCCAAAATAAACAGAAAAGAGGAACAAAAAATGGTTGAATTTTATCGTTGCGAGCTCTGCGGAAATATGGTTGCGTTGATCAAAAAGGGTGGAGGAACCCTGGTGTGCTGCGGTCAGAATATGACAAAGCTAGAAGCCAACTCTACCGATGCGGCCAAGGAAAAGCATGTTCCCGCTGTTTTGCGGGAAGGCGGAAAAATCAAAGTTACCGTTGGTTCTACTCCGCATCCCATGCTGCCGGAACACCACATTGAGTGGATTGCGCTAGTCACCGACGACAAGGTGGAGCTGAAGTATCTGAAGCCGGGCGAAGAGCCCCGGGCAGAATTTGCCGAGGTTCCCACCGGTACGGTTTACGCATACTGCAATCTGCACGGTCTCTGGAAAGCTGCGCTATAAGGCCGCGTAAACGACAGATCGACTTCAGAATGATCTATCATTCACTTTGCCGAGTTTTTGAAAGGCATTGAAAAGAAAAGAATGCTCACCGCAAGAGCCCGGAGAAAGATCCGGGCTCTTGCGCTTGTAGACATTCTTAGAATATGCTCAAGATGGAATCCGAAAGCGCAGAGGGCACCCATGGTAGAGCCCTCCGGCAGATGGGAAGACGAGCAGGGCCAGCAAAATTCTGGCGGCTCAAACTAAATTTATTGAAAAGGGGTCGTTTCCAAATGTCTGTAAAAAATGCGATGACATCCGATTTTCTTCACTCCGCCTATGGCGGTGAGAGCATGGCGCACATGCGGTATCTGATCTGGGGCGATATGGCCGAAAAAGAGGGATTTCCCAATGTGGCCCGTTTGTTCCGTGCCGTGGCATTTGCCGAGCAGGTCCATGCCGGCAACCACATGCGTGAAATCGGAGGTGCCACCGGCGACGCAACCGTGACGGCAGGCGGTGTCTTCGGAACAAACAAGACGGCGGACAACCTCCAGGGCGCCATCAACGGCGAGCTGCATGAAGTGGAACAGATGTATCCCGTGTATTTAAACGCAGCCGAATTTCAGAAGGAGACGGGAGCACAGCGCTCCTTCCGCTTTGCCCTGGAGGCTGAAAAGCAGCACGCGGAACTGTTCGGCAAGGCTTTGGAGGCTGTAAAGGCCGGCAAGGATCTGGAGCTGGCGGCAATCTACGTCTGTCCCGTATGCGGACACACGATTCTGGACACCCCGCCCGAGCGCTGCCCCGTATGCGGCGCAAAGAAAGAGGCTTACCACAAGTTCTGATACCAAATTTTTAAATAAAGGGGAATAGGCTAATGTTGGATCAAAAACTGGTTTCCTTACTGAATAAGCAAATTAACTTTGAGTGGTACTCTGCCTATCTCTATCTGGATATTTACAGTTACTATACGGATCGGAATCTGAACGGGTTCGGTAACTGGTTCTATGTACAGACTCAGGAAGAGCGGGATCACGCGATGCTGTTCACCCGGTATTTGCTGAACAACAACGAACGGGTTGTCCTGCAGGATGTACGGGCGCCGCAGAATCACTTTGAAGATTTCCGCACCCCTGCGAACACCGCTTTCGAACATGAACAGCAGGTGACAAAGGCGATCAACCAAATTTATGCGGCGGCCTATGACCTCAAAGATTTTCGCACGATGCAGTTCCTGGACTGGTTTGTCAAGGAACAGGGGGAAGAGGAGAAAAATACAGAGGATATTGTCAAGCGCTACGATTTGTTTGGCAGCGATGCCAAAAGTCTGTATCTGTTGGATTCGGAGCTCGCCGCGAGAGTATACGCCCCTCCGACGCTGGTGCTGTAACAACGGCGGAGGAATCCTCTTCCGGAGGTACCTCCGCACAAAAACAGTGATAATTTTTGAAATTCCGGCAGGAATATTGAAGGAGTTGAGCTCATGACTGTATATGATTTTCAGGTAAAGGATATCAGCGGCAAGGAGGTTTTCCTTTCGGAGTATTCCGAAAAGCTTCTCCTGATTGTGAACACGGCAAGCAAATGCGGATTTACACCGCAATATGACGGTCTTGAAAAACTCTATCAGAAATATAAGAATCAGGGCCTGGTGGTCCTTGGATTTCCATCCAACCAATTTCTTGCTCAGGAGCCGGGCGGTGAAGAGGAAATCTCCTCTTTCTGCCGGTTGAATTACGGCGTCACATTCCCCCTCTTTTCCAAGATCGATGTGCGGGGCGACCAGATGGACCCGTTGTTCCAATACCTGAGTGACAGCGCGCCTTTCCAGGGCTTTGAGATGTCGAAGGAGTCCGGCAAAAAAATAAGGGCCGTGGTAGAAAAATACTATCCGGAAAACCTGGAGGGAAACGGGATCAAATGGAATTTCACCAAGTTCCTTGTGGGAAGGGACGGGCATGTGATGAAACGCTTCGAGCCCACCCAAACGCCTGAAGAACTGGATCCGTCTATCGAAGCAGCCCTTTCCTAAAACGTTCAAAATAATCTGCGAGGAATAAGAGCATATGGGGGACAGGCGGCGCTGATGTATCAGTTTGACAATTATCCTGGATTTAAAGACAAAAAAAGACAGTACCAGGCTAAGATGCTGTCTTTTAATATTCTGTAAAATGTTCAAATTTTTCTTGACATTTGCTTGTTGTAAAAATTAGAATTACAAAATATACGAATGGATTGCCGGAAACGACACAGAAAGGGAGCACTTTTATGAGTAGAGCTTTTAACGCGAAGGCATATGAAGCCATGGACTATGGCATGTATCTGGTATCTACAACGGCGAATGGAAAGCGGCACGGCTGTATTGTCACCTCGTTTGCACAGGTCACGTCATCTTATCCTCCTCGTTTTACTATAACCTTGAATAAGGATAACGCCACCACGGATGCGATTTTGGCTTCCGGTGTTTTCTCTGTGACGCTGTTGGGAACCGAGTGTTCAGATGAGGTCATCAATACCTTTGGCTATAAATCGGGTCGGGTAGGTGATAAGTTCAACGGATTCGAGACGAAGACGGATGAAGCGGGCTGCCCATATTTGACGGATCACATGGTATCCCGCGTCAGCTGTCGCGTGTTGGAAAAATTGGAGATTGGGAACTATCTGCTGTTCGTGGGCGAAGCCAGCGAGGCGGAAGTTCTCGCCGGCGGAGAAATGCTGACGCTGGGCGCCTTTTCTGGACGCGGCAAGAGTACGCCCCCTACCGCTACGGTAGTCAGAGAGATGGTGGGCAATGGATTCCGCTGTACGGTCTGCGGTTATATCTATGAGAGTGAAACTTTGCCACCGGACTATATCTGTCCCGTTTGCCATGCGACCGCCAGCAAGTTTGTTCCTAACGACTAAAGCGCAGAGTACAAAAAGGCGTCCGCTTATAGCGGGCGCCTTTTCTGAAGTCGGAAAGCGGCAAATTTTTTCTCTGATAAGTGGTGACGATCTCGACCGGCAGAGAAATTCTTGATTGACAAGGCAGTATGATAGAAAAAATTGACTACAAGCAGTGTAGAAAGCAGGGGAAGCAATTCCTGCCTGCTTTCAACGTAGAGGCCTACCATATTGTTTTTTTGTAAATTGCTATTCTTTCATTCATGTAAGTAAAAATCTCCTAAAAACAAATGAACTTACCTTCTTCTCGCAGTGTAAACATACTGCGCAGCTTATTTCTGCCAGATAAACTGGATGTTGTTACACTGATCGCAATTCATTTCGCTTGTTTCTTCCCGTTCTTCTTCTGGTACCCCTTTTTCACTTCTTTATCATGCGCAAAAAAATATGTCGTAAAGACAACAGCCTGAGTAGTAACGAAGAATATAATAATTTCTGTCAAATCGAAATCGTATTCGTTAAGCTCCATGCCAAATCGAATAATGAAGTACTTAGTCAAAATTCCAAAGCAGTTTGCCAGAAACACAAACAGCATGCAAAAGAACCACTTTTGCCTTGTGTATTCTTTTCTCAAAAGTTGTCCAATAAAAACATAGATAACAAGTGCTCCCAAAATAGTCGCTGGATTACCGTAGGATAATTTCAATGGAAAACATAAAATCCCGATAATTACAATGCCAGTAAAAGTAAGCACATTCACAAGCCATATAGGAATGTTCAGCTTTCCACTCATATATGCAGATGCTAGTAGTGGTAGACTCCCGCAAACAAGGCAAACGAGTAAAAGCACAAAAAATAGCTCTAACATATTGAGTCTCCTCAAAATTCCAAATTTACCGCGCTAATAATTGACTCCGACTTTCAGATTGCTAGAGGAGAGACGGCGCAATATACCTATTTCCCAAAAGTCCCCTACATCTCCTGCAAATTTATTATGCATTCTTGACGTTCTCCTTCAGCAGTATAAACATTACACGAAGTCCACAGATGTATTTAAATGTCACAGTATGCTTATAATCTCACTGATAATGCGGAAATTTGCCATACTAAAACCATGCTTCGTAATAAAACCAGTTCTTCATTATTTTTATTGTTCGACCGCCATTATCTGTACTGTCTGACCATTCCCACTCATCATCAGATACTGCAGAAAGTTTGTTATTCGTATTCTGATATGCTGTTGGGACGTCATCAGGCGAATAATAAAAGCCATAATATTTAGAAGCCGGAGCAATTCCCACTCCACCATAATAAAACTGTACAATATCATTGTCACCGCTAAAAGCCTGCTCTACCTTCACGCCCTTATATGTTTTTGCTGTCGTATCATGATTTAGACTTGCTTCCGCAATAGTCACCAATTCTTTACTATTTTGATTAACGAAGTTTTTTATTCGACGCTCCGGATTTGAAATAAACCTTATCGCGTAAATAGCCAGGATAATCAGCAGCGCTATAATTATTATCTTATTCCATTTCTTCATAATAACGTCGCCTTCGTTTTTGATATAATGGAAAATTCCACTTTATTGTTCTGCGTGCTAGCTTTCTTGGTAACAGTATAAACATACTGCGAAGCTGATCTCAATTGTTCTTCCATCCGGTTCGTAAATAAGCCTTAAACTTTCGTGTTTACTCATAACAAGCATTTTCAGCTTTACTAAAATATCAGCATATCATTATCACAGAGAACCGTTAGATATATATAAACCATTACTGGCCCATAAAATCCCGTGGAGTGGCGTATCAGTACTATAATGGAAAAGCCAATTAGATTATACCATCATCCTTGTGCGGCCATGCTGACGGGAAGTAAATTGTATCGCGTTTAAAGCTCCAAATCCACACCCAGAAAACTTATCAAAACATCAGTAAAAATCTGTTGGGGTCATTTTAAAGCCGCTTTATAATCGCCAATTTGTATGCCGGCCATATTGTCAAGATCAAGAATGTTATTAAATCTGAACTTTATACTGACACTTGTGCAAAGCTGACTGTTTTCAGGCTTACTGCAGCCGCCCCCATAGCCGCCGGTTGCCTCCGGGCGTCTGATAGTGCCGTCGCTGTATATAAATTCAATGTCTCTGTAAAAATCATCTATGGATGTATATTTACAGTCCCGGAGCTCAGCTTGAAATGCAAAAGGCGAAATAGTAATTTGACCTTTTTTATTGCCGTCTTTGTCAACGATGGGTACCGTTTCAGACTTAGCCGAATATGTCGGCTGAAATGTAATTAGAAAAGGTCCACTGAATATTGTGGTTTCGGTATCATTTTTCACAAGCTTCATTCCGCCAATCAGCAGGGTCAGCGGCTGATCCGTCAGGCTCTTTGTGCTTGAGTCGGTTGTAAAGCCCAGTAAATAAGTTATCGTATTTGTTGAGGCATCATAGCCTTCTTCGCTCAAGCTTAAAAGACTGCCGCCGGGAAAACGGAATGAACTTAATTTAGCTTGCGCCTCTTCATATGATTTCCCCTGTATTTCTTCCCACGAGATATCTCCGGTTGCATAATACCATATTTCTGGCGATTCTATAAAAACACTTTTGTTGCTGTCGGCTTCCTCAAAGGCCTTTGCCAAAGGCACGCTTTCAGGCAGCTTCATGTCAAGAATAATATAAATAGTATTGGTGTCGCCCAAAGTCTGCCGAATAGTAAGGCTCGTATCCTCGCAAACGCTTGTTACATTTACATTCTGGAAGGCATCCTTACTGACAAATGCAGTAGTTTCGTCACTGCCAAACTGATTGATAAAAATCCGGTCCCACGGGATAGTAATAACCGCAGCGCTAACGGTGACAGTAAGCATAAGAATAATTATGACAGTCAGAACCGCTTTGCAGATGAAGGTCATCGGACGATAGGGCTTTTGAGTCCGTACCTGCCCGGCTTCTGCAAGAATGTTTGCGTGCAGACGTTCTTCAAACCCATCCGGCAGACTGCATTTGTTCATAGCGGCTTGATAACGATTCATAATTCTCCCTCCAATTTTCGCAGAGCATCCCGTCCTCGTTTCAAACGCATTTTTACAGCCGATACTGAGATTCCAAGAATGGAAGCGATTTCTTTAGCAGAATATCCTTCGTAATAGTGGAAATGGATTACTGTCCTCTGCTTTGCAGGCAGGACCGCAAGCTGTTCCAGCAGATCGGTGGATTCCGAACCTGTATATCGGGTATATCCGCCAAAGGCAGTTCCGCACAGCGTTTGTGCTTCAGTTCATCCCGGCAGAGATTGGTTGCCACTCGGAACATCCATCGCCGTTCATGCTCGGGCGTCCGAAACTCAGGAGCGCCGTAAAGCCGTTTGATAAAGACCTCCTGCACCACATCCTCCGCGTCGTTGGAGTTTTGCATATGTATTAAACAGAAACGGTAGAGAGACGGCCCGTATCTGTCGTATATTTGCTGAAACAGGCATTCTATTTCCAACAAGACGTCTCCCCCCTTTTCTATTAATAACGATCGAGCGGGGCAAATGGTCACATTTTCCCCGCTCAATCTATTCAACTGCTGATAAAAAAGAGGACTAATCGTTGATTCCCAGAGAGAACTGTTTGAGCCATTTCGTAATTGTCTCTATGTACATAAATTTTGTGTTCATAAGGCCAAGGGAAAGATTGCGCCTGAGATTATGGAAGATATCACTTCTATGCTTTATCTAAGTCCAACTGCTGTTGTTTGTCATTGTATGGGCTTCTAGTTATGGTACTACTGCGTCTATTTCTTTTGCATATTGTCAAGACTCCAATCAAGGAGGGATACTATATGCAGTCAAACAAATCCTGTCCCATCATTGAGCAATACCTTGCATACTTGATAACTGTCAAAGGCCGAAGCCCAAATACTATATCGGAGTACCGACTAGATCTGCTCCAATTCCTTTGTTATATAGCTGATTCAAGGGGATATACACGCGCTGATTTTAGCTTTGCAGACTTGGATTTTATCCGGTCCATCCGCCTTGATGATATGTATGCCTTTTTGGCCTATTGTCAAGAAACATTGAATGCAGCGCCAGGTACCAGATACCGAAAGATTGTTTCCATGCGGCAATTCTGGAAGTATCTCAAAACAAAGGTTCACTTAATTGACAACAACATAGCAGAAGAATTAGAGACACCAAAGCTGCCCAAGCGGAATGTACGGACATTAACATTGGAGGAGTCTGTACGTCTACTAATACAAGCAAAATCGTGCTCAGCTCGTGACGACTGTATTATTACTATTTTTCTTAACTGCGCATTGCGATTGTCCGAGCTAGCATCGTTGAATATCGCTCAGGTCGACTCCGATGTTATCTCTATTATCGGCAAGGGGAATAAAGAGAGAAAAATTTATTTGACACCCGCCGTTAAACAATCACTTTCAAAATGGCTTGCCATCCGCAGCACGCTAAAGGTCGATTGCAATGCATTATTTATCTCTAGGAACAGAGGCAGACTTACAACACGTTCCATACAAAACGTCGTTAAAAAGCACATCATTGCCGCTGGTATCAATCCAGAAGGCTTGTCCACGCATAAGCTTCGTCACACTGCAGCTACGCTCATGTACAAGTATGGGCATGTAGATATTCGATCTCTTCAACAAATCCTTGGACATGAAAGCATTGCTACTACGGAAATTTATACACATGTGGATGACCGCCAGTTGCAAGCCGCTGTGAATGCCAACCCCTTGGCCATGATGTTCAACTGAGCATTATGGCTTAAACATTATACGAAACTCATTTTACCCCATGAACTGCCGGGTTGCTCAAACCATGAAGCAATTGACAAAAGGTTATGGCAGAGCTATACTAATATTAAGTATACTTATAGTTTACTATATTTCAATATAATGAAAGGAACTTGCATGGGACGGAAGGAACGAGATCTGAAGGAAAAAGAGCTTCGTCGTGGTGATATTATCGATGCCGCCGAACGGGTTTTCTTTTCCAAGGGATATGAGAACACCTCAATGGACGAAGTCGCAAAGGAGGCGGAATTCAGCAAGCGCACCGTTTATCTTTATTTCAACAGCAAGGAGCAAATTTATTATAAAATCATGATTAGGGGCTATCGACTGCTGATTGACATGCTGGAGACCGACTTTCGGGAAAAAGCCCCCCGGAATGCGGCAGAAGAACTGCGCTGTATCTTTTTTTGTTTCTTCCGGTTCAGCCAGGAACATGCTCCGTATTTTAAAGCCATCATGGATTATGAGGCCAAGGCTTCCGATCAATATGTCGGTATCGAGAACGCATCCATCGACGAATGCTACCAGCTGGGCGAACAGATTTTCGGGTATCTTTCGCGGGCATTGCAAAGAGGCGCGGAGGAAGGGAGCCTGTGCAAGGGACTTGACAGCGAAAAGGCTGCCTTGGTCTTGTGGGCAAGTACTGTGGGTGTCTTCAATACCAGGGAGAAGAAAAGCGAATATTTGAAAAACTATCACGGTATCAGTCCCGAAGACTTTGTGACTGAGGCTTTCAACATGATGATGCGCCTGATTACCGGTAGAGGAGAAACGGAGAATGAGCGGAAAGAAAATTCGTAAATATGCGGCCAGAGGGCTCGTGGGCATATCCGGGGCAGTCCTTCTTCTGCTGACCGCACTTTTTATCATTAGCGGAGGATTTATGAAACAGCACTATCTGGAACCGTGGTCGGAGGAATATGCCGCACAATATGACGATCCAAGAATAAGTCTCGTAGCCCGTGGCATTCTGGCCGCCAGCGGGCACAACATGCAGCCGTGGATTATCCGGCTCGACCCTTCTGATTCCATGGTATTCTACCTCTATGCGGACAGCACGCGCATGACAAGGGAAGTGGACCCGTATGCGCGTCAGATGATGATTTCGCAGGGCACTTTTCTGGAGTATGTCGCCGTTGCCGGTAAGAAAGAAGGCTGGGACACCAAAATTGAACTTTTTCCAGATGGTGTGTACGATGAAAGCAACCTTGCCCACAGTATGGACACTCTGTCGGTGGCAAAGATTACCCTGACAAAGACTCAGCCGCAAGACACTCAGCTCTATGACGCGTTATATCTGCCCGACACCAATCGGGAGCCATACCAGGCCAAGGAACTTTCTACGTCACAGGTCTCCGGCCTCGAATGGCTTTCGGACACGGATGGAATCTCTGTTACGGTTTATCAGGAACAAGATATGCTTTCCGGAATCGGCAGATATGCGCTGCAAAGCGCACAAATCGAAGCTGAAGTATCTCGCGTCATGGAGGAATCCAACGTTATTTTCCGTGCCAACGAGTACCAAAAGAACCAATACCGCTTTGGGTACTCCGTGGAAGGTCAGGGTGCTTCCGGGTTCATGAAGCACATTTTGCAAGGAATGCTCACCATCTTCCCGTCCCTGAACTCCGGTGAGGCCGCCTCCCGAAACTTTATCAGTTATACCCGTACATCAATCGACAGCACGCCCGCTTATGCCATGATTATCACTCGGGACAACAGCAGAGAAGTACAAGTGGAAAGTGGGATGCTCTACAGCAGGCTCGTTCTGACAGGCCATGCACTGGGTCTTGTCATGCAGCCCCTCAGTCAGGCTTTGGAGGAATATCCCGAGATGAATAGCCTTTATACGGAATTCAAGCAGGCATATGCGCCGGATGGCGGAACCGTGCAGATGTTGTTTCGCGTGGGATATCCGACCAAGAGTACCCCACTCAGTATGAGGCGGGATGTGACTGATTTTATTACAAAGTAATCGCATGGCAGGATATTTCGCAGTTTTTGAGCCGGGTTGGCCTGAAAACTGCGCTTATTGCTGTTGGCAAGCCCAAGGGGTACCCCTTGGGCTTGTCCTGTATAAACAAACTGCGAAGCTCAAAACACTTAGATTATACTCGACAAATCCGGAGTTATATTTGATTGCTTGAGTGAATCGCTTTTCTTCCAAATGGTACAAAAAGAAATGGCGCAAGGTTTGCTGACAGTACAGAAAGGTTAAAATGACCTGTTATCTTATATAAACCGGAACTCAAAATGCTAATCCAGTTCTGGAAGGTCGCCAAATTAGAAGTGAAGTTTGATAAGAGCATTGCGGCCGGTACATTGCTGATTACTTGACTAAGCATTGGCCGATCAAAAATTATAACTCCCGTAATCACGGATACAAGTGCAAGGCTATATGGAATGATACGCAAAACTGCAAGCAGGCACACAAGAAACAGTATGATCCATGGAAGTGCTTTTTTAGCACCACTGAGGCATCCGTCAGTGCGTTAACTGGTTCCGATTTGATTAACAGAACCATGGCGGCAAGGATTAGAAGTGATATTGCCCAAGGTACAGCCATAACCTCTATAAATTGCCGCGTTGTCATATTGGAAAGAGAATATAAATATAAATTTTGAGGATTCCCAAGCGGTGTCAGCATGCTACCGAGGTTTGCAGCTACCGTCTGCAAAACAATAATATGTACCAGCTTTAGCAGACGCTCTATTGCTATACCAAACATACCGACTTTTTGCAATCCGGCCACAACCAACATCAGAGACAGCAGTAAGCAGAGGACACGTAAATCCAGGTATCCCCAATATGCCTTTGAAGGTGGTACAAATAGAGCCGAGAAAACGGTGGCTGCCATGGCTGCAAATAGAACAGGGTCCTTAAGCTAGCGTGCCTATGCCAGCCCTTTTTTAGTCCCTTGCTATTTTTACGTTAACACCATTGACTTCGACACCTTCATCCGCTGGAATAAGAATGTATTTTTTACCGTCAATCATCTTTGTTTCCACCATGTAACTGTATTCCGGATCGACAGATATCTTGACCTGCGGTGTGACAAGCTCGAATTTACTGCTGTCAATAATGTTGCGCGGATTAAGCACGGCTTCGTTGCCAAATTCCTCTCCGCACTTTTCTTGAAATGCCTGAATCTGTTCTTGCGGTACACCATTACTTTGCAAAATTTGGCCAACCTCACGGGATGTAATATCAAGCGAATCCGGGTCTTTGCGCTCCTTGTGCTGCTCAATGCGTTCACGAATTTGCTCGTGCACAGCCTGTATCACATCATAGCTGCAACCGTCCACCAGAGAGTCGGAAAGCACACTTTGAAACGTTTCTTTTTGCTCATCAGCAGACATAGGGGCTTTCGTGTGGAAAACAGCATCAATGAATTCATGATGGATTTGAGCGGTGTCCTTGGAATAAAAAAGCGCGTTATAAATATTTGCCGCACGGTTATCAAACGCAGGAAACAGAAACCCAAGTTCGGGCGGTGCGACAATCTGGTTTGCTGTATAGCCATGAAACTCGTTCTCACCGGAAAAGTATCCGAGCTCTGATTTACCATCTTTGACAGGACAGACCGCGCAGATGATGTATTTAAAAACGGTCTCGGAAGCATCAACCTGAATCTCATCGTCTTTCCCACGATACGGCACGTCATAGGCGTCACTGGCGAGGAGAATCAGATAGTTGCAGTCCTCCATATCCAGCGACTGTATTACTTTTTGATAGAACTGTTCTCTGGCTGCGGCATCTTTGAGTTCGGAGTTAGTCAAGCTTGACAGCAAACGGTGCTCGTCACTATCGCATACTTGCTGGGTTGAAAAAACGATATCGATCAGGTTCTTTCCAAGACTTCCGGATAGAGACTTCTTTAAAAAAGTCATATATTTTTCCGTTTCCAGTTGGGACATAATTCCAAGAGATTCTTCCAGATATGAAAGGATGGCCTTGTTGCTATTGACGTAGCAGCCATAGATTTTGCTGATATTACTTTTATTGGGAGCCATACGGCGGCGGATTTCATTCAATTCTTTTTGATTCATAACGAGACCTCTCAATTTTGATAATAAACCATCAATACGGCACGGTTGACAAAAATTAATTATAGCACGGTTCAGATTTAAATTCTACACTCCGGGCTATCCTATCAGCGGGACTTGTGAGCGGCAGAAACGGAACCGTCATTGACCCCAGAAGCAGATTGCCCGCGCAGAGGCTGCCGTAGCCGTTCGGCGGTTGCTGCAAAAATCCAGACAGATTTAAGCATATTTGACTATATTTCAGCGGAGAACCATCCTTGATCCCGGATGGTTCTCCGCTTTCCTTTGATCGACTGTGCAATATAGAGGATTTAGATAATGTCAGCAGAATAAGGTCCTGAAAATTGGGTAGCGTGAAAAGGGCAGTGCCCTCATTTATTCAGAATGTCGTTCCGAATATAGGAAAAGGCGGCGTTCTCTCCCTCATCCCGCAGCTTGACCAGCATGGATTCCAGCAGATCAGCGGTCTTTTGGTTTAAAATGGTGTGAGTCTTGGAATGCTGAAAAAATTCCCACGGGTCCGCGTTATTAAATGCCTTGCCCCGATAGATCCGACTGGCGGCGTACCGGTCACAAAACATCTCCGCCACATATTTGACGGGCATCTCCACGCCCACGACGCCGAAGGAGCCGTCGGGCTTTTGCCCGTAGTCCGTCCAGTATTCCAGATGGTGCCGGTTGCGGCCCTTGTGGTGGAGCCAAGCGGCAGAGTAGCCCTTGTCCTTTCGCTCCGCGTCGTTGGGACTGCGGTCGCCCTGAAAATATTTCGCACCCACACGAAATTCCAGCGGCGAGTATTTGGAAAGGTCGTGTGTCAGGCCCTGCCAATACAGGCCCAGACGGAAGCAGTACTTGCGGACCAGGGCGCGGTGGTGGTTGATGGTATGTAGGTGGGCGAAGAAATACAAAGCAGTCACCTCGGAACTCTGAAAACAAATTGTTAAAACCAGTCTAGCACGATCCGGTAAAAAAAACGAGAGAAATTTTCGCATAAACCCGCCGCCTCCGCAAACACTCTCAGCAGAAGGGAGGCACGCATATGGGGGACGCGGCGTTTTTTGGGGCAGGTGCGACTCCACCCACACCTCTTCCTGCGGGCGTGGAGCAGCCTGAAACGGTCCAGGCACTGACGCAAAAACGGTGGGAGGTGCTGGCCCTTTCCTCCGCGGGCTGTCGACTGCTGGCAGACACGCCGGAGGCGGTGTGCGCCTGCGGTTCCGTCCTGCTGCCAAGCGATTGGAGCTGCCTCACAACCCGGCAGGTGAAAGCGGAACGGGTGGTGAGTTGCGGTCTCTCGTCCCGGGATAGCCTGACTTTTTCCAGCATGGGGGACGGGAACGCGGTGGTGTGTGTCCAGCGGGTACTGATCAAGCCGGACGGCGGACAGGTGGAGCCGCAGGAGCTGCCGCTTGGCTGCCTTGGCAGCCAGACGGAGGACCTGCTGGTGGTGGTCGGCCTGGGCCTTTTGCTGTAAATGGCGCTGGCAGAGCAGGGGAGACTGCGCTATTCAACAAATAAATGAAAATCCCGACGCGAAGCATGGTTCCGCGTCGGGACTTTCGCTTTTTGTCATAGTCCGCACCGGCTGATCGGCCACAGTCCGCCGTGTGGGAGAAAGGGGTCGGGTGCCCCAGATCACCGCTGATACTCGAACTGAAAATTATAGAGCGACACGGTGTCCCCGTCCTGAATCCCCATGGCCTCCAACTGCTGGTAGAGACCAGAATCCCGTAGGGTCCTGTCAAAATACATCTGGCTCTCATAGTCGTTTAGGTTTACGTTGCTCATAAGCCGCTGGAGCCACGGGCCGTCCGCCACCCAGGTGCCGTCATCCAGATGTTGAATGTCCAGAGGCTGAGAATAGTCGATGACCGACGGCCTGGGAACGTACTCCGGCTCGTATACCGCAATGGGCGGCAAAGTAGAGAGGGTCTCGCTAACCTTGTTCATCAGCTGCTCTACGCCCCGGTGCGCCGCGGCAGAGATCTCAAAGAGCGGATAGCCCAGCTTTTCCACATGAGCGCGGAGACGCTCCAGATTTTCCGGGTCCTGCATGATATCCGTCTTGTTGGCAGCTACGATCTGGGGCCGTTTCTCAAGGTCGGCGCTGTACTGACTCAGCTCGGCATTGATGGCGTCGAAGTCCACCACCGGGTCCCGTCCCTCGCTTCCGGACACGTCCACCACGTGAATCAGCAGACGGCAGCGGTCAATATGCCGGAGAAAATCGTGGCCCAGTCCGGCTCCCTCGCTGGCTCCCTCGATAATGCCGGGAATGTCGGCCAGCACGAAGGAACGACCCTCTCCCACGTATACCACGCCCAAGTTGGGGGAGAGAGTGGTAAAATGATAGTTGGCGATTTTCGGCTGGGCGCGGGTTACCACGCTCAAAAGGGTGGATTTTCCCACATTGGGAAAGCCCACCAGCCCCACGTCCGCCAGAAGCTTCAACTCCAGCACCACGTCGTGGCTCTCGCCGGGGAGACCGCCCTTGGAGAATCGAGGGACCTGCCGGGTGGGGGTGGCAAAGTGTGAGTTGCCCCAACCGCCCCGACCGCCCTTGCAGAGGACATAGGGCTCTCCGCTGGACATATCCTGAATAATTTCGTTGCTTTCCGTATCCCGGATCAGCGTGCCCCGGGGAACCTTAATGACCAGATTTTCCCCATCCCGGCCGGATTTGCGGGCGCCCTGTCCATCCATGCCGTTGGGGGCGAGATATTTCCGCTTATAGCGGAAATCCAGCAGGGTGGAGAGATTATCGTCCACCTGCAAAATGACAGAGCCGCCTCTTCCGCCGTCGCCGCCGTCGGGACCGCCCGCCGCCACGTATTTTTCACGGTGGAAGGCGACCACCCCGTTTCCGCCGTTGCCCGCGCGCACGGTGATGCGGGCTTTGTCAATAAAAGAAGATGCCATAAAATGCCTCGCTTTCTCATCGGCTGGTATGCTCCCCGCGCCCGGTACGCTCCGGCCGTCGGGAGCAGATCAGCCCATAATTCGTAGTATATCCCATTCTGGGAAAAAGGGCCTCGAACGCTCACGTTCGAGGCCCTTCCATCGTGTTCGGTTACTGCGCCTCGTAGACAGAGACCTTCTTGCGGTCCTTGCCGAGATGCTCGAAACGTACCACGCCGTCGGCGGTGGCAAACAGCGTATCGTCGCTGCCCTTGCCCACGTTCACACCGGGGTGGATGTGGGTGCCGCGCTGACGAACCAAAATGTTGCCCGCCAGGACCTCCTGCCCGTCCGCGCGCTTCACGCCCAGACGCTGGGCGTTGGAGTCACGGCCATTCTTGGTGGAGCCGCCGCCCTTTTTGTGGGCGAAAAATTGCAAACCAATGTTCAGCATAATGAGAACCATCCTTTCTTTCAGATTGTTTAGATGGGGAGGGGGTCAGCCCTCCAAAACCTCGATATTCTCGGGATACTCGTCGTGAAGCTGGGCGAAATAGACCATCAGGCCTGTCAGGAGCGACTGACAGCAGTTCTCCGCTGCGGCGGACAGTCCGCCGGGGAGACGAAAGCTGATTTTCGCGTCCCTTTCATCCGTTTTCACAGAAGCCGCAAGGCCTAGCACATCATTGACTGTGGCGTCCACCAGACGCACGGCGCTGGTGACGGCGGCACAGACGATATCGGACCCGGATTCGGCGTACCCGCTGTGTCCCAGAGCGTCAAACCCGCAGATGCGGTCGCCCTCCATATGGAACGTAACGGTAGTCATACCTTAGACGGAGATCTTGCCGATCTCGACCTTGGTGTAGGGCTGACGATGGCCCTGACGCTTACGGTAACCCTTCTTGGCGTTGTACTTGAAGATACGAATCTTCTTGCCCTTGCCGTTCTTGACGATCTTGGCCTCCACGGAAGCGCCAGCCACGACGGGAGCGCCGAAGGTGGCCTTTTCACCGTCCAGAATTGCCAGGACCTGATCGAACTTCACGGTGTCACCGGCTTCGTTGTCCAGCTTTTCAATGAAGACGACGTCGCCCTCAGCGACCTTGTACTGCTTGCCGCCGGTTTCAATAATTGCATGCATATGTTTCAACTCCTTCAATACGGGCTCGCTGTCGGGGGCGGCATCCAAAAGGACGCACTTCAGCCCATTCAAAGCGGCTTATTCAGTATAACGGCCAAATCCGGCTTTGTCAAGCAAATTTGACTGTTTTCTGCACATTTTTAATCATATAGGGACTACTGTTTCACCGGGATGGAAAATACGGACGATCTGCTCCCTTTTGATCTCCCAGATGTTGCCGCAGACAGTGGGACAGGTCCGCTCCACCGGGTCGAATACCCGCTTCCAGCTGTCCTGTACCCGCTGGGCCTCCTCCGGATATTTTCCGGCGTACCGTCCTTCGAAAAACTCAAAGGAGTTTGTCACGCCGATCTCCCGTAGATGCCTGCGGTACGCGGCCTCGTCTGCGTCGTCGGCGGGAAGGTAGCGGTGGTTCAGCACATAATCCCACTTTGCGTCGTCAAAAAACACTACCTGCTCTTCCGGCACGTCCACCGCATACACCACCGTTCCCTCAATGGGCGGAAGACAGTTCTTCACATTGGGGGCACACCAGATGGACAGCTCTGCCCCCTCCGGCTTCGGTGCCCGCCGGGCGGCTTCCCGGGCAAACCAGTCATAACAATCCAGATAGTGTTTGGCCATGTCGCCAAAATGAAGCTGAACGTAGACCCGCTGGTTCAGGATGCGCCCGCCGTGCTCCAGCATCAACAGGGTCTTGTCGCTCTGACGGGTATAAAGACGGACGGTACTCATAGAACCTCTCCCTTATTTCAGCTCTGACAGCGCCTGAGCCAGAGGCAGAACCACCTTTCCCAGATTTTCCATCGCCTGAGCAAAGTCAAAATACTCTTCCGCCTGATTGTCTGCGAACAGGTGGTCGGACACGGATTTCAGAGCCGCGAACTTCACACCGTTCCGAAGGCACGTCTGAGCCACGGCGCAGGCCTCCATCTCCACCACAAGCGGGTGAAAGGTGTCCACGATCCACCGGGCGCGGTCACCCTTCACGGCGAACCAGTCCCCGGTGGCCACCCGGCCCTTCACGGCCTTCACACCCTGACTTTTGAGAAGCCCCAGACAGGTATCCGGCTCCCAGGCGGAAAATTCCGTTACGTTTACCGTGGACACAAGACCGATAGGGTCCCCCACGGCAGTGGTGTCTACGTCGTGCTGCACCAGAGAGTCCGCCAAAACCAGAGATCCAGTGGCAAGGTCCGTGCAGCAGCCGGCCACGCCTGCGTTCAAAATGAGCTCCGCACCAAAGCGGTGGCAGAGAATCTCGGCGGTGATCGCGGCGTTGACCTTGCCCACACCGCCCGCGCAGGCAAGAATTCCCGGCGCGACCTCAAAAAACGGAACGCCGGAGACGGTTTCAAAGGGCGGCAGGTCCTTCGCGCCCGGAAGTGCATGAAATTCAAAGGGCATGGCAAATTGCAGAGCGACTTTCATGAGATTCCTCCTGTATTAATCCAGCGGGTGGCATATTCAGCGGTCAAACCCTCCTGCCGACCGGGATGGACGGACCGCGTGCGTATGGTGGAAAAAGCGGCTGCCGACAAATGATACCCGTATTGTAGCACAGAGGGTCTGCCAGAGCAACGGAAAAAAACCAGGGCGCTTCTTTGCGGCATCGCACCTATAAAATTTTCTCTTGACTTGGAGTGAACTTCAGGGGATAAAATATAATCAGAGGTATAAATAATGTCAACTGAACAAAGGGTGCTTTTTCTGTGGGACCATCCATAGTGCCAAAAGAGCAAGCAGCCGCAGCAGGGCGCGC
>Ga0183099_1000808_pt1 | contig 20397 bp, 16 predicted proteins | sample Biomet1_FD_127788 | JGI IMG/M metagenome (GOLD analysis project Ga0183099, IMG submission 127788) | Microbial communities from bioreactor (seeded with anoxic lake sediment) at LBNL, California, USA - Biofuel metagenome 1 | ecosystem: Engineered > Bioreactor > Anaerobic > Unclassified ...
CCCAGCCGCCGCGATGCCGGTGATGGAAGGTAAAGCTGCCTTATTCAAACAATTTGCCGATGTTGATGCTTTCCCGATCTGTCTGGATACCAAAGATACCGAAGAAATCATCGCCATTGTGAAAGCACTGGCGCCTTCCTTTGGTGGTATCAATTTGGAAGATATTTCTGCACCACGTTGCTTTGAAATTGAAGAGCGACTGAAAAAAGAGCTGGATATTCCGGTGTTCCACGACGATCAGCACGGCACGGCCATTACTGTATTGGCGGGTTTCCTGAATGCCCTGAAAGTGTGTGAGAAGAACATTGCCGATGTCAAAGTGGTGCTGGTTGGTATTGGTGCCGCCGGGATCGCAGTTTCCAAAATGCTGCTGAGTGCTGGTGTGAAAAACCTGATCGGTATTGACCGTCATGGTGCGATTTTCCGTGGTGAACCCTACAGCAATGACAGCTGGAATGAGTACGCCCGCATCACTAACCCTGAGAACCTGCAAGGCCCGTTGTCGACGGTGATTGAAGGGGCAGATGTGTTCGTCGGTTTGTCTGGTCCGGGTGTGCTGAAAGTCGAAGATCTGAAGAAAATGGCGAAAGATCCGATCGTGTTTGCGATGGCCAATCCGGCACCGGAAATTTCTCCGGAAGTGGCGGCACCGTATGTACGCGTGATGGCGACCGGTCGTTCCGACTATCCTAATCAGCTGAATAATGTGCTGTGTTTCCCAGGCATTTTCCGTGGTGCGCTCGATTCGGGCACCAGCCAGATCACTGAAGAGATGAAGCTGGAAGTAGCCAAAGCGATCGCCTCCGTGGTGTCAGATGAAGAATTGAATGAGAACTACATCATTCCCGATATTTTTAACAAAGAAGTGGTGAAGCGGGTCAGCGCTGTAGTGGCTGAAACCGCACTTCGTACCGGGATGATCAAGGCGCGCCGTAATAAGCTGGAAAGCCTGACTGTGTAAATCAAGGGATGTAACAGCGCACGTTTCATACATTCACTCAGGATGGAGTATGGAACGTGCGGGATTTAACAGGCTTAAATTGGTAATGGAGGTAGAATAATCATCGCAACTCAGCCAGGAAAATCTCAGGTGTTTAAACAAAACTCTCCACTCAAACTGCGCACCACAATCACATTACTGGTTTGTACTGTTATTGCTGTCGTCTTGTTTGTCGTGCATTCGGTGTATCTGTCGCAATCAACGCAGCAATCTAAACTGGGTCTGGAAGAAAAAGCCATTGCGGTGTTACATACGCTGACGGTGACGCCCTTTATTGCACAAGCCTTACAAACGCCGATCTTATTACCCGCATTGCAGGATTATGTGGAACAGGTGCGACGCCAAAACGACCTGTTATTTATTGTGGTGATGGATATGCAGGGCATCCGGCAAACCCACCCTGATCCTACTCTGATTGGCAAACATTTCATTGGCGGTGATGAAGTCAAAGCACTGCATGGCGAAGAATCCATCTCGGAAGCTAAAGGTACGCTCGGCCCTTCATTACGCCTCATTAGCCCGCTGTATGATGCCAACCACCAACAGATCGGTGCCATTGCGGTAGGCATCTCGACCTCAAAAGTAGAACAGACGATCGCCAAGAATCGCTGGATCACCTATTGGGCCATTATTTTTGGTGGTTTGATCGGCACACTGGGCGCTTTCATTTTGGCGCGCCAGATCAAGAAAATCATGTTTGGTATGGAACCATCAGAAATCGCCGCATTGCTGGAAGAGCGCAATGCCATGCTGCAATCGATCAAGGAAGGGGTCATCGCCGTGAATGCTGATGCTCAGATCACCTTGATTAACGATGAAGCAAAACGGCTATTACGCCAAAATGGTGAGCTGGAAAATCTGCTGCTGATGGAAAGCAGCAAACACTGGCCAGCCTTGCTGCATTTACGGCAGGTGCTGGAAACCGGACAAGCCGGGCAGGATGAAGAAATTGATTTTAATGGCAGCACTTTGCTGACCAACAGCGTACCGGTACGGGTGAATAACCAGGTGGTCGGCGCAATTGTGACCTTTCGTGATAAAACCGAAGTCAGCCAGCTGGTGCAACGTCTGACGGGCATCTCTCATTACGCCGAAGCCTTACGGGTACAGGCGCATGAGTTTATGAACAAACTGCATGTTATTCTCGGCATGGTTAATCTCCGCGCCTATGATCAGTTAGAAACTTACATCATGGATACCGCCAATCACTATCATACTGAGGTCGGCTCGTTGATCCGGCAGATCAAAGATCCGGTGATTGCGGGTTTTATACTGGGTAAAATGAATCGTGGCCGAGAAATTGGCGTTGAAGTCAGCATTACGCCCACCAGTTATCTGCCGGAATCGGCCCAAGCGGAAGTGACCCATGAGTTAGTCACCGTGCTGGGCAATTTACTGGAAAATGCCATGGATGCCATGGATGCCATGGATGCCATGGATGCCATGGATGCGCTGGATGGCCTTGGGTCACCGACCATTGTGCTGACGTTTGATCATGATGATGGTCGCTTACGCTGTACCGTACGTGATAACGGCAATGGCATCGATCCAGCGGTGTTACCGCATATTTTTGAGCATGGTTTTTCCACTAAGGGCACCCGTCGTGGCATTGGCCTGTTTTTAGTCAAACAGAGTCTGGAAAAACTGGGCGGCAGCATTGAATGTGAAAGTAATAAAGGCGTGGGCACACGATTTATTGTTACCTTACCGTATGCCAGCAAGGAGAACGGCCTGTGATTAATGTATTGATTGTCGATGACGACCCGATGGTGGCCGAACTGAACCGCCGCTATCTGGAGCAGGTAGATGGGTTTCGCTGGCAAGGTTCGGTCTCGACCATTCAGGCCGCCAAACAGATGTTGCTGGAGGGCGATGCGCCGATCGATCTGGTGCTGCTGGATATCTACATGCAGAAAGATAACGGTTTAGATCTGCTGCCAGTGATCCGCCAGATGCCGAATAATGTCGATGTCATCATGATCTCGTCGGCCAGCGATATGCCCGCCATCAAGAAAGCATTGCGTTATGGTGTGGTCGATTATCTGATCAAACCGTTCCAGTTCACTCGCTTCCAGGAAGCCTTATCAGCTTATCGCGAAGAGCATCAATTGCTGGAACAAAGTGACGAATTGAATCAGACGGAGCTGGATGCGCTGATCCGTCGCAATAATAACCGTGTCGCACCGGACAAAACCAAGTTACCCAAGGGCTTGACCAAACTGACACTACAATCGGTATGGGACTGGGTCAAACAGAGCCGGAAGCAGGCCTTTTCCACCGAAGAGATGGCCGCGGAAATTGGTATCTCACGGGTGTCTTGTCGTAAATATCTGGTGTATATGGCCGAGATCGGTGTGTTAGATACCGATATTTTTTATGGTTCGGTTGGGCGCCCCGTTTATCTGTATAAGCTGGTGCCGGCCAAAATCGAAGTAATGGATGCCTTATTGCGTTAATGAAATCATTACGCTAACTAAAAAACGCCAGCACACAGAGTTCTGTGCTGGCGGTGTTTGTAAGATTTCTAACGAATGGAACTGACTTGCTATGTCAGGATCATCTTAGATTTCTTTCCTGAAAAAGTGATGTTTAAATAACTAATTAAACTCTTTTCTGTACCCAAAATCGGGCTTTTCCCCGCATTTTTGCTGGCTTCACTGTCGGTCGGACCTCAATTTCATCTATCATTGATACAAACACCATATGGCCCGTTTATGTCTGTTTTTCCAGATGTTTACATTGGCCAGTGCTATGCGCCATAAATTGGGTGCTCTCAATGGACTTCGAGTTAGTGAAAAAATTAATGGTGACTACCCGGTTACACCAACAGATTGTTAATCGTGTTGGTGTCATTGTTATTGCGTTGGCTGTATTGGTCACCGCCAGTTGTATTGGCATTATGAGTTGGCTGTACCACAAAACCGATGCAGAACAAGTCGCGGCGGAATTAACCAAAGTCGAGTTATTACTGCAAAATGAACAAGATGGTCTTGGCCGCGCGGTGCGGGATTATGCCGTCTGGAATGATGCGTATGAGTATGTAAATCAGCCAAATCGTAAATTTGAAAGTGACAACTTTACTCAGCAATCACTCGACGTTATGAAATTAGATTTCGTGGCTGTGCTGACCGCGCCGGATAAAGTCTTGTTTTCCTCGGAAATTACCCCTGCCTTCTCCGACCCTGAAAGCACTCCGCCACTCTGCTCGCCGTTACTCTTGTCTTTGTTGACTAAGTTACCGGAATGGCAACACGGCGCGAGTGAAGATGCCCGCCCGAATACTTACCTGACGATGGTTGATGGGCGACCTTTGCTGGTCGCCGTTTCTGGTATCTTCGATTCATTGAGTGAAAACCCCAATCGGGGCTTGATGGTATTTGGTCGTTATCTGGACGGCGATTATTTGCAACGTCTGCAGCAACTGGCAGAAAGCCGTCTGCAGTTATTAACACAAGAACCTGCTCAGATAGGTACGACCGCGTTATATCACCGCGAACAAACGGCGGGTAAAGCTCTCACCGGCTGGCAGACGCCGAAAATCTGGCTACAGGTGACGAAAGACATTAATTGGCAACCACGTTATATCACCATGGCGTTATTCGTTGGTGGTTTGCTGCTGGTGCTGTTATTTGCTACCTGGGTATTACAACGCTCGCTCAACCGTCTGGTAGTGGCACGCATTGAAACTTTTGCCGATCTAGCCTGGCGCCGAACACAGGGCGAGCTGGTTTACTGGCCTGTCGAAGGCAAAAATGAACTGGATCTGCTGGCGCGTTCGTTTAATGAATTGATGGATGAAGTTCAGGCTGCGCATAAAAATATGCACGATCTGAGTATTACCGATGCGTTAACTGCATTAGGGAACCGGCGTGGTATGGAAGAGCAGGTCGAGCGGCTGATGAAAAACTGTCAACCCGGCATGTCACTGACCATGCTGCTGATGGATCTGGACGGTTTTAAATTGATCAATGACAGCCTCGGCCATGCGGCGGGCGATTTATTACTGCAGGAAGTGGCCCAGCGCATGCGGCAGGTGATGCGCAAACAAGATCGCTTATTTCGTATGGGCGGTGATGAGTTTGCCGTGTTGATGCCGAATACCACGACAGAGCAAGGGCTACTGCTGGGGGAACGGTTGATTGAGCTGCTAGTGCAACCGATCCACTTTGGTCATCATAAATTAAGCGTTTCCGGTTCTATCGGGGTGGCGCAGTGGGACGGTAAAACCGACGGTCTGGAGCTAATGCGCCAAGCCGATCTGGCGATGTATGAAGCGAAACGGGAAGGCAAATCCTGTGTTCGTCAGTTTGAAACCGGCATGAGTGGGGTGGCTTCCGAACGCATGACGCTGGAGCAATCGCTGCGACAAGCGATCACCGATCAGACCATTGAGCCCTATTTTCAGCCAGTGATTGATACCACTACCGGTAAGATCGTATCTGTAGAGATGCTAGCACGTTGGCAGCGAGACGGTGAATTTGTGCCGACGCTGGGTTTTATCCGTTTGGCAGAAGATTTAGGTCTGATCCATCCACTTTCTATGCAATTACTGACCAAAGGTCTGACCGCGCTGAGTCAGTTCCGGCTGCATAATCCTGAGCTTAAATTACAGATCAATTTATCACCGCTGCAATTTGCCGATCGCCAGCTGGCTGTTACGATTTTGCGTACGGTTGCCGAGCATGGTTTACCATCATCGGCACTGACGGTCGAGTTAACCGAAGGGGCGATGCTGCTCTACCCTGAGCAGGTAGAGCAAACTATGCGTCAATTTGTCGATGCGGGTGTCAGCTTACATCTGGATGATTTTGGCACCGGTTATTCGTCACTGGCTCGTTTACGCGATCTGCCGTTTGATACCGTCAAATTAGATCGTTCATTTGTGATGTTATTGGCGGAAGGCGATTCATCGCTGTCGCAAGCTGTCTTTGATATGGCCACTAACATGCATATGGAGCTGATCGCAGAAGGGGTAGAAAATCAGACGGAATATGACAAGCTGCAGCAGATCGGCTACCGGCAGATGCAGGGGTTTATGTTTGCTCATCCAATGCCTGCGGATGATTTAGTGCAGTGGTTGGAGATGCCTCATCCGATCCCGTCAGGGAAAAATGAAATGCAGATAGAGCTGTAAATATGAATAACAGACGTTCCGATATTTTTGACTGGTTGAAGCAAGGCAGATTAAAACCAGAACATTTAGCCTCTGCATTACAGCTGGCGGAGGTGACACCGACGCGTGCCGATTGGCAGCGGTTTTTTGATCGTTTGATGCTGTGGCTCGGCGTTATTTTCTGTGCCTGTGCCGTGATTTTTTTCTTGGCGTACAACTGGCAGGATATGGGTCGTTTTGCCAAATTTGGCATGGTTGAACTACTCATCGCGATCAGCCTGGTTTTCTGCTGGCGACTAAATTTCAATTCCTCGGCAGGTAAAGCGTCGTTGTTCGGTGCGAGTTTACTGATTGGGGCGTTGTTAGCCTTGGTGGGGCAAACTTACCAGACGGGGGCTGATACCTATGAGCTGTTTCTGGTGTGGGCTATCGCCATTACACCGTGGACATTACTGAGTCGCAACAGTGCCCAATGGCTGTTTTTGATTTGCTTAGTGAACGTGGCGGCCATTCTCTATTTTTATCTATTCAATATGTGGTTCTTCCGCTTTTCCAGCCCGAACGATGTTTTTTGGCTCACATTCATTATCAATACCGTGGCGTTGATCATTTGGGAATTTGCCGCATTTCGTGGCGTCAGTTGGTTGCAAGATCGTTGGCCAACAAGGCTCTTGGCGGTGGCCAGCGGTGCACTCATTACTACATTAGCGGTATTTGAGATCTTTGATCATACCAATTCGCTGGCACTGATTTTATATGCTGGCTGGATGATATTGGCCTACGTTGTTTATCGTCGCAAGCTGCGTGATATGTTTGTGCTGGCGGGTGGTGTATTGAGCTTCATTGTGGTTATCAGCATGTTTTTGGCGGAATGGTTACTGTATTCCGGTGATGCCGGTGGATTTCTGCTCATCGGTTTGGTGGTGATTGGGTTATCCGCTGCAGGTGGATGGTGGCTGAAGTCGGTTGCTAATGAGGTCAACGTATGAAATTAATGACATCGTTGGCGTTATGGCAACAGCTCAACGCCGCGCAACTGGTCGATGGTGATTTACCGACTGAACTGGGTTTGTCGCCGTGGTACATTCGCGTTATGCAGGGTTTTGCGGGCTGGCTGGGCGCGCTGTTTTTGCTCTGCTTTGTTGGCATCAGCTTGTGGTCTGGCATGGCTGAATCGGCATTGATGGTGGTGGGTTTATTCAATTGCGGCGTGGCTTGGTTGATATTTAACAATATGAAAAACAGTGAATTTATGACCCAGTTCGCACTGGCGGTCAGCTTCTCTGGGCAGATGTTGTTTGTCATTGGCCTGTTTTTATCCCTCGAATTCCACGAACCAAGTGCCGGAATATTCTGTGGCATTGCACTTTTCGAAGTGCTGTTGGCACTACTTATACCGAATTTTATTCACCGCGTTGTTAGCAGTTGTGCCGCGATGATCGCGTTGTCATTGGCGATGGGATATGTCGGTTGGTATGAACTGGTTCCTGCAATGACGGTGGCTGCTTTTGCGCTCGTTTGGTTAAATGAAATTCGCTTTGCTGAGCATGCCCATGTGTTACAGCCTGTGGGGTATGGTTTTACTTTTTCCCTGCTGTCGCTGACTGGTTCACGACTTTATTTTTACGATCTTTGGGGCTGGTTTGGCTATGTTGGCGATAACGACCAAGCGGCAATGTGGCTATCATCCCCTTGGTTGTGTACCGGTGGAATTTCCGCAGTTTTATGTTATGTGGTCTATCAACTGTTGCTGCGAGAACAAGTGGCTGTCACCAGTAAAATCGGGGGTGTCGCTATCATGGGCACACTTTTGCTGGCCGTTTTGTCATGGTGGGCGCCGAGCATTGTCATTGCATTGATGATCGTGCTGGTGGGTTTTGCTGCTGGCAACCGTGTGTTGCTGGGGCTGGGTATTGTTGGATTGGGTCTTTTTTTATCGCACTACTATTATCAGCTGCAGGCGACATTGCTGACTAAATCATTTGTCTTGGCCGTTTCCGGTCTGGTGTTGTTAGTGGCTCGAATTGCGCTTAACAAATATTTTCCACCGATAAGCAGAGAGCGCCACGATGCGTAAGATGATAGCGGTATTCGTCGGGTTCATTATTTTAGCGGGTGTTAATTATACGATCTATTCACGAGAGCAACTGCTCAGCAATGGGCAAATCGTATTGTTGGAACTTGCGCCGGTTGACCCACGCTCATTAATGCAAGGCGATTACATGGCCCTCGATTTTGCGATTAATCGCACCGCATTTGCGGTCGTGTCGACCGAACAATCGGAAAGACTTAAATATGGTCATTTGGTTGTGTGGTTGGATAAAAACAGTGTCGCCCATTTCAAGCGTTTTGCGGATAACACGTCAGTCAGTGGCGATGAGCGACTGCTACGTTATCGTATTCGTGATGGTCTGCCTAAATTTGCCACTAATGCCTATTTCTTTCAGGAAGGAACGTCGGAGCGGTATGTATCCGCGCGCTATGGTGAATTTCGGGTATCAGACAGTGGTGATATGATTTTGACTAAACTCAGAGATGCACAATTCACCGAGTTGGGAGTTACCCCGCGATGACAATCATCGTCGTAATCGCGGGTATTCGACATTAGTTTTTGCGCGCCAGTTTTGCAATTTTTTTCTGCAGGCTGGCAGCAACATCTGCGGACTCTTCGATAACACCCACTTCTTCTTGTAGTGGGAATACCGCTACAGCCACGCCATCTTCAGCCATACCTGTTGTCCAGCGGTCGAGCCATACCTGCAATGGAATGGCAAACGGCTGGCTTTTGCTCCAATCATCCACCGCCCACGCTTTGGCATAATCAGGGTGCGGCCAAACTGGAATACAGTCATCGTCATCCGCAGTCAACAGCATACAGCCCTCATCGTCTTTCAATATCCAGACTTCTTTATTTTCAGCTACTTGTTTTAAGAAATGCTCATAACGCTGATCGGCATCGAGTGCCAGTGTTGCCTGAAATTCTTCTGGGGTTAATGTATAGGTCATGGGTAATTGCATCCGTATAGGGTGAACTGTGTTTGTTCACACGATGATACACAATATATCTGTCGATTTATTTATGTCTCTGAGAATTGTTAATGCCGTTTACATAAAGCAGCCTCAATCGAGGTGATATCGATCGGGGTTATGACGACTAAGTATGGTGCTCATGACGTCCAATGTGCACTTTTGAGAGATACGGGGATATTTATCGGGATAAAAAATGTGACTCTTATCCAGAACTGACAAGATTAAATAATTCATCGCTATGTATTTATTATAAGAATAGATTGATTTTTATTTATATGTATTTGTTTTTATTGAATTAAATTTAAATTGTAAACAAAGGTTACAGCCTGTAATAATTGCGATGAGCATCACAAAAAAACATAGATAGTACATTTATCCAGATTTTTCCCTTCGTGTGCGATAGATTGGTCATTATTACTCTATTAATGTATGTACATCAGCCAAGAATAATAAATCGGCTCACTTATTTTAAAATTAAACGTTGGAGATCGGGTCGCCTATGAGTATCGAATATAATTTTACATGTAGTTTGAAAAATGGAATTCATGCTCGCCCAGCCAGCCATCTAGAGAAACTATGTAACAGTTTTATTTCGAACATCAGTTGGATTAACCAAAGAAACCAAATTCAAGGTGATGCTAAAAGTGTTCTTTCCTTAATTGGAACAAATACGCTTGTAAATGATAAATGTATGTTAGTTGTAAGTGGTGTTGATGAAAAACAAGCGTTAGAAACAATTTCAAAGTTTATTGAAAATGATCTAGAAAAATGTGATGCCGATCTAGAGGAAAGTAAATCAGAAATAGTTGAAAATTCAACATTGCCAAGAACTTTAGTTAAAACAGAACCTAATTTCGTTAAGGGTAAAGCTGTTGTTCATGGTGTCAGTATCGGAATATTAAAATCAATTAACAGTGTCAATATTGATTCAATTATTGATGATTTAGCACCTTCAGGAACGGTTGATTATGAAACCATTCGATTTGAAAAGGCATTAAAGCAGACTATCGGTAGTATAGAAGATAAGTTAGTCACTTGCTCTAATACAGAAAAAGACATTTTAGGCTTTCAAGTCTCATTTTTGAAAGATGCTGATTTCATCAAAAAAGTAGAAAAAGAGATCATCTCAGAAATTGGGTGTGTCAACGCTATTAATAAGATTGTAAAAGAATACCGAAAGGCATTCAAAAATGCAGAGAGTAACTATCTAAAAGAACGTGAATTAGATGTTATTGATGTTGCATATAAATTGATAAGTTTTTTAAATCCTGAATTGTTAGCAAAAAACGAATTCAATTTAACAGAAAAATCAATTTGTATTGCAGATAACCTGACTCCTGGGCAGTTTATTGATATGGATAAAACTTTTCTAAAAGGATTAGTTCTTTCCCATGCAGGCGAAACATCACACACAGTAATTCTTGCGCGATCATTTGGTATTCCAACGGTTATTGGTATTGACCTTGCTGACGTTGCCTTTCTCGAAAGTAAGGAAGTTATTCTGGATGGCAATTTCGGAATAATTATTCATGATATATCTGAGAATGTACTCAGATATTATAATCAAGAGATAAGCATCCAAAATAAACTAGATGAAAAGCAGAAAAAAAATAGTTATAAACCAGGGATAACCCATGATGGCAAACTATTGGAAGTCGCAGCGAATATTGCATCAGGTATTGAAGCTGAGACCGCTTTCAAGCTAGGAGCTGATGGTATTGGTCTGTTTAGAACTGAGATGCTCTATATGGATCGCGCTTCTGCTCCATCAGAAAAAGAGTTGTTTGATTCATTTTATGCAGCTGTAACAGTTGCAAATGGTAAGCCTGTAATTATTCGCACCATGGATATCGGCGGTGACAAACCAGCAGAATTCATAGATATCGGGAAGGAACACAACCCATTTTTAGGATACCGAGGTGTTCGAATTTACCAAGAGTTTAATCAACTATTTCAAGAACAGCTTCGAGCTATTTTAAAAGTAACGGCATTTGGGCCAATTAAAATTATGGTTCCAATGATTTGTTCTTATGATGAGGTAGTTTGGATTAAATCAGAAATAGAAAGAGCAAAAACATCTTTATTACAAGAAGGATGCGTAATTTCAAATAACTACCAAGTTGGTATCATGATTGAGGTTCCATCGGTCATGTTTATTATCGATCAGTGTTGTGAAGTATTAGATTTTTTCAGTATTGGTAGTAATGATTTAACACAATATTTAATGGCTGTAGATCGTGATAACAGTAATGTAGATAAATATTATAACTGTTTTAATCCGGCCTTTATTCGGGCATTAAGACATATCGTAGACACAGTACATAAATACGGTAAATGGGTCGGGTTATGCGGTGAAATGGGTGGTATGCAAAAAGCATTACCATTACTTGTTGGTTTAGGTCTCGATGAAATCAGCATGAGTGGTAATGTGATTGCAAGAACTAAAGAAGAATTATTAAAATTAGATGCTGGTTTATGTCAATCCTTATTAGAAAAAGCATGCAAGGGTAAAAATATAGCCGATGTTGAAAAATTATTGGAATCAGAGGAAGTACAAATAAGCGATGAAAAAATAATAACAATTGATTGTATCTCTATTGATGATGAATACCAAAATAAAGAAGAAGCTATTAAATGCATAGTCGATAAAATATATTTATCAGGTAGATGTAAAAACAGATATAAGCTGATTGATGATTTATGGGCAAGAGAAGAAGCTTATTCAACGGATATTGGTTTTGGATTTGCCATCCCACATTCAAAATCAGAGCAAATGCGAAGTAATACAATCAGTATCTGTCGGTTAGCTAAGCCAATTGATTGGGGGAGTTCAGAGGTATCAGTGATTGTTATGCTTACATTGAAAAAAGAATTAGCAAGCTCTGATAATAATGAGCATATGAAAATTTTCTCAAAACTAGCAAAAAAAATTATGAATCAAGAATTTAGGGAACAAATATATAACGCATATTGTGCAGAAGATCTAAATTCTATTTTCAATGAAAATTTAGCTTAATACAGGTGAGCAGATGAATAAGTTAGAAGCGCTTAAAAAACATACCATCATTGTAGCGGATACAGGAGATATTGATTCAATTAAGGAGCATATGCCGGAAGATGCGACTACAAATCCATCACTGATATTGAAAGCAATTACTAGTGGTAAATATGATTACCTATTTGAAAATGCATTAGTTAGAGCAGAAAAAGAAAAAAATTCTGAATCAGAAAAAATTGCATATATTGCTGATTTGTTAGCTGTTGGGATCGGTAAAGAAATTTTGAGTATTATTCCTGGCCGCATATCAACAGAGGTTGATGCTCGTCTATCATTTAATACTGAATTGACTATCAAAAAAGCAAGAGAGCTTATTGGATTGTACCAATCATTTGGAATTTCTAAAGAGCGAATTTTAATTAAAATTGCATCAACGTGGGAAGGGATTCAAGCGGCCAAGGAACTTGAATCTGAGGGTGTAAACTGTAATTTGACACTTTTATTTTCTACTGCTCAAGCCAAAGCATGTGCGGATGCCGGTGTTTACCTTATTTCACCATTTGTTGGCCGAATTATGGATTGGTATAAAGCGAAAACAGGCATCACATATACAGCAGAGGCTGACCCAGGCGTAATATCTGTTAAGAATATTTTTAATTTTTATAAATTGAATGGATATAAAACTATCATCATGGGTGCTAGTTTCAGAAATACAGATGAAATAATTGCACTCGCAGGTTGTGATCGCTTAACAATTAATCCTGAACTATTGAAAGAATTGAGTTCTATGGATGGTGATATTATCCCATCAATTGTTGATGATAATAGTAACGAGATCATAAAAACAGTTGTCACTGAAGCATCTTTCCGTTGGGAACATAACCAAGATGCTATGGCTGTTGAAAAACTATCTGATGGAATTAGAGCTTTTGCGAAAGACCAAGAAAAACTGGAATTAATTATTAGCAAAAAATTAAATAGCATTTAGTTCTAGTATTTATTAAATATTATCTTAATTCCAGGAGTTAATCATGGAGCGTCGAGTTCTAGCTAATGCTATACGCGCATTATCAATGGATGGTGTACAAAAAGCGAATTCTGGTCATCCCGGTGCCCCTATGGGTATGGCTGACATTGCCGAAGTATTATGGCGTGATTTTTTAAATCATAATCCATCAAATCCTAAATGGAGTAATCGTGACCGGTTTATTTTATCAAATGGTCATGGTTCTATGTTGTTATATTCTCTTCTTCATTTAACCGGTTATGATTTATCTATTGAAGATTTGAAAAACTTCCGTCAGCTACATTCTAAAACACCAGGGCATCCAGAATATGGTTATGCGCCTGGTATTGAGACAACGACAGGCCCGTTGGGACAAGGTATTGCCAATGGTGTAGGCATGGCGTTAGCTGAAAAAATTCTTGCTGCTCAGTTTAACCGTCCTAACCATGACATTGTTGATCATCATACTTATGTTTTCATGGGTGATGGCTGCATGATGGAAGGAATTTCTCACGAGGCTTGTTCATTGGCTGGCACACTGAAGTTGGGGAAATTGGTGGCATTTTGGGATGACAACGGCATCTCTATAGATGGTCATGTTGAAGGCTGGTTTACAGATGATACGCCAGCACGATTTGAAGCCTATGGATGGCATGTTGTTCGAAATGTTGATGGCCATGATGCGAATGCAATTAATGCAGCGATCACACAGGCAAAAGCAATTAGTGATAAACCAACGTTGGTCTGCTGTAAAACTATCATCGGATTTGGCTCACCAAATAAAGCGGGTTCACATGATTGTCACGGTTCTCCTCTGGGGGCCGCTGAAATTCAGGCTGCGCGAGAAAAATTGGGCTGGACCTCTGCGCCATTTGTTATTCCTTCGGATGTAGCGGTGCAATGGAATGCAAAAGAAGCTGGTGCAGCGAAAGAGCGTGCATGGAATGAAAAATTTGCTGCATATGTGGCTGCTTATCCTGATCTGGCTGCTGAATATCAACGACGCATAACTGGTGAACTATCTGCTGATTGGTTGAGTAAATCTCAAGAATACATCGAGCAATTGCAAGCCAAACCAGCAACATTAGCCTCACGTAAAGCAAGCCAAAATTCAATTGAGACTTATGGCAAGCTTTTACCTGAATTCTTAGGTGGTTCTGCTGACTTGGCTCCCTCTAATTTGACAATGTGGAGCGGCTCTAAGTCCTTAACGAAAGACGATACCTCTGGTAACTATATTCATTATGGCGTCCGTGAATTTGCGATGTCGGCATTAATGAATGGTATTGCGTTACATGGCGGTTTTATTCCATACGGCGCCACATTCCTGATGTTCATGGAATATGCTCGTAATGCGGTTCGTATGGCAGCGCTGATGAAGCAACGCGTCATTTTTGTTTATACGCACGATTCAATCGGTCTTGGTGAAGATGGTCCAACCCATCAACCAGTTGAACAATTAACGTCTTTGCGTAGTACGCCAGATCTTTCTACATGGCGACCATGCGATCAGGTTGAAACAGCAGTTGCATGGAAACACGCAATTGAGAACGCTAATGGCCCAACCTCATTAATTTTCTCCCGACAAAATCTGGAACAACAATCACGTACCGCCGAGCAATTGGAGAATGTGAAAAAAGGGGGCTATGTTCTGAAAGATCCTTCTGGTCCGGTAGATTCCATCATTATTGCAACTGGCTCTGAAGTTGCTATGGCTATGCAAGCAGCAGATGCACTGAATCATGAAGGCTTTCATACTCGAGTTGTCTCCATGCCATCAACGGATGTGTTTGATGCACAATCGGCGGAATACAAAGAGTTAGTATTACCAAAAGTAGTTCGTAATCGAGTCGCTGTTGAGGCTGCCAGTAAAGATTTTTGGTTCAAGTATGTTGGGCTTGATGGTTCTGTCATCGGGATGGAATCGTTTGGGGAGTCAGCCCCAGCTGAACTGTTATATCAACATTTTGGCATCATCAAAGAAAATATAATTAAAGCAATAAAAAATAATAAGTAAATCGTGGCAATTTAAATTTCTGGCTCCAGTTATCACTAGGAAGAAGTAACTGTTTAATTAAATTGAAATTTAATTTCATAAGGAAATATTTATGTTGTCAATTTTAAAAGATACACGGAAACACTTTATGACCGGTGTTTCTTATATGATCCCATTTGTTGTTGCTGGCGGGGTTTTATTAGCTTTAGCCGTAATGATCAGTGGTAAAGCTGCTGTACCGGATACTGGTTTTCTGAAAGCAATGTCAACCATTGGTATTGCTGGGTTAACTCTGTTCATTCCAATTCTTGGCGGCTTTATTTCTTATTCTATCAGCGATAAAGCTGGTATTGCTCCAGGTGCGATAGGTGCTTATTTAGCAAATAACATGGGCGCTGGTTTCTTAGGTGGCATGTTAGCGGGTCTAATTGCAGGCATTATTGTTTTCTACATTATTCAGATAATTAAATCACTGAAATTACCTGACTTTCTTAAATCAATAATGCCGATCTTTATTATTCCATTGGTCGGTACATTCCTGACTGGGCTGATTGTGGTCTATGTTATCGGTGCTCCTATCGCAGATCTGATGAAGTTTCTAGGTGATTGGCTGACGGGTATGCAGGACTCATCAAAGGTTGTGATGGGCATTATCTTGGGCTGCATGATCACTTTTGATATGGGTGGCCCGATGAATAAAACAGCGTTCTTCTTTGCTGTTGCATTGATGGGTACTACACCAGAACTGATGGCTGCCGTTGCTGCACCAGTATGTACGCCACCATTAGGTATGGCTTTAGCGACTTTCTTATTCAAAGGTGTATTTACGACGGAAGAACGTGAAGCCGGTAAACCAGCTTTGATCATGGGATGTATCGGTATCAGTGAAGGCGCAATTCCATTTGCTGCATCTGACCCATTACGAGTTATTCCAGCAAATATGGTAGGGGGCGCGGTAGCTTCAATTGTATCTCTTATGTTTGGTGCAACAAACCATGCTCCTTGGGGTGGTCTGATTGTCCTGCCTATTGTTGGTAATCCAGTTGGGTATGTTATCGCAGTTGCTTTAGGTGCGTTGACTACAGCTGTAGTGGTTATGTTACTGAAAAAATTCTGGAAAAGCTCAAAAGTAGAAAAAGCTGACTCTGTGGACGACAACTTCAACATCACCCTAAATTGAGCGAAGTTGTTTACACAGAGCCAGTACCCCATAGCCGTAAAGAGGTAAACATGAAAAATTCATTAAAGAAATACGTAGATTACATTGTTAAAAATAATAATAAAGTAACAATGCTTGGTATTGGCCCTATGTCACCAAATCTGATCCAGGCCTGTTTTGAGTTAGGCCGCGATCTTGAAATGCCAATTATGTTTATTGCCAGCCGAAATCAAGTTGATGCGGATGAATTTGGCGCTGGTTATGTTAATGGATGGGATCAATATCGCTTTGCTGCTGACCTGAAAGCAATCGCAGATAAAGTTAATTTTGATGGCGATTATTTTTTATGTCGTGACCACGGAGGCCCATGGCAACGTGATGCAGAACGTAGTAACCACCTACCGGAAGCCGAAGCGATGAAATTGGCTCGTAAATCATATATGGAAGATATGAAAGCTGGATTTCATCTGCTGCACATCGATCCAACGAAAGATCCTTATGTTGTTGGTAAGGTGATTGATGTTAACGTCGTTCTTGACCGTACTATCGATTTAATCGAGTTTTGCGAAGAATATCGCAAAGAAAACAACTTACCTGAAGTGTTTTATGAAGTTGGTACAGAGGAAACAAACGGTGGCTTAACATCATTAGAAACATTTGAAAACTTTATTGTTACGTTGAGTGAGCGTTTGGAAGAAAAAGGTCTGCCTCAACCAGTATTCATTGTCGGTCAGACTGGCACTTTGACTCGTTTGACTCAGAACGTTGGTCATTTTACTGAAGTTCAATCTCATCAATTAGGCCAAATTGCGGCTCGATATGGCGTTGGTTTGAAAGAACACAATGGTGACTATCTACCAGACGATATTTTGCTGAAACATCCTGGATTGGGTATTACAGCTATGAATGTTGCACCCGCTTACGGAACTATTGAAACTCGTGCATATTTAAAACTGCATGAAGTGGAAAAAGATCTGGCAAGTAAAAAATTAATTTCTAATTGTTCTTCATTTACTCTACAACTTAAAAAAGAATGTGTAATCAGTCACAAGTGGAAAAAATGGATGACTGAAGAGCATAAAAATATTACTGATGAAGAATTAATTAAAAATGAAGACTTACTGCAAGTTGTATGTGAATTAAGTGGTCACTATAACTATGAAAAAGAGTCGGTTCTTCGTGAGAAAGAGATTATGTTTACTAATCTGGAGAAATTTGGTGTTGATCCGAGTCGTTATTTGATTAACAAGATCAAAGATATGATTCAGAACGAAGCTGAATGTTTCAATATGCCAGGTTTGACAAAATCCGTTTCTGAAATGTAATTGATTTTGATATCAACTATATAATATCAAATATCTTCGTTTAATAGAGAGATTAATATTATGGTTAGTATAGTAGGCGTCACCGCATGCCCTACCGGGGTTGCTCATACCTATATGGCGGCAGAAGCAATTATTTCTGCTGCTCAAGAAAAGGGTTGGAATGTTACCATTGAAACTCAAGGTTCAATGGGAATAGATGCTCCTTTAGACTCTGATTTAATTAAAAAAGCTGATATTGTAATATTAACAACAGATGTTAATATTAAAGGTGAAGATCGATTTAAAGGAAAGCCGACTATTAAGGCTGGTTGTAGCGAAATTATCCGAGGCTCAAAAAAACTGATGGATAAAATCGAATCATTTATGGCTAAATAAATGATAAAAAATAAGCATGGGGCAGCCCATGCTTATTTTAGTTATAACTGAACAAAATCAACATTTGATGTATGAAAAAATTACACTATAATCGTGTTGTATAACTTAACCTTGTTCCTGAGTAATCCTATGAAAAATAACTTGAGCTTGGTCGCAGTAACAGCATGTGTAACTGGTGTTGCTCATACTTATATGGCAGCTGAGAAATTACGTAAATGCTGTGCAACTAAAGGCTTCAAACTCGTAGTCGAGACGCAGGGAGTATTAGGATCTGAGCAACACATTGACGAAGAAGCGATTAGGAATGCAGATGTGGTTATTATCACTTCTGATATTAACATTGCGGGAATTGAACGTTTTGAAATGCCATTACGTCTAATCTATGTCAGTATTAGCGATATAATGTTAAATACAGATAAACTATTCAGAGCAATTGATAAAATTTTGCATCATCCTAAAGGCTCAAAATTAGAGTTGTAACCCTTGGTTCATTCTAAATTGTTTTCTATACTCAGTGGGTGCTAGCGCAGTGTTTTTCTTAAATACACGACAAAAATAATTAGGATCATTAAAGCCACATTGGTTTGCAATTTCATTTACACCTAAATCAAATCTTCTTAGTAAGAATTTTGCACGTTCTAATCTAACTTGATTAATATAATCCCCAAAGGTCATATGACCTTCTTTTCTGAATAACCAAGATAAATAGTTTGGTGAGATAAAAAAATCATCGGCAACAGATTCTCTTGTTATGGGTTGTTGATAATTTTTCTCAATAAAATTACGCACCGCATCGAACAACGCATAACCACGAGAATATTGATTTCCTGTGCTTTTTAAACTTTCAATGGAAAATGAGATTAAAGATTTTATGCTATTTAATGCAGTTTTTGAAAATTCAGTTTGGATTGATAATTCACTTAATAGTTGAATTAACAGTTCACAAATTCTTGATTTCGTAATTGTAATATGTTGTTTGTTCAGGATCTCAAATTTTTTACCATTCCAGCGTACTAAACTGTAACCAATTTGTTGTTTGCTAAATAAGATACTTAGCGTTGTTACTGGTTCTGTCCACTCAGGTTTATTCCATCCATCTGCTGGAATATATAATGCAGTATGTCGAGCCTGGATGATTTTTTTTACAGCATCAGTATCCCCTCCAATAGCCATTTCAATTTTTCCATCAACTACTAGTTCTAGCCTGGGAAAATTAACTTGATATGCCATTGGCAGCGGTGTCGTCGTATCACCAGAAAATACAATCTCATGAATGCCGTGAGTATCATCTAGAAGTAGAGATAGATTTTCAATTAAATCAGAATTCATTTAAGACCCTAGATACTATTATCTAATCTGTGTAATTCTAACACATCCATCACCGAGATAATTTAACTCTAATTCATCTAAAGATTCAACTTGCAAGCTAATGTCATTAGTAATTTTATCTATATGCGAATTAATAGCAATAACTTGGCAAGTTGCTTGAATAGCCGATTGTATTCCTGTTAGTGCATCTTCAAATACAACGCACTGGTCTGGAGTAAATCCAAGTGTTTTTGCTGCAAGAAGATAAGGTTCAGGATGTGGTTTGCTCTTTCTAACATTTTCTGCGGTAATAAATAAATTTGGCTGCGGTAATTGAGCTGCTTTATGCCGAGCTGTTGCTAGTTTAGATGTTCCTGATGTAACAATAGCCCATGGGATTTTATTTTCATTTAAAAAATCTAATATTTTGAAAACCCCTGGTAGTGCGGTGATACTATCAACTTCAGCGCATTCTTTATTTTCAAGATCTAACCATTCTTGAGTAATGTGCTCTTCAGTATTGCCTTTTAAAAAATAGCGTAATGACTCAATGGCTTGTCTGCCATGAATATAATTTAAGACTTCATTAGCATCACATCGATGCTCAACGGCCCATTGCGTCCAAATTTTTTCAGATACAGGTAATGAGTCGATTAATGTCCCATCTAAATCAAAAAGAAAGCATTTACATTTCATGTGTTAGTCCATTAGTAATATGAAATTAGAGAAATGAGCATTATTTTTTCTTTGTAGTTTAAATGAAATGGATCCTGTTTTAACAGGAGAAACATTAAATAATTAATAGCATGATATAAAAGAAAAAGGCCCTGATTAATCAGGGCCTTAAAAAAAGTATTATTGGCTAAATAAAGTGTCAGAACGGAATGTCGTCGTCGAAATCCATTGGGGGTTCGTTATAGGTTGGCTGCTGTGCTGCTGGCGCCGGTGCATAACCACCTTGTGGCGCCGCTTGTTGTGGCGCATAACCTGGGTTGGCACCACCCTGAGGGGCGGCAGCTGGTGCTGATGGGCGGCCCCCAGTTACCGAGGGGCGGCAGCTGGTGCTGATGGGCGGCCCCCAGTTACC
>Ga0183099_1000809_pt1 | contig 20390 bp, 17 predicted proteins | sample Biomet1_FD_127788 | JGI IMG/M metagenome (GOLD analysis project Ga0183099, IMG submission 127788) | Microbial communities from bioreactor (seeded with anoxic lake sediment) at LBNL, California, USA - Biofuel metagenome 1 | ecosystem: Engineered > Bioreactor > Anaerobic > Unclassified ...
CGCAAAGACGGGGTGGGCATAGGTGCCGTGGCCGACCGCGGTGGCGGTGGAGCCGTAGACATTGGAATCGCTCGCGCGGGTGTAGCCGGCAAGGATCTTCACGTTGTCAGTGATGGGGGAGCTCACCACAGCGGCGGCAACCTGGTCGTCCAGGATGGCGCTGCCGCCGCCGAAGGCCGCGGGCAGGCTCACGGTCTGGAAGCCGACCTTGAAGTTCATGGGGGTGTTGGGCCACTTGAAGTCAATGTAGCCCTGGCGCAGCATGATGTTGCCAACACCAGCGCCAGCGCTGCCAAAGGTACTGGCCGCGGTGCTGGGGGAGCGGCCGGCGCCGACAGAGTACAGACCATTGCCCCAGTTATTGGAGCCGATCTGGGTGTCGAGGACGGCTTTCAAGTTCTCGTTGGCGATGAACTGGAAGGCGGTGCGCATGCGCTGTTCAATGTGGAAGTAGTTTTCTTCCGCACCATATTTGGTGTAGTCCAGGGCGTTGTTCCACTGGGCTTCAATCTGCCACTTGCCGGTAGCCTTGATGTCCGCAGCCTGAGCAACGCTGGCGAAGCTCAGGACGAGCACGGCCAACAGACCGAAAAGGCTCATCTTTTTCATTGTTTCCTTCCCTCTTTTGCTGTTTGAGAAACCACATTGACGCCATCTTGCAAGACCTTTCTACGCGATACAGTTTCATGATTGCAAGGGAAATATTGACTTGGGTTCAATTTTTTTTATCGTCCAAAAAATTTTCTTTTGTCACGAATGTTACAAAAGAGAAGCGGATAGCTTGGTGACGGCAAGGCAAATGCGAAAAAAAGAAGGGCCAGCGCATTGCTGCGCTGGCCCAAGTGGCTCGGCTCAAAAGAGAGTCTTAGAAGCTGTAGTTGAGCATGAAGGTGGCCTTGTAGGCATCCTTGCTCAGGTCGCTGGACTTGACGCCGCCCAGGGCGTTGGCCCACACGGTCTTGTCGAAGTCAGCATTGATGTAGCCCAGTTCCAGACCGAGGGAGAGTTCTTCGTAGATCTGGTACTTGCTGTTCAGGTCAACTTCCCACAAGGAGTCCTTGGTGGTGAGGGTGCGGCCGTAGGCGACGCTGCCGTTGTTAAGGCCGTTCGTCAGGATGTCGGCGCTGTTGGTACCCTTGAAGTAGATGACGCTGAAGGTGTGGGACAGCTTGTCGATGAGCTTGATGTCCTTCAAGGACAGGCCAGCGGCCCAGAAGCCCATGTTGGTGCTCGGATCGCTGTAGCTGTTCTTCAGGCTGTCGCCGCCCTGCATCCAGAAGGTGCCGTAGGCGAAGTTCTCAGCGCTCAGGGTCGGCATACGCTCGGACTTGTTGCCGTTGCCGTTCTCACCGGAGGTGTAGGCAAAGAACACTTCAGGGGTCATCATGGACAGGCCGGTGTAGTCAACGGCCAAGTCAGCCAACCAACCAGAGCGGTTGGAACCAGTCAGATTGCCATTGTTGCTGGTGGCCTTGCCATAGTTGACGTCGGCCATGATCTTGAAGGGATCAAGGGCGGTGACGGTCAGGGCCGCGCCACCCCAGTAGCCGCGGGTGCCGTCGCCGGTGGCGGAGTTGGGGGCCTTGAGGCCGGTCAGGCTGTCAGCGCCGGTGGTCTGCTTGCCAGCGTAGGCGTAAGCGAAGAAAGGCTTCAGCTGAATGCCGGTAAAGTCAACATTGGCATACAGGAAGCTGGCGTCGGCATAGGTGCCGTTGCCATTGTTGGTGGCGGTGCTGCCGTACTGGTTCAGGTCCACGGGGCGGACATAACCGCCGACCAGGGACAGGTTGTCCATGACGGGCACGATGGCGGCGGCGCCAGCAACGTGGTCGTCCAGGATGGCGCTGCCGGCGCCGAAGGCGGAGGGCAGGGCCAGGCTCTGATAGCCGACCAGGAAGTTAACCTTGGTGCCGGGCCACTTGAAATCGAGGTAGCCCTTGCGGAGGAGCAGGTTGCCCTGACCAGAGCCAAGAGAAGAGGCGGTGACGCCAGCAGTGGTGTTGGGGCTGCGGCCAGCGCCAACAGAGTAGAGGCCATTGCCCCAATTGTTGGTGCCGATCTGGGTCTCGAGGACGCCTTTCAGGTTCTCGTTGGCGATGAACTGGAAGGCGGTGCGCATGCGCTGCAGCACAGCGAAGTCATCGTTCTTGTCGTCGGAGCGCATGTTCTGGTCGTTGGTCCAGGCCGCGTCGACCTGCCACTGGCCGGTGGCTTTGATGGTGGCCGCGTTGGCGGTGGTGGCACCGACAACGAAGGCAGCCATGAGCACCAGAGTGAGTGCGAGCTTTTTCATTGTTCCTTCCTTTGCTGAAGCGTTAAAATGAGCCTTGCCACTGTTCACGCCGAATATTTAGCCTTGAAATTTTGAATTTGCAATAGGTGAAGAGCTGAAATCGAGCATTTAGTCAAAAAAATTTTACCGTCCAATTTTTTTTCTTTGCACCTTGCCGTGGCTTTGATTAGCGTGCGCGGTAGAACATTTTTAGCCTGTCACCCTCTGCCCGCCGCCTGAACTGGAGCAAGATGGAGTTTATTCTAAGAAATTATCCCGACTCTCCAGGCGTTTACCTTATGAAGGACGCGACGGGGCGCATCATCTATGTGGGCAAGGCCATCAGCCTGCGCAAGCGTCTCTCGTCGTATTTTCGCACCAACGCCGACCACGGCCCCAAAACGCGCGCCCTGGTTGCAAAGATCGACCATATCGACGTTCTTTTGGTCTCCACGGAGAAGGAGGCGCTGCTTCTTGAGGAAAGCCTCATCAAGCAGCATCGGCCCCGGTATAATATCGTGCTGCGCGATGACAAACGCTACATGCTGTTCCGCCTGGACAAATCATCGGACTTTCCGCGGCTGACCTTGACCCGCACCGTGCTGCGCGACGGCTCCGCGTATTTTGGTCCCTTCGCCTCGGCCTCGGCCGCGCGCGCCACGCAGAAGCTCGTGGGCTCCATCTTCCGCCTGCGCAAATGCTCGGACCGCATGTTCAAGAACCGCGTGCGCCCCTGTTTATACCATCAGCTCGGCCAGTGCCTGGCTCCTTGCGTGCTGCCCATCGACCGCGGGCAGTACCGCGAGATGGTGACGCAGGTGGAGCAGTTCCTTTCCGGGCGTTCCCATTCTTTGGTGCGCGAGCTGCGCAACCGGATGGAGGAGGCCTCGCACGCCCTGCGTTTTGAAGAGGCGGCGTTGCTGCGAGACCAGATCGCCGCCATAGACGCCACCCTCGAGAGCCAGGCCTCGGTCCTGCGCGATTCCTTGGACCGTGATGTCATCGCTCTGGTGCAATTGCCGGAGGGCATCGGCGTCGGCGTGCTTTTTGTGCGCGGCGGCAAGCTGCTTGAGCAGAAAACATTCCACTGGGCCGGGTTGGACATGGCCGAGGCGCCGGACGCGCTGGAGAGCTTTCTCGCTCAGTTCTACAGCAACGAAAGGTACATTCCAGCCCGCGTCGTGCTTTCGCACCCCCTGCATGCCCTGGCCGATGCCGCGGAAGATGTTCCTGAGGCTGCCGCGGACGACGCTCCTGGTGAAACGCAACACGGCATGCAGCCTGTTGCGCCGCTAAGTCCACCTGAGGGCGTTGTTGCCGATGCCGCAGGTTCCGGAGAGGCGGCCCGCGCCGTGCCCGAGGTCATCACGCCCGATGCCAAGACCGGAGCCTTGGCCGAAGTTCTTTCCGAACGTCGGGGAGGACCATGCCGCCTGGGGGCGCCGCGCGGCGCGGATGAACGGCGGCTCATGGACATGGCGGCCAACTTGGCGCGCACGGCGAACCGCAGCGACGGCGCGCAGGATGTGGCCTCCGTGCTGGAGCATGCGCTGGGGCTGGCCACGCCGCCCGCCCGCATCGAGTGCGTGGACATCTCGCACCTGGGCGGCACGGGCGTGCGCGCCGGGCTTGTGGTGTTCGAGCAGGGCGAGCCCCGCAAGGAGGACTACCGCGCCTACGCGCTGCCCGGGGCCGAGGGCACCGGCGACGACTACGCTGCCCTGGCGCAATGGGCCAAGCGCCGTGCGGAGTCCGGTCCGCCCTGGCCAGACCTTTTGCTCATTGACGGCGGCCGGGGGCAGTTGGCCGCGGTGACGGCGGCCCTGGCCGAGGCCATGCCGGAAACGCCCATTGAGTGCGCGTCCATCGCCAAGGGGCCAAGCCGCCGCGCGGGCGAGTTGGAGGACCGAGTGTTCCGTCCGGGCCGCCGCAATCCCGTGGCCTTGCGACCAGGCAGCCCGGCTCTGCTGTTTCTGCAAAAGGTGCGCGATGCGGCCCACCGCTTCGTCATCGGCCGCGGCCGCGCCGCCACGAAAAAGCGCTCCCTCGCAGGGGAGCTCATCTCGCTTCCAGGCATAGGCCCCAAGACCGCGCGGCTTTTGTTCGACCATTTCGGCGCCATAGCCGCCATCAAGGCTGCGGACGAATCCGCCTTGGCCAATGTTCCAGGCTTGGGCGCAAAGCGCGCGGCGAAAATCCGCCATGCCCTCGACGTCCAGAATCCACCCCCCCCAGCGCAGGAGAATTGATTGTGAATGCCTATTTTGAAAGGATGCTGCGTGAATCCCGCTGGGTTTTCGTGCTCGGCCTGTTGGTTTTGGCCGTTGCGCTCGGAATGTACATCCGCGCCGGGCTTTTCGAATTCAACAGCTTCGATGACCCAAGTTACGTCAGCATGAACGCTTCGGTTTTGGCGAAATTCTCGTGGGCCAGCGTGAAGGCGGCTTTTTCCCCGCACCAGGCTATCTACTGGAGCCCGCTGACGACCTTGTCCTTCATGCTCGACAGCCAGTTCTATCATCTCTGGGCCGGCGGCTACCACGCGACCAATGCGCTGTGGCACGCAGCCAATGCGGCCGCGTTTTTCGGGCTCATTCTCGCATTGACAAATAACCGCTTTGCGGCCGTGCTTGCCGCGCTGCTTTTTGCCGTGCACCCGGCCCATGTGGAGGCCGTGGCCTGGATCTCGGCGCGCAAGGACGTGCTTTCGACCTTTTTTGGGCTCAGCTCCATCCTTATATATATAAGGTGGACGCGCCGACCGGGAGCTGCCCTTGCTGTGGGGCTTTACTGCTCCTTTGCCCTGAGCCTCATGGCGAAGCCCATGTTCGTGACCCTGCCGGGGCTGTTGCTGCTGCTGGACTTCTGGCCCCTGGCGCGGCTGGATGCGCAGCCGCACGAAGGTCATGTTCCGTTTTGGCCGGACAGGCGCCTCGTCATCGCCCGCATTCGCGAGAAGGTGCTGCTGCTTTCCATGGGTGTCCTCATCACCTTCTTGACACTTTCCATGCACCCGCAAACCCAAGACAGGCTCGACCCGGACCTTGGTCTTAAAATCGCCAACGCATTCGCGTCCATCCTCAACTATCTCGGTTTGCTGATCTGGCCGTCGCATCAGGCGCTGCTTTATCCTTTTCCAGACAGCGTTCCCCTGGCGCAAAGTCTGGGCGGCGCGGCGTTGGTGCTGGCCGTCACGGGCTTCTGCCTGTGGCAAGCCCGGCGCAGGAGCTATCTGCTGGTCGGCTGGCTCTGGTTTTTGTGCACGCTGGTGCCGGTCATCATGCCTCCCAAGGTTGGCCTGCATGTGGCTTTTGCGGACCGCTGGACCTATGTGCCGTTCATGGGGCTGTATCTTGCTTTGGCCTGCCTCGCCGCGGAAGTGTTGGGGAAGATCGAGCGGCCCTTTGCGCGCGGCGTAGCGGTTGTGGCGATGGTGCTGCTGCCGGTGATCCCTCTCGGGCTGGCGCAGCAGCGGCAGCTTTCCACCTGGGAAACGCCGCTGTTAACCTACGAGCAGGCCATGCGCTACACCAAAGGAAATTATTTGGTGCTGAACAATTACGGCGTGCACAAGGCCGAAGCTGGTGACGCAGCCGCAGCCGAAAAGGCCTTTGTCGAGGCGCTGCAAATCTATCCGGACTTCGGCCTGTGCAAGCTGAATCTGGGCGCGCTGCTCCTGAAGCAGTCCCGGCGTGACGAAGCGTTGGATCTGCTGTGGTCGGCCAAGGTGCTTTTGGAAAAGGACGGGCAGGCCTATGATGCCTATCGTGGGGTGGCCATGTGCTTGATCCGCAAGAATAAACTTGATTTGGCGCAGGGATTTTTCGCTCTGGCAATCCGGGAACAACCGAAGCGGCCCGAGGCCTACGAGGAGTGGGGGGCGCTGGCGCGGCGGCTGGGCGACCCGCGCCGCGCGCAGCAATTCTTGCAGCAGGCGTTGGAAACCAAGGACTTTCCGGCGTCGCGGTTGACGCTGGACGACCTCAAGGCCGCACCGTCCAACCCTTAGTCCACATCCACCGCGTCGCCGGGTTTCAGGTTCACAAGCCTGGTCTCCGGCGCGTGCTCTTTGAGGGCGGCGGCAAAGGCGTCCGTGTTTTGCGCCAGGATGGGAAAGGTGCCCCAGTGTATGGGCGCAACCATGCGGCAGCCCAAAAAGGAGCAGGCCACCGCGGCCTCGGTCGCGTCCATGGTGAACCAGCCGCCCATCGGCAACATGGCCAGATCGATGTCGAAGAAGCGGCGGAAGAGCTTCATGTCCGAGAACAGCGCCGTATCGCCGGAGTGGTATGCGCAGAAGCCGCCGGGAAAGGTCATGATGTAGCCCGCGGGCGCGCCCGTGGCCGAGGAATGGAAGGCCTGCACCATCTTGATGCGCACCCCCGCAGCCTCTACCGTGCCGCCCATGTTCATGCCCAGAATTTGCCCGCCGGGCACACCCTCGGCCTGCATGCGCGCCGCAAGGTCGAAAATGCACACGAGCTTTGCGCCCGTGGCCTTGCAAATCTCCACGGCCTGGCCGACGTGATCGCCGTGGTCGTGGGTGACGAGCACCGCATCCACCTTGCCCACGGACTGCCAGGCGATGGGCGCCTTGGGATTGCCTTCGAAAAAAGGATCGATGAGCACGCTGACGCCATCGGCCTGCAAACGGAAATTGGAGTGGCTGAACCAGGTGAGCTGCATGTCGCTACCTCCTTATTCTCCCCAACGTTTGAACAAATCATGCCCGATGTCCAGCTGGTCGAGAATGCGCCCGGCCATGTGGTTTACAAGGTCCTGAATGGTCTTGGGCTTGTGGTAGAAGCCGGGGCTTGCGGGCATTATGACCGCCCCGGCGTCCTTTGCTGCAAGCATGTTCACGATGTGGACGCGGTTCAGCGGCATTTCCCGCGTCACCAGCACCAGCTTGCGCCCTTCCTTCAGGGTCACGTCCGCCGCGCGGTGGATGAGATTGGTGCCCAGGCCTTGGGCGATGGCCGCCAAGCTCGCCATGGAGCAGGGGCACACGATCATGCCCGCGTGACGCCAGGAGCCGCTGGCCGGACCGGCCGCAATGTCCTTTTCGCCGTGGCAGGCATGGGCCAGGGCCAGCAAATCCTCGGCCCGGAAGTCCGCCTCAAGCGTGATGACTTTCTTGGCCGCTTCGGAAAGGATGAGATGCAGTTCGATGTCGTCGCGCTCGGACAGCGTGCGCGCCAAGGCCATGGCATACTGCGGGCCGCTGGCCCCGGTGACGGCGAGAAGAATGCGTCGTGTGGTCATGTTTCCCTTTTGCGGAGTGTTCATCCCCAGCGGATTACAAGGTAAGAAAACTCCGCGAGTTTGGCAATGCGCGGCGGGCAAAACCGGCGCGAAGTGCACTGCTCTCAGCTATTGCCACAGCCCGGCCTGCTGGCACATGCCCTTGCTCATGGGGTTCTCGTTGCCCTGAACGGCTTCGATGCGCTTGGCGCGTGTGCATTCCCAATGGTCCACCGGGTACATGCGGTCCCAGGCGTCCATGAGCTGCTCTTGCTGGCGGCTCAGCTCGAAGCGCGGGTAGGCCCAGGCCATGTACTTCACGGTGCGGGCGATGGCGCCCCGCGCGTGCTCGGGCGGCTCCACCTTGTTGTCCTGTATCTTCATCCCACAGGAGCCGAAGGTGTTCGCAACGCCTGGCAACATCGCGTAATTATAATTGCTGCGCAGGGCGTTCACCGCGCCGATGGCCGGGTACAGATTGTACATGTCCGCCTGCATGAGCCGGTATTCCTTGCTCACCCGCTCCGCGCACTTGCGGCCCTTGAAAGGCCCGCGCTTGTCCTGGCACTCCGGGGCTCCATCCCGCCATTCCGCAAAGGCGCGCCCGAAGTTCTCCGCCGGAACCACATGCTCCCACTCGATCTGCGCAGCCCGGGCCTTGTGTTTCGGCGTAGTGAAGCCGGGCGGCGGCGTCACCGTCCCGTTTTCATCATAGGTGGCCTGGCAGTAGAAGGTGACGCGGTGGTCGTGGTAGATGGCGCGGCTTAAGGTCCGCTTGGCGCCCTGGAAAGAGTCCTCCCGCGTGTTGCCGCGGGGTTGCGCACTCTTTTGCGCGCTTTTCTTCGTTTCCTGCTTGGCCTTGTCGCCCTCGCCGCAGGACAAAAGCACCAGGGCCAGCAGGGCGTATGCCGTCAGCGTGGCGAGGCGTTTCGCGGCGTGGGCGGCTGCGCTGGTCGTCATGTGGGGCTCCGGCTGTTGGATGAGGAGAAACGTGCCTCCGGCGGCCAGGGGCATTCGCCCTGGCCCCGATTGCGGCCGGTCCGGGGCAGAGCCCGGACCGGCGGAGGGATCATTCTTCTGTGGCGGAATTTGGCGCGACGCCATGGCGCGAGGCCAACCCAACCCTAATGGGATTCCAAAGGGCGAATGCCCTTTGGCCCCCGGAGGGATATTCTCTTTTCTTCGTCTTTACAGTCCCAGGTCCTTCCACAGCGCGTCGACCTTGGCCTTGACGCCTTGGTCCATGCGCAGGGTGTCGGGCCATTCGCGATGGTGTCCGTCCTCGGGGCCTTTCTTGGTGGCGTCGATGCCCATCTTGCCGCCGTAGTAGGCCAGGGGCGAGGCGTGGTCGAGGGCGTCCAGCGGGCCGTCGAGGATGGCGATGTCGCGCCGGGGATCGACATTGTTGCCGATGCGCCAGAGCACCTCGGACACGTTCTGCACGTTGATGTTCTTGTCCACCACGACGATGATCTTGGTGAACATCATCTGCCCCATGCCCCACAGGGCGTACATGACCTTGCGGGCCTGGCCGGGGTAGCGCTTGTCGATTGCGACGAAGCACAGGTTGTGGAACACGCCCTCAAGGGGCAGGTTCATGTCCACCACCTCGGGCAGCTGCTTTTTGATGAGCGGCAGGAACAGGCGCTCGGTGGCCTTGCCGATGAAGCAGTCCTCCATCGGCGGGGGGCCGACAAGGGTGGCGGGATAAATGGCGTCGTGGCGGTGGGTTATGGCCGTGACGTGGAACACCGGGTAGTCGTCGGCCAGGGAGTAGTAGCCCGTGTGGTCGCCGAAGGGCCCCTCGCGGCGGCGCTCCCCCGGGTCCACGTAGCCTTCCAGCACGAACTGGCTGGTGGCGGGCACCTCCAGGTCCACGGTCTTGCACTTGACCAGCTCCACCGGCTGGTTGCGCAGGAAGCCCGCGAAGAGCATCTCGTCGATCTCATCGGGAATGGGCGCGGTGGCGGCGTAGGTCACGGCCGGGTCCGGGCCTATGGCCACGGCGACTTCGAGCCGTTTGCCCAGCTTTTCGGCCAAATGGTAATGGTAGGCCCCGCCTTTGTGCCGGTGCCAGTGCATGCCGGTGGTGTTCTTGTCGAACACCTGCATGCGGTACATGCCCGCGTTGCGCACGCCGGTTTCCGGGTTTTTGGTGAAGACCACGGGCAGGGTGATGAACGGGCCCGCGTCGCCCGGCCAGGTGGTCAAAACGGGCATGATGGACAGGTCCACGTCGTCGCCCGTGAGCACCACGTCCTGGCAGCAGCCCTTCTTCACATGGTCGGGAAAGATGTTGGTGAGCTTCGAGAGCTTGGGAATCATCTGGAGCTTTTTGATGATGCCGTCGGGCCGCTCGATCTCCAGGTATTCGTGGATGCGCTCGCCCAGGGCGTCCAGGTTGTCGCTGTCGAGCGCCATGTTCATGCGCTTGTAGGAACCATACATGTTGGTGAGCACCGGGAACTTCGCGCCCTTGGCTTTTTCGAACAAGAGCGCCGGGCCGAATTTCTTGCTCACCCGGTCGGTCACCTCGGCGATCTCCAGATACGGGTCGAGCTCCGCGCCGATGCGCTTCAGTTCGCCTTGACGGTCCAGATGCTTGAGAAAATCTTGCAAATCCTTGTAGGGCATGGAGTCCTCGCCTGATTGTGTTTCGCTAACACTAACAAAGGCGTGGCCCTTCTGACAAGCGGACAAGGGTTAGCGCCCTGGGTATTGACATGCTGAAAACAAAAATTTAAACATTGTTTAACGCCTGAATGAATGTCTAACATGGAGGATGCCGTGGAGACACAGCCTGATGCCGGAACCAAGGCCCGGCTTCTTGCCGCTGCGAGACGGATTTTTGCAGAGCGCGGCGCGCGCGATGCCACCGTGCGTGACATATGCACCGAGGCCGGTGCGAACGTCGCCGCGGTGAATTATCACTTCGGCGGCAAGGAAAAGCTTTTTATGGCCGTGCTTTCAGACTATCTGGAGCGCTGCTTCGAAAAACATCCGGTCACCATGGGCCTGGGGCCGGAAGCCACACCGTCCGAACGGCTCAAAGCCTACATCCGCTCTTTTTTGTACCGGCTCATGGGCGATGGCGATCCCGTGGAGGAGAAGCTCGGCTTGCTGCTCGCGGCGGAGATCGTCGATCCCTCGGCGCAGTTCGAACGGGTGGCGGCCAAATTGCTCATGCCTTCGCATAACGCACTGCAAAACATCATCCGCGATCTGCTGCCCAAGGCGACCGAGCAGACCGTGAAGCTCTGCGCTGCGGGCGTTTCCGGGCACTGCCTGCTTTTCGACAACGCCAAGCAGCTCATCCGCCGCTTGCGGCCGGACATGGCTCTGGAGAACCTGGGCGTCGAACTCGTGGCGGACTTCGTGTTCCGCTACGCCAGCGCCGGCATCGACAGCATGGCCGAGCCAGCCTGATTTTTGTTGCCCGCGCACAACAAGGAACCCCTGCCTGGGCGTTACAGGCAGGGGTTCTGGAGTGAGGCGGGCGTGCAGGGTCCCTCTTCCCGCACACCCGCGCCGCAAGGGAGAACCGAGGGTATTTAAACGGCCGCTTCTCCGCGCTCGTTGGTGCGGATGCGCACGGCCTCTTCCACATTGATGACGAAGATCTTGCCGTCGCCGATGCTGCCGGTGTTGGCGGCGACGCGCACTGCCTCCACCACGGCGGGGGCGATGGCGTCGTTGACGATGACTTCGATCTTCACCTTGGCCTTGAACACCACCTGGTATTCGGCGCCGCGGTACATTTCCACATGGCCCTTCTGGCGGCCATAGCCCTTCACTTCGGTAACGGTCATGCCGTGCACGCCGGCCTTGTCCAGGGCGTCCTTCACTTCGTCGAGCTTGTGCGGCTTGATGATGGCTTCAATCTTCTTCATGATGTATCTCCTCAAGCCTAGCGGTGGGTCTTGTTGATGGAGAACTCGGGGTAGCCGAGGACGGCCACTTCGGCCATGTCCAGACCTTCCTGCTCAACTTCGGCCGGCACGCGGATCTTGGCGATCTTGTCCGAGATCTTGAAGAAGACGTACATGACGGTGAACACGAAGATGAAGTTGACGGCCACGGCGATGAGCTGCGCGCCGAGCTGGCTGGGGTCGCCGTAGAACAGGCCCTTCACGGTGCCTTCCACGCCATTGAGCTTGTCGCCGTAGGTGCCGTCGGCGAAGAGGCCGAGGGAGATCATGCCCCAGGCGCCGTTGACGCCGTGGACAGAGATGGCGCCCACGGGGTCGTCGAGCTTCAGCTTGTTTTCAACAAAGAGCACGCTGACGCAGAGCAGGATGCCCGCGATGACGCCGATGAGCACGGAGACCATGGGGTTGACGAAGCCGCAGGGGGCGGTGATGGCGACCAGACCGGCGAGCATGCCGTTGGCGGCCATGGAGATGTCCGGCTTGCCGTAGCGCAGCCACATGTACATCATGGCGGACATGGCGCCGCCAGCGGAGGCGAGCATGGTGTTGACGGCGACGACGCTGATGCGCATGTCGCCACCGGCCAGGGTGGAGCCGGCGTTGAAGCCGAACCAGCCGAAGGCCAGGACGAGACAGCCAGCCAAAGCCATGGGAATGTGGTGGCCGGGAATGGCGTTCGGGGTGCCGTCGGCGCGGAACTTGCCCATGCGGGGGCCGATGATCATGGCGCCAGCCAGGGCGGCCACACCGCCGGTCATGTGCACGACCGAGGAGCCAGCGAAGTCAAGCACGCCGTGGCCCAGGCCGAAGTTGGTGCCCAGGGTGGACAGCCAGCCCGCGCCCCACACCCAGTTGGCGTACAGGGGGTACACGAACATGGAGATGAAGAAACCGTAGATGACGAAGTTCTTGAAAGTCCAGCGTTCGGCCATGGCGCCCGTGGGAATGGTGGCCGTGGTGTCCATGAAGACCATCTGGAAGAGGAACATGGTGAGGACCGTGGTGTCATAAACGTCTTCGCCCAGGAGGAAACCCTTGGTGCCGAAGAGGCCGAAATCCTTGCCGAACAGCGAGATGGTGAACTCCTGGTTCAGCAGGGTGCCGCCGCCAAGAGCCGCCGCACCGCCGCTGCCGCCCATCTGCAGGGCGAAGCCGGTGAGCCAGAAGCCCAGCATGCCGATGCCGTACACCATCATGTTCATGCCCATGGTGTGGCCGGCGTTCTTGGCGCGGGTGAAGCCCGTTTCAGCCATGGCGAAACCGAGCTGCATGAACATGACGAGGAAGCCGCAAATGAGCGTCCACACCATGTTGATGGAGATGCGGTTATGGCCCACGACATCGGCGAGCTTGGTGGCCAGGGGTTCAGAGTCCTTGTACTTGTCCATGTCCACTTCGGTCGGCGCGCCGCCTGTGGCGTTGACCACGTCGGAAGCGGTGCCGATGCTGAGGCCGGCGGGGTCCGGCTTCGGGGGATCCGCCGCGAAGACCGTGGCCGATCCGGCGAGGATGACCAGTGCAAGGGTAAGTGCCATGACGATGTTCTTGAGCATGCTGCCCTCCAAAAAATAAGGTGGATTTTCAATCAGCCGATGAAGGCCTCAAGGCAAGAAGCGGGCCAAGTTTTTTTAATTCATAAAATAAGGTAGTTATACATTGTGTCTTCACTGCTCATGTCGAATGTATTACAAAAATGCAATAATGTATTTACATCGTATTTACTTGAACCCACGCCTGAAAGGAGGTCAATGCCTCCCGTGACACGGTTATTGTCCTGAATATTGGGAGGAAACGAAAAAAGGCCACAAGTTTTCCTCGTGTTTGAAGCGCATTCCCCGTGGCAAGCGCTTACGCATTTGTAGAATCATTGGTTGGAGTTTTTAGCGCTCAAAGGGATTGAACACAACTGAACGTGGCAGGTCCAGCAACACGATAGCAGGAATATTTCGTTGAATAAGGCCGCACACAGCGGATTTAGAGGGCATGGCCACGCTCAAGACGATGCACAAAGGCTAAAATGCTAAAAATGTAAAATCTGCTTCGCGAGACATTTTAAGGGATTCTCCCATCCCCCTTTCGGCGCGGATTTCTTGTAGGGTTCCGCGTGAGCAAGGCCGGTGGAGGGGCAGGAGGGATTCGGCGCGCGCAGGATTTTTGCCACGCAATTGCGGTTGGTCTTGACTTTAGACCATTGAACACCACATTATGGTTGGCAGCCGGTGCCGTTCATCGCCATGTTCATGAGGTGGGCGGGGCTGGTCGCAAAAGATTCCGGGCTGTGTCGACCCGGAAGTTTGAAATCACTTTGTGGACTCTCTGCCTTTTGCCGACTGCTCCATTCCGTCCGTTTTCTTTGTTGGCGCTCGGCAGGCGCAAAGCGAAAATTTACGAACATACGAGGCCAAGGGGTTTTACAAAACCCGACGGGTAGGATAAATCCCCCTGTCAGCCAAACCCTGTGGAGGACATCATGCTCGGCGAACTGTTCCAGCCCATGCACCTGCTTCTTATTCTCGTCATTGCTCTCTTGTTGTTTGGCCCCGGCAAATTGCCGCAGATCGCCGCCAACATGGGCAAGAGCATCCGCGAATTCAAGTCCGCGCTCTCCGCGCCGGAAGAAATCAAGGTTGCCACTCCCGCCCAGCAGGCAGAGGCCCAGCCCGCCCAGCCCGCTCAGCAGTCCGCACAGGCGGCGCAGACGGAAGCGCCCAAGCAGGAGCAGAAGAACGCCTAGTGGCCTCTTTGCTTCCCAGTCTTGAGCCCCCGACAGGCTGTAATCCGGACCAGTGCATGCCGCGCGCAGGCTGGTCCGGTTCCGCTTGGCGCGCCCTGGCTTACGAAAACGCGGGGAAAGTCGCGTGGATCTGACGCATCTGCTGAGCACTTACGGCTATTTGGCCCTGTTCATTGGCACCTTTCTCGAAGGTGAAACCATACTGATCATTGCCGGGTTCGCCGCCTATAACGGACACCTTTCCCTGACGTTGGCCATTCTTGCGGCTTTCGCCGGCAGCTTCGCGGGCGACCAGACCGCCTTCTACGTCGGCCGCTACAACAAGCGCTTTCTGGAAACGCGGCTCAAGAAATGGGAATGCCGCATTGAAAAAGTGCACCGGCTGCTTGAAAAGCATCAGGTGCTCGTCCTCATCTCGTTCCGGTTCTTCTACGGCTTCCGCAACATAACGCCATTCGCCGTGGGCACCACGAACATCTCGCCCCTGCGCTTCTTTTTGCTGAACGGCATCGGCGCGGCGCTCTGGGCCATCACCTTCGGGGTGGGCGGCTATTATCTGGGCGATGTGCTGGAGCGCTTCCTTCAGGAAGCCAAGTGGTGGGTGGCAGGGGGGCTTTTCGGCCTGTTGCTGCTTATTTGGCTGGTCAAGACCATCCGGACGCGGCTGCGCAAGTCCGCCTGCTAGAAAAAACGCCACGCCTCAGGGCTTGCGCACCTTCACTATTTCCGGCCCCGGAGCCTCCACGCCAAGCGCCGCCCAGAAGGCGAACACCTCAAGACCCGGCGCGCTCACTCCTCGCATGATTTCTTCGGCCTTGCCCGCGCCGTGGTAGCTCTGCGTCAGGCTGCGGTTCAGCGTCAGCGCGCCGCCGTGCATGGCCACGCCAGCCATGAGCCCCACGCCGTCGGTGAAGGCCTGCACAGGCTTGTGCTCCGTGAGGGAGCCCCGGCTGGTTTCCTCGCGCACGCCGACCACGTCGAACTTTGCCGAGGCGTCGAAGTTGAGCCCGTTGTCCAGAATCCGCGCAAGCATTTCGTCGTCCATTATGGCCAGCACCAGGCGCGACTTCTCCAATCCCACCTGATAGCCGTAGCCCGCGCCAGCAATGCCCACGAACACGGGCGCGCCCCAGCCGCCGTCGGCGCGGCGAGCCACCAGCACGCCGGAGCCCCCGCGCACGGAGTAGAAGAAGCCCGCCTGGTAGACTCCGGGCAGCACGATGAGCGCGCGCGCCTCGGCAATGGCCGTGTCGAGCATGCGTGTGGCGTCGTCGCGGCGCATTTCGCGCAGGGTGCGCGTGGACTGTTCCAGCAGAGAAACGGCCTGGCGCGCGGAAGGGCTGGCGTCGGCATCGGCCGTGTTGCCGGCGGACCGGGGCGGCTGTTGTTGCGTGGCCGCGCAGGCGGAGAGGCTCAAAAGGCCGCACAGGGTCAGGGGCAGAATGTGGCGCACGGGATTTCCTTTCTTTGCCGGGGGGTCAGCCCACCAGGCTGGTCAGGGCGCCCAGTCTGGGGTCGGCGTCCGCAGGCAGCGCCGCGCCCGGGGCGGCCAGAATTTCGCGCAAAAGATCCACGCCGTCCAAAAGGGCTTGGCATACGTCCGGCCCGGCGGCAAGGCGTCCCGCGCGCAGCAGGTCAAGCACGTTCTCCAGCCTGTGCGCGGCGGTCTCCACCTGACGCAGGCCAAGCAGACCTGCCCCGGCCTTGACCGAATGGGCGTCGCGGAACACGGCGTTCAGCAGATCTGCGGCTGGTGCGGCTGCTGTGCGCTCCAGCTCCAGCAGGCCGGTCTCCAGGTCGCCAAGGCGCTGGGCGCTCTCCTCGGCAAAGGCCGCCAGCACTTCAGAATCATGTTCATACATCAGGGGGGAGCTCCGTTAGGCGTCTTTGGCCGCCACCAGCCGCACAGCCACCTCGGGCAGGCGCTCCAGGTCGGGCTTGGCGATCTGCAGGTCCGCGCCGACGCTTTCGCCTTTGTGGCGCAGCTCGTCGGTGATGATGGACGAGTAGAGCACCACGGGAAGCTGGCGCAGCACCGGGTGGCTTTTCACATGCTTGGTCAGGGTGAAGCCGTCCATGAGGGGCATCTCGATGTCCGAGATGAGGATGTCCAGAAAGTCGGAAAGGGGCCTGCCCTCCGTGTTCGCCCGGGTGGCCATGGCGCGCAGGGTGTCCAGGGCCTCCTGGCCGTTGCCCACGATGATGGGCGTGATGCCCGAGCGCTCCAGGGTCTTCTGGATCATGAGCCGGATGGTGGCGGAGTCGTCGGCCACCAGGGCCTTGAGCTCGCGCGTGGCCATTGTTGCCGGCGGGGCGTCGAAGTCCACCTCGGCCGGCGAAAGATCGGCCAGGATGGTCTCCAGGTCGAGGAGCTGGATGAAGTGTCCTTCGCGTTCGACCAAGCCGATGATGGCCTGGATGCCGGTCTTGGGCATGTAGCCGTCTGGGGGAATGACCTCGGGCCAGCCCACGCGGTGGATGCCGGTGACGCCGGACACCACGAAGCCGGTGACGCTTTTGCTGAACTCGGTGATGATGACGTTGTCGCGCGGGGCGGCCACCTTGGCTATGTCCAGCCATACCGCCAGGTCGATGACCGGCAGAATGTGGTGGCGCAGGGGAATGAGCCCCCGGAAGCTGGGATGGGCCGCGCCGGGCTGCGGCTCCAGGTGCGGGCTCTCTATGACCTCCATCACCTTGGCGACGTTGACGCCGAAGGAATGCCGCACGGGCTCGCCATCGGGGCCGGGCTCGCCGTCGATGTGGAACTCCAGGATTTCCAGTTCGTTGGTGCCGGTTTCCAGCAGGATGCCGGTGTCCATTGTGTGGGCTCCTGTGTTGAGAAAAGAGGACGGCCTTGAATCCGTCTTCTACTCTGCGCGGGGCAGTGTGTAAAGCGAACGTCTGGTCTACCCCGGCTGCTCGTCAGGTTGGGGCCGCTTGTGCCGCAGAAATTCCCCCAGTGTTTGATCGGTCTCCTGAATATGATGCCGGACCCATGCGGCGGCGAAGTCCAGAAACTCCTCCAGGCGCACGCTCTTTCCTTCGCTGAAGGTCTCCAGAAAATCCATGGCGCGCATGGAGCAGTCGATGTGCTCCTGAATGTGCCGGTCGTAGCCGGCGTAAGTTTCGGGGTCCATGAGGGCTTCCTCGGCCGCGAAGTGATTGATGACATAGTCGCACAGCTCGCGCAGGGTGGCGTCCGTCTCTGCCGCGGCGTCCCGTCCCTGGGCCGTCTCCCAGGTCTTATTCACAAGCTCCAGCAACTGCCGGTGCTGCTGGTCAATCTCCGGCACGCCGATGGACATGCTCTCCAACCAGTGCACTTTCTCCATGTAGCCCCCCGTTATTTGTGCATGAACCTTTGCACGGCCTTCCAATCCTTGCTCGGCTTGTTCTGCAGCAAACGGCGCACGCGCTGCAAATACATGGCGGCCACGAAATCGTCGGGAGAGGCTTCGCGCAACGCCGTGAACTCCTCCAGGGCCTTTTCCCACTGCACCGTGCGGTACAGGGCCATGGCCCGCTCCCAGCGGGAGCAGAAGCCGAGCCTGGCGCGCGGCGCAGCCACATCGGCATAGGGGCTTTGCGGCATGGAGCCCACGAGCTCGAAAATGGGCAGGGGCTCCTTCACGCCCTTGGGCACCACCACATCCACGGACCGGAACAGAAAATTGTGCTTGGCCTTGTCGCACACAGCGTGGCTGACCAGAATCTTGGTGGCGTAGAACTTGTTCAGACCCTCCAGGCGGCTGGCCAGGTTCACCACCGGGCCCAGGGCCGTGTAGCTCATGCGGTCGGAGGCGCCGACATTGCCCACGATGGCCGTGCCCGTGTGGATGCCCACGCGGGTGGCCATGACCGGGCCGCCGCTGGCCTCGCGCCTGACGTTCAGCTCTTGCGAGGCCAAAGAGAGCCGCAGCGCCGCCAGGCAGGCGCGCTCCACGTGGTTCTCCGTCGCCAGCGGGGCGTTCCAAAAGGCCATGACCGAGTCGCCTATGAACTTGTCGATGGTGCCGCCGCTTTTCAAAATGGCCTGGCCCACAATCTCGAAGTACTCGGACATGGCGGCCATGAGGTCTTCCGGCGGCATGTCCTCGGACATGGTGGTGAAGTTCTGCACGTCGGTGAAGAGCAGGGTGATGTCGCACCGCTTGCCGCCCAGGCAAGGCACTGTTCCGTCCTTGATGAACTGGCGCACCAGGGTTTGGGGCAGATAACGGCAGGAGGACAACAGGGCGGAGCGCATGTGCGCCACGGCGTCGCCCAGCCTGTCCACCTCGTCGATGCATGAGGTGATGACTTCGGTGGAGTCCATCTCCAGTTTGCTGATGCGCTCGGCCTCATCCGTCAGCTTCGCCAGCGTGCGCGCTATATTGCCCGAGGCGAGAAGCAGCAGCGGCACGCCCAGCAACAGCAGCCCCAGGGCGATGAAAAGGGCCTGGGTGCGGATGCGTTCGGCCGTGCCCATGAAGTCCGACTCGCGCGCCACCAGGGCCATGTGGTCGTTGGTGGAGCCCAGCTCGCGCAGGGGGCGCACGCTGACAAGATACGGCGTTCCCCCGACCACCAGTCTGTTCGTTTCGCGGATGTGCCCGCCGTTGGAGCGGAACAGCTTGTACACAGCGGTTGGCAGCGGGTCGTCCAGGTCCTGCACGGCGGCGCGCAGCATGGTTTGCGAACCGCCGCGCGTGGTGGCTATCTTGGAAACCTTGTCGGCGTCGGGATAGGCGATGAGCTCGCCTTCATCATTGAAAAGGAAGATGAAGCCGGACGCGCCGATTTTGGCCTTGGCCAAAAAATAGGACAAGGTGTCCAGGGTCAGGTCGAGCCCGAACACAGCGCGCTCCGGGCCGGGAACGCGGTGGGCCATGGTCAGGCCGAGGGTTCCCGTGCTGCTGAAGACATAGAGATCGGTCTTGATGGAGCTGGCGGAGCCCAGCGCCGCGGTGTACCAGGGGCGGCCGCGCGGGTCGTACCCGGCGGGGCGCGCGGCGCTGGTGCGCAGGGGCTTGGCGTCGCGATCGAGAAAACGCCAGCGCTCCATGCGCGTGCCGCCCTCGAAACCGATGCGCCGCAACGCGTAGCGGGTTTGCGGCGGGGCCTTCAAGTCCTGGGCGGTTTTGGACCTGTGCGCCAGGGAGATGGCCTGGAAGTAATCGCCGTCGCCATAGCCGAAGTACAGGGAATATGTCTCCGGGTGCGTGTCGAGAAAGGCCAGCATGTAGGGAAGGAGCGGATGCTCGAATTCCCGCGGTTTGAGATTCGCTCCGGGCAGGGTGGGCGCGGCGTCGCACAGCATGGCCAGGGGCTTGGTGAGCAGCCGGGCCGAAAGCTCGATCTTGTCGCCCGCGGCGAGGATGTGCTTGCCCGCCTCCTCGCGCGCGCTGGTTATGCTCTGCTGGTAATGCAGCCAGGTCACGGCCTCGGTAAGGGCCAACACGCAGGAAAAAAACAGGATGATGACCGTGCGGAGCCGCACGACGGCGTGCCGTGCTTTAGGGGGAGGCGGAGCTTCTGCGTTGGCCATGGCGCCCTCTTTCGCCGCGCCTGCGCAGGACACGACCCGATATGCATAGCCTATACTTTTAGTGTGTCAAGCTTTGCTCGGCTTGCGGCGGGCATTGTTCGCCGCAAAGGCGGGAGCGAAGCCGAGGTGGACGCCCCGGCTCTTTGGCATTATGACAATGGACCGCGCTATCCCGCGGGCGCGGACTCCGGCCATCGTGCAGCGCAAGAGCGCGGCGGCGGCGGCAAAATGCCCGCACCCTTTGCGGCGCGCGCAGAAAACTCGACAATGGATTTTGCGCAAAAAAAAGGCCCAGGAGGGACAACTCTTGAGCCTTTGAAACGTGATTGGCGCATATGTTGACACACGGCTGAAACGGAATATCTGAACATAGTAATATAAAAGATTGTTTTTAAATGGTGCGCCAGGAAGGATTCGAACCATCGACCGACGGCTTAGAAGGCCGTTGCTCTATCCACCTGAGCTACTGGCGCACACGGGGAAACATTCAGTAATCAAGCAATGCCGCGCGGTCAAGGGCCGCGCGGAAAAGGCCGCCGTGACGCAAGCGCTTTCGTACTCCGATTTTTATGACCCGGCTGGACGCTTTGGGCCTGTTCCACATGGACCTGACCCCTGGACCGCATGGGCCGTCTTTTTGGCGGACCGGCACGGGGCTGGCCCGCGTCTTTCCCGAGCTGC
>Ga0183099_1000810_pt1 | contig 20386 bp, 17 predicted proteins | sample Biomet1_FD_127788 | JGI IMG/M metagenome (GOLD analysis project Ga0183099, IMG submission 127788) | Microbial communities from bioreactor (seeded with anoxic lake sediment) at LBNL, California, USA - Biofuel metagenome 1 | ecosystem: Engineered > Bioreactor > Anaerobic > Unclassified ...
TTCATTAAATGCAGTAAGCTGATACCCCTGCAATTCTGGAATAAACGTTCCTTCTGCACCGACTTCCGCTGAAAATTCCGTAATAATATAAAAACTAACTTATCCATTTATCCATGTATTACATCCGTGTATTCCGGATAATCTCGCAAACGATCGGTCGGCTCGAACCCAACCGCACCAGAAAAACGACCTTTCTCCCAGTCGGCTTTTGTCGACCAGAACATTTCTGTAAAGTCCGTTTCATTAAATGCAGTAAGCTGATACCCCTGCAATTCTGGAATAAACGTTCCTTCTGCACCGACTTCCGCTGAAAATTCCGTAATAATGCGAACGTACTGTGCGGCTGGCAAACTCGACAAATCCATATAATTCGTTCCATTTTTTAAGACCATTTTATAACTGCCCTTCACCGAAGCTCCATCATCGGATACTTCAACAACCGCTTTCATTCCTGCCTGCAATGGCAGCACTGCCTTGGTTTTCAGCTGTTTAAACTTCCAGTATTTTTTCTCGGTCTTGAAATCCGGATCAAAAACAGCTGGATGACGCCACTCCGTTATATGCGTTCCCACCGTTAAAATATCTCTAAAATCAAGCCATATAGCCAGATTCTCACTAGACGGGCCCTTACTTGTTGGGTACTCGTTAATCTGTTGATTTACTTCAGCTGAAAGTTTGCTTTTATAAAAACGCACCTGGCTGACTTTCGCTGGCAAATGCGTAAAATATTTAGGCCGATCAATTTCTTTTATTACATGTCCAATGTAAGAATAGCCGATAAATATCGGTTCGTCCTTCCACTGCCGCAGCTGCGAAGTATCATTTATGCCTGCAACATAAGCTACACACTCCCCATTGCAATATGAATGGCCACCTGACTTTTTATCAAACGTTATGGTATACTGTGCCCAATCCTTGAGTTTTACACGACCTCCTTGCCAAGAGTATTCTGTAATATCATGGCAAACACCCCATTTTAAACCGCCAGCCCGTTCAATGACCATGCGCAACAAATACGTAGCTCCCCAGCCTACAGATTTCCCTTTTACCATAAGCGGATTATGCCCCATTTCATTTTTTTTAGCCAAACGTTCCACATTGGCAAAAACCATTCCGCTAAAAGCATTTTCCACTGCTAAATGAGGACTGGCAGGGATCTCAATGTAATCCCCATAATTCTCTAAGCACACCTCTACTTTTTCCGCGTCCCCAATAACTTTGGGATTTCCATGTAAAAGCGCATAATGTCCATTACCAGATTTATCGTGTATTCGCGGAACAATCCGAATCGCACCCATTATTTCTATTTCCCGCGGCAGCTGGTCAGCAATGCTAATCTGATAACTGCCAGCTTGCTGAAATCTATAACAAAATTCCAAGCGTTTCTTTTCATGTCCTCGAAAAAACACATGTTTCGTTTCAGCTATGCGTTGATCTACATAAAGAGGAACATTCACAAATATTTCTCGTTCCAAATTATTCGTAGCTTCAATGCTTGCCATTAACACATCTGGCGCAAGCTGTCTGCCAACCACCAATTTCATATGTTCAAAGGTCAATTGTTCCGGTTCAAATACCGTTACATTTTCCTGCATATCCTGTACCCGGATCTCATGGGGTCCCTGTATTACTGCCGTATAAATTGCAGTAATCTCCTTTTCCTCCTGTGCATCAAGGACTACAACCCGCTCCTTGCCTGCGGCTCCGAATAAATTTACTGTATGTTTTGTTTCATTGTCAAAAACCGACAAGGTTACGGCGGCAATCCCCTGACCTTCATTTTTAGCCAATGCCCGAATTGCTACATGTCCATTGTTGTCAATGCGCCGCAACTCAAGAACTGAAACTTGAATTTGTGGCTCTTCTTTCACCAAATGAACAGTATCCACTAGAATATCTTTACCACAATCTTCTGCAAAACCATATAATTCATAATGAAGAGCTTCTTCTGTTATATTTAACAGCCCATAATTATTTTTTCCCATACTAACGACTTCTGGGAAGTCCCCCAACAAACGAGCCTCCTCCGTTCCTCTTTCAAAAGACGCTTCTGGATCCTGCGCACTGCCTTGACTTATATAGACGGTACGCGCTCCGATTTTCGGATTTACAGATACACCCTTCACATAATAATGAAGATGACCGCCAATCACCAGATTAACATTGCAAGCCTCGGCAATCGGCACAATATAGCGATTATTGAATTCATCCGTATACGGATGATGCAATATCAAAATTCGCCAGTCTGCCTTTTGCGCCGTTTCACTTAAAAGATCTTGTTTAATCCAATCCAAAGTCTGTCGAATGCGCTGTTTAGTTTCTGCATCTGCATCTAACCCGGAATTCACCGCATTCATTTCAAATAGTCCCCATGAATTACTGTCTGCCATCGTAAAATGTGTCTTTCCATAATCAAAGGAATAGGTACGGCCCGACGGATCACCATGACAAGTTTTAGCTTGTGGTTTGGCAAAAAAAGCATCATAAAATGGCCCATCATCGTGATTACCTGGAATATAAAATGTCGGCACAGACTTCAAGACCTCTGGTATTTTTTGAAACCAATTGTCCGCATATTGATCATGCTGATACCCTGTGCCAAAAGAAATATCGCCAGCGTGAATGATAAAATCCGGTTCTACCTGTTCTATCATCGAACTAAATTGTTTTTCTGTATAAAAAAGATGAGAATCACTCATGGTCACGATGTTCAGCTGTTTAGGGCTTTGCGCCAGTGTTTTAAATTGTCCCGCCTCTATTTCCCCATTTTCTAAATGAATCTGATACTCATATTTCGTGTTTGGCAACAAATCATCCAAAACCGCTGTATACAAGCACTTCGGGACTTTCTCTCCAGCCTGCAAAAGTTCCTGCTGAAACTCAGGAATAATTTTTTGCGACAAATTTCTATTTTTACCGTATAATAACTGAATCTTTCCTGAAGAATTTGTTTCCCAGGCTACGGTTATTTGTGATATCGTAGGATTCAGCAAATACGGTCCATTTATTATAAAAAAATTGTTGCTCATCTTTTTTCCCCCACTTGTGATACGTACCTTTCCACTGCATTTATGCACAGTAGGCATTGTTCACGCATTTGTTTTTTATTATGAAACAAGTTCTCATCTTCGTCAAATATTTGCCTGCGTCACCCTTCTTTTATGATGAACTGCCAGAAAATCGTTCAATTTCTGCATGGATGTATTTATTACCAATTCCATCGGAAAGTCCATCTCCGTAAGACGGTCTAGTGCATAATCAAAATTGCCGACGACCAAATGATAATGTGCATCCGAACCGACACTTAGTTTTGTCCCATACCGTTTAGCTGCTATAATGATGTCCCGGCAAATAGCCTCACTTCCCGGCCTCGCAGCCGGAGAGCTGTTGTTTATCTCCAGAGCCGTATTGTTTTCTGCAGCGGCTTTAGCCAACGTATCAATATCTACTGGATACAGCGGATTATCAGGATGCCCGATAATATCGACGTAGCGATTAGAAATAGCACCCAAGAACATTTTCGTATTTTCTTCAATACTTCCCCGAGGAGAACATTCTACATGGCAACTGGCAATTACTAAATCCAACTTTTTGAGTTGCTCATCCGTAAAATCAAGTTTTCCAGTAAAATCCATTAAATTGGCTTCGGCGCCGCAATAAATCTGAAGACCTTTCATTTGCCGTGGAATATCACGATACGTATTAAAATAGGCATAATTGACGCTGCCCGGATAACCTGGCCCGTGTTCTGTAAGCCCAATTCCTGCTAACCCTTTATCAGCAGCTGCCTGTATAACCTCTGTTACCGTACTATATGCATGGCGACATAGCAAACTATGTGTATGCAAATCTGCAACAATTTCCATTATAGTTCCTCCAATATTCGAGCCTTCATTATTTGCCATCATGGATTGCTAATTCTGCCTCTTTCTCCCGTTCAGCTTTCTTAGCCCACAAGGTTGGAACAATCAGCAATGTCATCAAAGCAACGGATCCGATCCAAAAAGCGATAATCGTATCAAAATGATAAATAACTTGACCGTTTACAACAGTTTTAGCGGCATCCATCAAATACCCATTGATAATATCCTGAGCCGCAGCGCCACCATAGGCCAGTAAACCAATCGTCCCCATTGCCGCCCCTGTTGCTTTGCGTGAGCAAAGATCCACGGCCAACATTCCACCAACAAAACAGAGAATTACACCGAGTCCAAACCCAAAAACAGAAACCCAGAGTGCATCAAGCGTGGGATGACCTGCCGGAGTATAACAAATGCCGATAATACCAGCCAGCATCACGACGCCAAATACAATTGTCGTAAGCGCATGATTTGCCTTAAATACTTTGTCTGAGATAATACCCGAAAAAAATGATCCCACACCACCTAATAATGGAGACAACGCCATTATTCCGCCTGCTGTTACCAATGAATAATCTTTATATTCCTGTAAGAATATAACCCCCCAGCTACTAATGGAATAACGGGCAACCCCCAGACAGGTAGCAGAAAGCGCAATCAACCAAACATACGGATTTTTGATAACCTCCAGTTGCGCTTCTCTGGTAGATTTTTCTTTTTCTTTCTTTTCAACGGTAATTTCACCAGCAAATTCATTGGCAGTAGGTAACCCATATGTTTCCGGACGGTCATACATAAATCTGTACATGATAAAAGCTAAAACAATGCAGGCAATTCCCGGAACATAAAACGCTGCGTGCCAGCCAAAAGCAACAACAAGCATTGCCGTTCCAAGGTATGTAGCACCTTCACCAATATAATGTGCTATACTAAACACACCATAATAGGTTGCCAGTCTGCTTTTCGAAAACCACTGCGCCAGCGATACTATGCACGGGGCCGAACCCATTGACTGGAACCAGCCATTAACAAACCATAAGGACAAAAACACCCAATAGGAGCTGGAAAAACCCAGGATAAAATTTACAACTGCCGCGCCCAATAACCCGATCGGCACAATTTTTTTAATATTACAACGATCGGCAATAAACCCATTTAAGCACTTCCCTACAGCTATTGCGATGAGCATTCCTGCCCCAATGCCACCAAGCTGTGTGGCCGTAAAACCATCGTCAATCATTGGCTTTTTAACAATTCCCAGCGTCATGCGCATTACATAATACATGCCATACCCGATAATCATTGCCGTAACACCTTTGATTCTGGCACTATGAAACATCTTACTAATAAGAGCCTGGTCTTGAATTCGCGGTTGTTCTTTGCCTGTTAAAAACCATTTAAACATAATTAACACTCCTCATTTACATTTTTCTGATGAAACACACAGATATTTCAAACGATTTGGTTTGCCCCCTTTATGATTAACAATAAAAACTATTAGGAAAATTAAGAAAATAAGCTGGATTTTCGCAATCTTTTTTGTTAATATAATATTTAGATAATGTTTTGATTATTTTCTGAATCTATAATACTATATTGTGGTCATATCCTCATCTTCTTATACTCATTATAGCGATATAAAATACCCTGTACCTCTGAAATCTTGCTATTTTATTCTCTTAATGATCAAAGAACTCCATTTTTTTGCTCTTTAAGAGAGAATATTCGCTAAAAATTTTCATTTCAGTCGATTACTGCAAACAGGAGGATTATCCACATGACACAATTTTCTCCCCCAGGCACTCTCAGCTCTATTTTTGAACTCAATAGTTTTCCGCAACTGGCCTACATATCACAACTGGATGTTTCCCTTCTGTCTTTACCGCGAGCCCTGCATGTCCACCAGGATCTAGCTGAAATTATTTGTATCGCTCAAGGGCACGGCAACTACACGGTGGACAACCGCTCCTATGATGTACAAAAAGGAGATCTTATCTTTATCAACAGCGGTGTCCTGCATGATACTTGCGGAAATTTTGATGCCGACATCTGTATCTATATGCTAGGTATAAAACAATTACGCCTAAAAGGACATAAAGAAAACCATTTGATCAGCAGTAACCAGTCCCCCATAATCACCAGCGATCAACACACCGATCAAATCCAACAACTATTTTCCATGCTTGCTCACTTTACTCCCCAGCACAGTAAAGATGCTCCATCTACCGAAATCAGTAATCATCTCCTGCAAGCCTTAATCATCTTATTGCATACATTGGTTCAAAACAGCACAACCAAACTTGTTGGGCAAGACTATAATCTTGGTCTGCGCATAAAAGAATATATTGATGAACATTATCTCGAGGATATGAAGCTTGCTGACATTGCCGACGCACTGCATGTCAATTCCTATTATCTATCACATACATTCAAAAAAATTCTTGGCTACTCCCCTATGCAATATATCATCCATCGCCGCATTGGCGAAGCACAAAACTTGCTGATTACCACAGACCTCACCATTACAGAAATCGCCCTACAATGCGGTTATAACAACTCCAATTATTTTCAAGTCGTATTTAATACCATGTCAGGAATGCCTCCTGGAAAATATCGCAAAGCTTGGCGCAAGGAAACATCCTAATAAAATAAGTCCCCGGATAAAATATTTTGCACCTATCCCTACATAATAATTTCTCCAAAGAATTATCTACTATTCTTTCTACATTTTTAGGCAAAACTTTTTTTGATATCTACAGGCATGAGAATTTTAAGAAAATTTGCTTTTATAGCAATATTTTAAAGTTTTTCCCTGAAAATTCTCGATTTAAGCTAAAAATTCATATTTTAGCTTAGATAAAAAGCAATATTTTAGAGGTATTCCTTTAAATTATCCTTTATAATAAGACCATAGTTAACCAAAACAAACACATAATATAATAATAAAATATCCATTTGTATAGTTACATTATTATTATATTAACAATTTCCCTGGTGGATTTCAGTATAATCATAAATCGATTGCATTGTCAATTCATCACAAAAAGTAAATAGTCGAAAGGCGGAATTCAAATGATCAACATTGGTATTATCGGCATCGGCCGCATTGGTCGTGTCCATGGTGAAAGCATCTCAAAATACGTTAAAAACGCGTGTGTTAAAGCAGTAGCCGATCCATTTTTAAATGAAAGTTCTAAGGCTTGGGCAAGTTCTCTTGGCATCACCGAAACGTATACCGACCACAAAAAGATTTTAAATGATCCTGCTATTGATGCAGTATTAATCTGCTCTTCTACCGATCAACACTCGCCACTTTCCATAGAAGCCCTCCAAGCAGGAAAACATGTATTTTGTGAAAAACCAATTGACCACAGTATTGAAAAAATCAAAGAAGTTCTTCAAGCCGTTGACATTTCGGGCAAAAAATATCAAGTAGGTTTTAATCGCCGCTTTGATCATAACTTCAGAGCTATTCAAACAGCAGTCGCTGCCGGAAAAATAGGCAAGCAACAAATCATCAAAATCACATCACGCGATCCAGAACCGCCACCTATTGATTATGTAAAAGTTTCCGGCGGTATTTTCCTCGATATGACCATTCATGATTTCGATATGGTTCGTTATTTATCCGGCGCTGAAGTCGAAGAAGTTTATGCCGCCGGATCCGTTACTGTCGATCCGGAAATCGGCAAAGCTGGGGATATTGATACAGCAATCATCACCTTAAAGTTAAGCAATGGTGCAACCGCTGTAATTGATAACTGTCGTCAAGCTTGCTATGGTTATGATCAACGTGCTGAAGTTTTCGGCAGCAAAGGCGCTATCGCCATTACAAATGATTCTTCTTCCACTGCCGTATTCAGCGGCAAAGATGGCGTACTTGCCGAAAAACCGCTCTATTTCTTCCTTGAACGCTATATGCGTGCTTATGCCGATGAAATAGATGCCTTCGTCGAAGCAATTGTGAAGGATACCCCAACGGTAGTAAATGCCAATGATGGTCTGGAACCTGTTCTCATTGGCCTGGCTGCAAAAAAATCAGTGGAAGAACATCGTCCTGTTTCACTCAAAGAAATCCGCCAAGCCTTTGGCTTATAATATTTTTCCAAAAACCAATTTTCTATCCCATGAAAACTTGCAAAAAACAGCAGCTCGCCTGATTGAGCTGCTGTTTTTTTATGACAATATAACTGTCTGTGTATTGCATTGCCAAGCATCATTTGGCCTCAGCTAATCGACTGCTGTGTGTTGTCAGATAAACACCTGCAAATATGGTCAGGGCACCGACAAGTTCTACCATTCCTACAACTTCTTCAAACAATAATGCGCCACCAAGCATCCCGACAACCGGCGTGATGTTTTGAAAGATCGCCGTCATACTCGGTCCGGCATTTTTTATGCCAATATTCCAAAACAACATCGCCAGCACCCCGCCAAAAACAACCATATAGATAAAGGCCGTCAAGGAAAGCAAGGACAAAGCAACTACACCAGCCGGTTCCGTCGCCAAACCAAAGGCCAAAGTTAATACGGCGCCAAGAATGCCCGCCCATGCAGTTGCTGCCATAGCAGATATTTTTCGCATAACCTTGAGCCCGATTAAAGAATATGTTGTCCAGCAAACCTGACAAAAAACAAACAACAAATCTCCATAATTGAATGACATCTGCATCATGGCAGAAAGCCTGCCATGACTTATGACAAGTAAGGCTCCGCTAAGAGAAAGCAATATTCCCAGCCAGGACAGTAGGCTCAAACGCTCTTTTATAAATAACGCAGCAAAAAGTGCCGTAATTGCTGGCGACATGGCAGAAATCAATGTACAATTGGTAACCGTTGAATATTGCAATCCCGTAAATTGCGCAACATTATTCCCCAAAATACCCGTCACCCCCATGCCCACTAAAGACAACCAGGTAGATCTAGGTGGTAGCAAACCTCGGTCCTGTCGCAGATAAAGAAGCATCAATAAAATGCTGCTGACAAAAAAATAACGGGTATATGTAATCGTAACCGGACTCCATTCCAGGAGTAATACTTTGGCACAGAGCGGTTGTATTCCCCAAATAATTGTTGTAAGTCCAAGTAATGCATATGTTTTTTTCTTTTCTTCCATCCTTAACACCTCTTTGCCCATAATACAGAAAATCAGCTGTTTATACAAGATCTGTTCACTCCCGATAAACAAAAACGTTTGTTCTCATTGTTTTTATTTATACGCAAAAAGAACCGCTGTTTAAAATAAATCACAACGGTTCTCTTGAAACTATATACGGTTTATTGCTTAAAGATTTGCTTTCGCCTTGATATATTCTCTAGCCATTTGCGCATACTCCAGCGGATTGGCTTTTGCCGGATCCTGTTCAGCTTCTACAATATACCAGCCTTCATATTCACTTTTATTCACCAGATCGAATACGGGGGCAAAATCAACATCCCCATCGCCTGGCACGGTAAACACGCCGGCTCGTACCCCATCAAGAAAGCTCATATTTTTTGCCTTTACTTCTTCCACTTTTTCTTTCCGTACATCTTTAAGATGAATGTGTTTGATCCGCGGCAAATATTTCTTGAGAATTTCCATATAATTTTCCCCGGAGCATACAAGATGGCCTGTATCAAATAAAAGATATACCAAGGTCGGATCCGTCATCTGCATAAGCTTATCAATTTCCTGTTCCGTTTGAACGCCTGTTCCCATATGATGTGATATGACCAGTTTCATCCCTTTTTCCTGTGCGAGTTTTCCGAGTTCATTGAGGCCTGTGGCAAGTCTATTCCATTCTTCATCGGTAAAATAAGGTTTACCGGCAAAAACAGGGGTAGTAAGCAAGCCCTGCACACTATGCCCCTGCTCAGCAACAACAATGACTTTTGCTCCCATAGCATGCAAAAAATCACGATGTTCCTTAAAAACCGCTGCTGTTTCTGCATAAGGCTTCGTTGTCAAAAAAGAACTGAACCACGCACTGGCAATTGTTATCCCCCGCAATTTCAGAGCTTTTTGCAAAACCGCTACATCCCGGGGATACTTTCCGCCAACTTCACAGCCAGTAAAACCAGCCAAAGCCATTTCACTCACACATTGTTCAAATGTATTTTCCTTGCCCAAATCCGGCATGTCGTCATTCGTCCAAGCAATCGGCGCAATTCCCAGTTTAATCTTTGCCATTTTTTATTCCTCCAGTAAGTGAGGATATTCTCACTTTTTTCATATTTATGTAACCTATTCCATGCAAAAAGCCAATGCAATGAGCTGGCGACGAGCACAAACTCGTCGTTGCCGCATTGCCTTTTATTCTTTTTATGACCTGCAGTTTATCAAATTTTTACTTTCCCAACAATTTTTTAATTTCATCCGTTTTTTGCGTAACATTATCACTATTAATAACATCGGTGCCTGTATCGATACGGTTTTCAACCGTTTCCCCTTTAGCGGCCTTAATGGCAGCCTCTACGCCTTTAAAACCAATATTATATGGACTTTGCGCAATCGTTCCATTCAGCTCACCTGCTTGAATAGAAGTTAACGCATCCATGGATCCATCAAACCCAACAATCGGTGCCTTTATTTGTGCCACTTTAAATGCTTGTTCGGCCCCCAGTGCCATTTCATCGTTTGTTGCAAAGACACCAGCAAACGGTTGTCCACTTTGGATAATATTTTCTATTACGGTTACAGCCATAGCCCGCTCGCTATTTGCCGGCTGAATTGCTACTACCTCTAAGCCAGCTGCTTTTAATGCGTCAATGCAGCCATTCGCGCGTTCATCATGGGTAGGATCACCGAGTGCCCCACGAAGAATAACAATTTTTGCATTTTGACCCAATTTCTTAGCTAAATATTCCCCTGCTAATTTACCGCCATTATAGTTTCCGGTGCCAACAAAAGATACTTTATCATTCCAATCAGCATCAGTATCCGCGAGAATTACAGGTATCTTATTTTCTTTTGCCTTATTAAAAACAGGAATTGCACTAGAAGCTTGGGATGGTGCTACAACTAAAGCATTTACTTTTTTTGTAACCAGATCTTCAATCATGGAAATTTGTCCCGTTACATCCGTTTCAGCATTCGGCCCCAAGACAATTACATTTACACCATATTTTTCGCCAGCTGCTTTTGCTCCATGTTCAACCATTTTCCAATAATCACTATTTAAAGCCTTAACAACCACCCCTATTTTCATTGGTTGATCTTGTCCCTTTCCTGCATTTGAAGAACCACACCCCGTTACGATTAAGGACAGCATTACCCCTAAGGTTGCAAATAAACACGCAAATTTTTTCATACCATTTCTCTCCTTTTTAACATCGATTTCCATTGACGCTAACAAAATGACGATACATATTTTACCCCTATACTACCACCACCATTACGGTATACTAAAAACTCCACCTGCAAAATATAAGCTGAAACAAAACACGATAAATCTTAATGCAAAGGCATGTCGCTATGCCTTTTTTGCAGCCTTATGACGCAAGACGTCAACATATACCGCTAAGATAATAACTACACCAATAGCTACCGTTTGCATTTCAGCAGATACGCTTAAGATATTAAGTCCATTTCTCAAAACAGCCATAATCATAGCCCCGATCAAAGTTCCCCATACGGTTCCTTCACCACCCATAAAACTAGCACCACCAATAATTACAGCAGCAATAGCATCGGATGAATAATCCAACCCTGCTAATGGATAGGCGGCATTCACCCTGCCAACCAATAACAAACCAGCTAACCCTGCCATAAAGCCACTGACCGTATACACAAAAAGCAGTACATTCTGAATATTTATACCAGACAAACGAGCCGCTTCTGGATTACCACCTACGGCATAAATATGGCGTCCCATCGGTGTATAATTGAGAATAATATGAAACAGTACATATACACCAAGAACCAGAATAAAACTAAATGGAATTGGACCTATAAAACTCTCTCCCCAAAACCGAATGACTGGTGGAAAATTAGATATAGGCAATGCTGCTGTGACCAACAACGCCAAACCGCGTGCAATGCTCATCGTTCCCATTGTAGAGATGAACGGATGCGGTAAGGATAATTTCGTCAAAAGCAACCCATTGATCAGGCCGAAAAGTGCACCAACCCCTAGGCAAATGAGAATCCCTACAACGGGAGATAAACCGAGTTGTACGACGACAACCCCCATCGTAACAATGCTTAAAGCCAAGATAGAACCTACCGACAAGTCAATTCCAGCCGTCAATATAGTTAACAACATACCCAATGCAACTAAACAATTTATTGACGATTGTCTGGCAATATTCATAATATTATCCAAAGTCAAAAAATATTCTGAGGAAAAAGTCAAGACCGCACATAATCCAATTAAACCCAACAAAGAACCTAATTTCCGTATAACCCCAAATGTCTTGCCTACAAAACTAGAATCATCTTTTATTGTCATTAGTTTGTCTTTGATCATTGTTCATACCCTCCAGTAGCTGCTTTCATAATTTGGGTCGGCGTAACTTCTGAATGATTAAATTCAGCGGTAATTCGACCTTCATACATAACCAGAATACGATCACTAATCCCCATAACTTCAGGCAATTCGGAAGAAATTACAATAACGGCTACGCCTGTCGCTGCTAGATGATTAATTAATTTATACACCTCAACTTTAGCACCCACATCAATGCCGCGAGTCGGTTCATCAAAAATAAATATTTTCGACTGTGAACACAGCCATTTAGCAATAACTACTTTCTGCTGGTTGCCACCAGATAGCAATCGTGTTGTCATTAAAGGATTGCCGGGACGAAGTTGCAGTTGTTCAATTAAACCGTCTACTTCGCAGCACATTTCTTTCGTGTTAATGACTCCTATTTTGCAAAAGCGACTAAGTGCTGACAAACTGGCATTAAATCTTATATTGTGCATCAGCACAAGACCTTGCCCTTTTCTGTCTTCAGTCAAAAATGCTATTCCGTGTTCAATCGCATCCTGCGGGCTATCAATTTTGACTTCTTTTTCATTAATAAATATTTTTCCTGAATCGATTTTATCTGCCCCAAATATGGCCCGTGCCAATTCCGTGCGCCCGGCACCGACTAAGCCGGAAAACCCTAAAACTTCACCACTACGCAATTCAAAGGATATATTATCTAAAACGCCCTCTCTATTGATCCCTTCAACACGTAAAACCACATTTCCCAGAGGCGCTGGCGTTTTCGGGAATTTCTCCCCAATTTCACGGCCAACCATCAATTGAATCATATCATCCTGATTTGTATCTTTTTTATCCATATCCCTAATTTTGCAACCATCCCGCAAAACAGTAATGCGATCAGCAATCTCCATGACTTCTTCCAAATGATGTGAAATATAAACAACCGCAATCCCTTTTTCTTTCAGCTTGTGAATCTTTCCCAGCAAACAAGTTACTTCTTTTTCCGATAGACTGGACGTCGGCTCATCCATGATAATCAATTTTGCATCTGCAACAAGCGCTCGGGCAATTTCTATCATTTGCCGATACCCCATACTATAGGCTTGTACTAAATCCTTTACATTAACCTCAATGCCAAGATCATCTATAACCTGTTGTGCTATCTTATTCATCTTTGGGTAATCTAATAATCCGTTAGATCTTCGTAATTCCCTTCCCAAAAAAATATTTTCTGTAACTGTCATATTGGAAGCGAGACTAAGTTCTTGGTAAATACAAGCTATCCCCAATACATATGCATCTTTGGGCTTTTCAAAGCGAACCTTTTCCCCCTGACAATACATTTCGCCTTCATCATATTGGTAAACACCTGTTAATATTTTAATGAGCGTTGACTTTCCTGCACCATTTTCGCCAACAAGGGCATGCGTTTCTCCTGGTTTTATATCTAAATCCATATGATCTAAAGCTTTTACTCCTGGAAAACTCTTACATATCCCTTTCAAGCTGAGAAAATATTCGTTCACGATAACCGACCCCTTTATAATTATCATAGACCGCTACATCAAGGCATTATTTTCTTCCTACAACAAAATTTACAAAAAATATTTTTTCAAGATGACCTATTCCCCTTCTCACTGGCAACCTAACAGAAGTAACGAAAACTCAATATTTCCTTGCCTCTTTTAAATGCGGTACAACAACATTGTCATAAACAGCTTGTATTTTTTTGTTTTTGGAAATCTCCGCAACACCGACCCGCCACCATGATTCATATTCATGAATCATCGTTTTTGGCAAAACTTTGATATCAATCAATGTCGATACCGTCTGCTTTTTCGAGTCTGCAATCGCCAGTTTGAGCTCTTCCACTGTTTTCACTGTGTATGTTTTACAACCGTAGGAAGCCGCGTTCATCGCAAAATCAATCGGCACAAACCCGCCATCGAGCTTACCTGTTTGCGGGTTGCGGAAACGAAATTCTGTTCCGAAACTTCCCTGCCCATGGCCTATTTGCAAATTATTAATACAGCCAAAAGTCATATTGTCAAACAAAACAACATTGATTTTCGTATGTTCCTGGATCGATGTCGGCAATTCCGAATGCAGCATCATGTAAGATCCATCCCCCAAAAAAGAATAGACTTCCCGTTTCGGTTCGGCCAATTTTACCCCCAGAGCCGCATTAACTTCATAGCCCATACAGGAAAAACCATACTCCATATGATAGGTATTTTCGCCTTTAACCCGCCAAGCACGCTGCAAATCGCCAGGCAAACTCCCCGAGGCTCCTACAATGATATCCCGGTCCAACAAACACTCATTTAAAACCCCAAGTGCACGTGACTGTGTCAGACAAGACCCTGTAATTTTCTGAAATTCAGCAAATACTTCTTCGCGATTTAAACTGTCGTCAATTTCCGGAACAAACCCTGCGCCGGTATATTCTACCTGGTAAACGCGATCAATTTCAGCATCATAAACAGCTTTCGCCTCTTTTATTTCTCCTATGTATGCAGACTTCCAGCCTGTTTTTGCAAGAGCTGCATCTATTGCAGTTAAAGCCGCCTTAGCATCAGCTACAACTTGGACTGCATCCATCTTATAAGCATGAAATTCTGATACATTGATGTTGAGATATTCCACATCCGAATTTTGATAAAGCCACTTAGATGCCGTCGTAAAATCAGTATAGCGCGTACCGACACCAATCACTAAATCTGCATCTTTGGCTATAAGATTTGCTGCAAGCCCACCGGTTACACCGATGCCACCTAGATTCAGCGGATGATTCCAAACAATACCACCGCGGCCCGCCTGTGTTTCGCCAAACGGGATATTATATTTTTCAGCAAAAGCTTTAAACGTTTCCGTAGCTTCAGAATATTTTACGCCCCCACCAAAAATCATGATTGGCTTTTTCTTGCGCATCATAATTTTAACGGCATTCTCTACCATGTCTTTTGTTGCCGGCCGACGGTCAATGCGATGAACTCGTTTCTGGAAGAAATATTCCGGATAATCATACGCTTCGCCTTCCACATCCTGTGGCAATGCAATGGTTACCGCACCAGTATCCGCCGGATCCGTAAGCACGCGCATAGCGTTTATACAGGCTGACATAAGAATTTCCGGCCGTGTAATCCGATCCCAATATTTACTGACAGCCTTAAATGCATCATTTGTACTAATAGACAAATCCGTCGGCTGCTCCATTTGTTGCAATACCGGATCTGGTTGACGCGTAGCGTAGACATCGCCCGGCAGGAAGAGCACCGGTATACAATTGCTGTTGCTGTTGCTGCTGCAGTCACCATATTGGCGGCACCAGGGCCAACCGATGAAGTGCATGCGTATATTTGTTTGCGCATTTTTTGCTTAGCAAATCCCATGGCGGCATGCGCCATCCCTTGTTCATTTCGCCCCTGATGAACGATAAGTTCTCCTGGATCTTCTTCCAGCGCCTGACCAAGACCAATTACATTGCCGTGTCCAAAGATCGTAAAAATACCTTTAAACATGCGGTTCTCTCTATCATCAAATGCAATATATTGGTTGTTAAGAAACTTCACCAATGCCTGAGCAACCGTAAGTCTAATTGTTTTTCCCATTATTTTATTCACCCTTTCAATAAAACTTTACATATTCCAATTAAAATCATTTATCCTTCGGCCAAATTTTAGCAGCTGGATCCAAAAGCCAAACATGATCAGGATCATCCGTTCGCGTTTTATTCCAAGGATCCCCTGGCAAATGGCGGATCATCCAACTATACCACATGGCATAGCCCGGTGCGGTTACCTGCGGATGACTATCCCCACCCGGAATTGCTGACCAACTATTGTGTGTTATTTTAAAAGCATCATCGCCAATAAAAGAAGCCCCAAAACCTTGTGGTTTATTAAATTTATAGGTATAGACCTCCGGTTGGGGATGCGTATGAGGGATATAACCAGACCATCGACCCGGGCGATTAATCACCTCACCATTTACCATATTGGAATAGGGTGCATTTTCATAATCAAAAATTGTCCGAACAGTTCGTTCCGCTGTTCCATTCCAAAGGCCTGCTCCAAACTGATCGCACTGAACATCCTCTGGGCGATAGAACTTTACAGCAAATTTTGTATTGTTCTCTGTTTTTTGAATCAAAACTTCCGCTGAAGTTTCAGCCTGTATCATAACCGCTACACCAGCTGGAACATGCAGACAATATGGATTTTCGTCAAACAGTGAACTACGCTGCATGATTTCCTTTTGGCCTTCCCAATGAATCTCAACGCGCCCATCTAAAATTACAAATGCGGTTTCCTTTTTCATGTCCTGAAATTCCAACCGTTCTCCCAAATCCAATAATTGGTAACCAATATCCATGAGCATATTACTCTCACAAGTTGTCATCTCATTATAACCATGTTGCAATTTACCTAAACGACCAAATTTCATATTGTGTCCCTCCAATTCAATTTGGTAATAACTTTTTCATCTTTATGCGTTTCGATAAAACCTTTAATCTGTTCTGCTGTTTGCATGGCATTGGAACAGCTATGACTGGCAACAACCATTGCCGCATGTGCTGTAGCATAGGTAAGCGCATCTTCAATCTTCCAACCTTCCAGCAGCCCATAAACAAACGCCGACCCATAAGCATCACCGCCACCAAAGGATTTCAAAAGCTTAATATGATACGAATCCACTTTGAAAGCCTGCTGCTCAGCCGTGTAAGCAATTGAACCTTTTTTGCCATGCTTGATGATGACAATCCTGTTGCCTAGATCCATATACTTTTCTGCGAGTTCATGATCTGCAATTCCGCTGTCAGCCGGGATATTTTCCATCAAATCAAATTCTTCCCGGGAACCGATCACAATATCACTCATGCCACCCAATAAAGAATAGTAAATCGATATTTCTTCCTTGGATTTCCATGTATATTCCCGATAATCGATATCAAAGATCACCTTTACATGATGCTTTTTCGCATATCGTACAGCAATAAGACAGGCTTCCCGCGAAGGACTTGTTGCCAAAGCCGTTCCAGAAATTAACAAAATTTTACTGTTAGCAATATATTCTTCAGAAACATCCTGTGGTCTAATCTGCAAGTCAGCTACACCATTTCGATACATTAAAATCTGGCTATCCGTCGGGCTGGATATTTCAGTAAATGTCAACCCCATGTTTTCGCCGTTTTTTGCTCGAACCATCTGTGATACATCAATGTCTCGTTCTTTAAAATAATTCAAAACAAAGGTGCCAAACTGATCATCGGACACGCAGCCGATAAAACCGACGGCCTTCCCCAATTTATTAACGCCAACGGCCATATTCCCCGGTGACCCCCCCAAGTACATAGAAAAAGTCTCCACTTTGTCCAATGTACGGTTCAGTTCATTAGGATTAAAATCGATTGCCACACGTCCGATCAATACGAGATCTCTTTTTTTCCTTTGATCAAAATCTATCACTGCCATAATTTTTTCCTCCCTATGCCCGGTCTTTTAACCCAAAAATCAACATATGCTTTTCTATATTTTCACAGGTTGCTTCTACTGCAGCACGACTCAAATCAAAATAAGTCGCTTCTGCATTTTCATAAACCAGTGCTTTTGTTTTTTTTGCCACACTATCATAAGATGCCGTAGCTATATTTATTTTCTTTATTCCGTTAGACCGGCAAGTCACAAAATCTTCTTTTGTCAAACCTGATCCTCCGTGAAGAACCAAGGGACAGTCCACTACCGCTGCTATTTCCTTAAGCCGGTCAATACGCAGCTTCGGCTGTTCCTTATAATTGCCATGTGCGGTTCCTATGGCAACGGCCAGGGCATCTACTTTGGTTTCTGCCACAAAGCGCTTAGCCTCTTCCACGCTGGTAATCAAGACATCTACACTCTTATAGTCACCTTCCGCCCCACCGATGCAGCCAAGTTCCCCTTCAACGTCCGCCCCATATTTTTCAGCTAAAGCTTTGATTTGTTTCGTTTTTGCTATATTCTCTTCTAAAGGGAATTTTGATCCGTCAAACATAACCGAAGTAAATCCAACATCCAGTGCTAATTTTATGGTTTTCATCGTTGAACCATGATCTAAATGGACAGCAGCCGGAACCCGCGATTTTTTTGCGGCTGCGACCATCATGGGCCCAAGAATCTCTAATGGTGAATAGGCAAGCCGCCCTTCGGCAATCTGCATGATAAGCGGTGCGTTCAGTTCTTCTGCCGCTTGAACTGCTCCCATAGCCATTTCCATATTGGAAACATTAAAAGAGCCAACTGCGTAGGCATTATCTTTTATCTGGTTTAAAAGACTCGTTAATTTTACAAGTGGCATATTTTTCTCTCCTTAAGAAACTGTTTCATTCTTAAAATAATTTTTTGTAGATTTCTATAACCTGATCTTTCGTAGGAATGCGGAACGTATTCTGAGGACTGCCGCTGTCAAGTGCATCTTCTGCCATCTTATCCAGTTTTCCCATAAATTCATCTTTCTTGACACCAAGCTCCGCAAGTGTCGGAATTTCTAATTCTTTACAGAAACGCGTTACTTCTTTTACCATCGCTTTAGCTGCACTTTCATCTGCTGTTGTAGCATCAGCAACCCCCATAATACGGCCGATTTCCGCAAAACGTGCGGTATTTTCAGCAATGGCAAATTCCAGACAAGCCGGCAAGAGAACTGCATTTGACACTCCATGCGCAATATGAAACAATGCGCCAATTGGACGGCTCATGCCATGGACAATCGTAACAGATGCGTTGTTAAAGGCAATTCCAGCTTCATGGGCCCCTAATGACATTTCTAATCTAGCTGCTTCATCCTTGCCATCTTTAAAGCAACGCGGCAAGTTCTTATGAATCCTCTTGATCGCCGACAAGGCAAATATATCCGAAAGCGGCTGCGCTTTACGCGAAGTATATGACTCAATTGCGTGCGTTAACGCATCTACCCCGGTTGCCGATGTCACCTTGGGCGGCGCCGTCATCGTAAAGGACGGATCAATAACAGCTAATGCCGGCAAAATGGATGGCCCGGCCAATAACATCTTTACATTATTGGTCGTATCCGCAATAATCGTAAACTTCGTCGCTTCCGATCCCGTTCCGGCCGTCGTTGGAATCGCCACCAAATACGGCACAACACGATCTATTGTTTTATGCAAATAATCACTGATCTTCCCCGGGCTGTTTGCCATAAAGCCAATCGCTTTTGCCGTATCCATGGGACTGCCGCCACCAAGCGCTATCAAGAAGTCACATTTTTCCCCTTTATACATTGCTACACCGGCTTCGACAATCTTATCCGTCGGTTCGCTGTTAGCACCATCATAAATTGCATAAGAAACTTGTTCTTTATCGAGTACTGTAGTTACTTTCGTTACATTACCAAATTGCACCATAAATTTATCAGTTACGATTAAAGCTTTATTTCCTTTTCCCTTGATATGTTCTCCTAATTCATTAATTACACCATTGCCGGATATTATTTTTTGTGGAACCAGAAACACATTTCCCATCATATTTCTCCTCACTTTGAGTATATTTTGTTTTATTTTGATAATATATTGATTATCTTATGGTTATAATTTAATATATATGGTTTTCTTTGTCAATACTTTTTGTGCTATTTTCTGAATATATTTAATTTTATTTCGGTTCAATAAATATCACTATTTATTCTGCTTCTATTATATTAAAATACCTTATACTTATTACGAATACTATCTATGGCAAAAATGAACTAATCGCTCACGCACTAAAAGATATGCGACATTTTTTTATTTCCCCAAAACGCTTGTATATTTTTTTAAAGCCATTTATAATGAACCACAGAGAAGTACTCAAAATATACTTGTTTTTTAGATATATCATGATAAAGTTAATCATTAAAAAGAAACGAGGCGGACTGAATGAAATTTAATCGCATCAATAAGATTCAAGAGCTCCTCGAAGATAAGCGCAGTATTTCCATCAACAAACTTTGTGATATCTTCGAGGTTTCCAAAACACGATTCGCCGCGATCGCTTGTATATTTTTTTAAAGCCATTTATAATGAACCACAGAGAAGTACTCAAAATATACTTGTTTTTTAGATATATCATGATAAAG
>Ga0183099_1000811_pt1 | contig 20365 bp, 17 predicted proteins | sample Biomet1_FD_127788 | JGI IMG/M metagenome (GOLD analysis project Ga0183099, IMG submission 127788) | Microbial communities from bioreactor (seeded with anoxic lake sediment) at LBNL, California, USA - Biofuel metagenome 1 | ecosystem: Engineered > Bioreactor > Anaerobic > Unclassified ...
CGTTGTGCCGGTTAGCCGGAAAAGAATGTAGTCCAGCATGGAAAGGCAGACGGTTGCTTTGTTATATGCCTCAGGATAATGGTTGCGAATCCACATGATCTTACAGATGCCCAACTTGGGAGAGGCAAACTGTCCCGTAATATTGTGAATCTCCTGAGGGGAGAGGATGTCCGCCAGCTGGCGCACTTCATCGGTCGTTCTGGGATCAAACCATGTGATCATGGGAAATACAGGATGTCCATCCTGATCAAGAAGAATGTTGCTCTCCCCGAAGGAAGAAAGGCCAATGGCGGAAATTTCCCCATTGCAGGCTGCGGACACCTCACCCAGGCATTCATATACACTTTCCCAAATGGCCTCGACGTCGAACTCGCTCCAACCATTTTCATGATAAGTAATCGCTGTTTTTCGGGATGCGCTGGCAAGCAGATTGCCATTGAAATCATATGCGGACACCTTGGTGTTGGTGGTGCCCAAATCAATTCCAACCAATGCAGCCAAACGAATTCCCCCTTTCAGGATATATAGTAGTCTCAATAATTAGGCCCATTATATGCCCGGAAAAATGGTGATTCAATTCATCATAGGGGATTGCGCAACATCGCCCATGATATCCACAACAAATTTCAAGAGAAATCATGTATTCTTAAGGTAACCTCGAAAAACACCGTCTCAGAGCCACATTTTTGTAACAACGCGGCAAAGACAAGGTGACGCAGTGTTTTTAAGATTTGAAGAGCCCATATTTCGTGCGATTTCGTGAAAATGGGCGCAATTAGCCCATAGTCTTCTTTGTCCTGTTCAGAATTTCATATCGGCACAGGTTATAGACGAGGTTGGTAAGCCCAACGTTGAACGCAGCTCGGCCAATTCCAATCGAGCGTACGGAAATACCGTGAATCGATCCGGTCATAAAGCCAAAGACATGCTCTATTCGAGCGCGGGTCTTGGATTTAATGCGATTACTATCTTTCTGCTCCTCCGTCAGCTGACTGCCACGGTAGCCCTTTTCATGAATACGGCTTGCGATGTTTTTCGGAAGTGCTTCCGTGATCGGAGCACCAGAATAGGCGCTGTCGGCATACAAGGCTTTGTCGGTTTCATTCAACAGATTCAGCAGTTCGTGACTGTCATGAACAGATGCGGGAGTAACGGTGTATTCGGTAATGAGCTTAGAATCCGCATCGACCTTCACATGGTCTTTATAGCCATAATGGACTTCATTGCCCTTCTTCGTCCATCTGGCATCGGTATCCTTTTGGGCGAGCTTGATATTGCGCTGCCGGGGAGCGTCCACGAATGTGGCATCGACGATTGAACCAGTATGGGTAATGAGATGGGCGACTTCCAACTGACGATTGAAAAGTTCAAATATTTTGCGTATGACGTCGGCTTTGTTTAGTGTGTCTCGGAACAACCAAATGGTCTTTGCATCCGGAACACTGTCGCCAAGACCCAAACCAAGAAAGCGCATGAAGCTCATTCGGTCGTTGACTTGGTATTCCGTCTGATCGTCGCCGAGATTATAAATTCTCTGAAGAATCAGGATTTTGAACAGCAGGACATAGTCATATTGTGGACGCCCGCCGACACCTTTAGGCTCCTTACGGAACGCTTCATCCAGTATTCTTCTGAACATTTCCCAGTTGATGACCTTGTCCAACTTCTCCAACGAATCACCAAGCTGACTCAGCTTCTTCAGGCGGTTGCTCTCATCAAAAAATCCAAGTTGCTTCATTTCCATACGCCCCTTCTCGTGTCATGCATACATTATATCTCTTTTGGGGGCAAGTGGATATTACCCTCTAGTTTTTAGAGGCTACCTAATATAAAATATACAATAAGATGCCGCTGAGCCGGAGGAAGGACAAGGGGTAAGAAATGAAACTGCTATTAGCGGACGATCTGCGTTCCATTCACCGCTATCTAGAAAATTGCACGGACTGGTTTCACGAAAACATCCATGCGTTTTATCATGCTTATGACGGCAACGAATGCGTGGAGATGGTTCAGCAATACCGGCCGGATATTTTGCTTCTGGACATCAAAATGCCGATTTATGACGGTCTGGAGGCTTTGCGGATACTGGCAGAAGAAGATTGTATGCCCCATGTGCTTATTATCAGTGCCTACGGCGATTTTCAATATGCCAGACAGGCACTGAAATACGGCGTGATTGACTATCTGACAAAGCCGATCAATGTAGAGAACCTGCTGCAAAGCATCCGCGAGATCACCGCTACCATTCGCCAGCAGTGCATGGATCGGTTGCGGGCCCATCTGTTGGACCTGCCCATTGATGGCCGGCAGAGCTATGTTCAGGAGGATATGGAACGTCTCAATCTGACTGACGTTCACTGCGTATTGATCGAGTTCTCCGGCAATATGCCGCTGATCAGGGAGACCTGCGCAAATCTGCAAAAGAAGTATCTTTACAGTGTAACGCTTTCTGACACGGAGCTGTTTATAATCCTGCCGCAAAACACTTCTGACGGACAAACGGATCTCAAGAGCCTGGAAGAACAGATCCTGGCGTTTTCCAGAGAACAGGATACGGTGAACGTCCATGTCGGCATCAGCAACCTTTTAAATATCCAGCAGGATTCTCCCCTTACTGCATACAGCCAATGCAGCGATGCTATGGCCTGCCACTATTTCCGTCAGGAAGTCATCTTCCGATACGATGAACTTACATTTGGCGCAATCGATCAGGATCTGGTGAGCCAGTGCAAAACCACCCTGACAAAGGCCCTGCTGGAGCAGGGAAAAGATCAGGTATGTCAGGTAGTGGGAGATATTTTCCAGAAGCTTGCCCGCCGCCGGCCGGAGCGGCGACAGCTGGTAGACGTGTGTTACAGCGTGCTGATATACTGCATCAACTACCTGTTTATCAGCTATAACTCCACCGACACTGAGATTTCGGAGCGGCTTCTTCTGGAACGGCTGGAGTCCTGTGCTTCCGCAGAAAGCCTGCAAACTGCATTTCAAGAAGAATTGATGAAGCATATTGCGGCAACAGAACAGGTCAAGGATTCCCGGAAAAGCCAGCTGATTACGGATGTTGAAAGTTATTTGAAGAAAAACTATATGCAGACTCTGGCATTGGAAAATCTGTCTACCAAATTTTTTGTCAGCAAGTATGAACTGTGCCGCAAGTTTAAAGCGGAGATGAATGAAAACCTGTGGGAATATATCGCCAACATCCGCATCAGTCAGGCCAAGCTTTTGCTGAAAAACACCGAGTGTCTGATCAGTGAGATTGCAGAGCAGGTGGGATATCATGACCCCACTTACTTTAGCAATATGTTTAAAAAGCAGGTGGGACTCAGCCCAAAACAATACCGTGCGCAGGGATAATTGCCGAAGATTGAGTATATTGCACAAATGATAAAGATTATTGCATGTTCGGCCTGAACATATTGCTCGAAGAGAAAGTGGATGCTATAATGCAACACACTCCAGCGAGGCGGGAGAGAGCAGTCAGACTGGCGCTGAAGGAGGACACGGAGTGCGGGAATTTGACGAGGAAGTCAGCCATCAGAACATCGGAGAATTTCGAAAGGAACTGACCCGCGGAGAACTTTTTTTGATCGGCGGAAACTTTGCACTGCTGGTTCTCGGCATCATACTGAGCCGGCGAATCGAATGGTGGATGGCGCTGGTGGCAGTCTCGGCCATAGGAAGTTTATGGCTCTTTCGTTCCGTCGAAAAACGCTATATGCGTTCATTTCGGAGTATCGCACAGGAGAATGACAGCATTCGGCTGAATCTGAAAAACGCACGGCTCAGTGCCCTGGTTTCTCAGCTGAATCCGCACTTCCTGTTTAATGCACTGCAGCTGTTGCAAGATGAGATTGCAAACGGCACCAAGGAGAATTCCTGCCGCATCGTGCAGTCGCTGAGCAATATGTTCCGCTATTCCTCCTTCAACACGGAAGCGATGGTTCGTCTGCAGGAGGAAATGCAGTTTGCCAAGGATTATCTCTCTATTTGTGAACAGGTGTATGAGGGGAATTTGACCGCGGAGGTTCAGGTGCCGGAGAGGCTGCTTGATTACACGGTACCGAAATTCATTTTACAGCCGCTTCTGGAAAATTCTATTCGCCACGGCTTTGACAGTGCGCCCCATAAAAACACAATCCGGCTCACAGTGCGTGAGGAGCAGGGCATTTTGCTGATGAATATCGCAGATGACGGCAAGGGCGTGAGTGACCAGCAGCTGCAAGCCATGCGTGAAGCGCTGCAGTCATTCCATTCGGAGAACAAGGTCGGCGGCATTGGGCTGCGCAATGTACATCAGCGCATCCGGCTGATCTGCGGCGATTCGTACGGCGTATCGATAGAGGCCGGAGCCAGTAGAGGGCTGTCGGTGACGCTGCGGCTTCCCCAAATTCTGAAATAAAAGTTCTGAACAAGAGGATATCGATATGGCAGATGTGATTTTGGGAATTCAGATCGGCACAAGCAAGGTGCGGGTCAAGGCATATGACCTTGCCGGAAATTTGCAGGGAAAGGATACACAGCTAATTCGGATCTACCATCCCTATCCGCAGTACCATGAGATCGATGCACAGGAATTGTGGGCAGGCACCTGCGCGGCCATAAAAAACTGCATACAGAACATGAAAAATACTCGGATCCTGAGTATCGGCATCTCCTCTGTGGGAGAGTCCCATGTTCTGCTGGACCGGCACGGAGATCCGCTGGAACGAATTATCACCTGGTATGACCAGCGGGCAATCCAACAGGCGGCTGCGCTGCGTCAGTGTGTGGGGGAGGACCGGATCTACGCAATAACCGGTCAGTTTGTATCGCCCAAGTTTGGAATCTGTAAGGCTATGTGGGTGCGGGACAACACGCCGGAGGTTTACTCCCGGGTGGCGCATTTGCTGACCCTGCATGACTACATCATCTATCGCTTGACCGGAAGAATGATGACGGAATATTCCATGGCCTCCCGCATGATGTGCTTCAACATCGAGAAAATGGAGTGGTCTGAGGAGTTGCTGAAGTTTGCCCGTCTGCCGAAGGACTGTCTTCCGGAGGTATTTCCCGGAGGAAGTCCGGCAGGGATCATCAGCCGTGAAGCCAGCAGACTGACGGATCTGGCAGAGGGGACTCCGGTGTTCGCCGGTGGGCACGACCACGCCTGCGCCGCTGTTGCGGTGGATATTTTCCAGGACAATGTGATGTTGGACTCCATGGGAAGCGCCGAGACCACAGTGGTTGCCACGGAAACCCGTCTGGATATTGACAAGGGCTTCCGGAATCAGATTGCGGTTTACCCCCATTTCGGCTCCAAGCCCTTTCGGGCGGTGACGTCGATTCAGGCGTTTGGCGTTGTGTTTGATTGGCTGAAGCAGTGGATCTGCGCCGGCGATCAGCTCAACAGTGACGAGGAACTCCAGCGTCTGCTTCGGCAGATGGATATTACCAACCAGACGCCCCGGAAGCTGCTGTTTATGCCCCACCTGCGCGGGCTGCAGGAAGCCCCCAAGGCCATGGGAACGTTTTTTGGCATTGATGAGAACTGCGGATGTCAGGACATGATTCGCGCGGTGGCGGAGGGAATGTCCTTTGAGCTTTGCCGGCGGACAGCCGCCTGTGAAAATGCCTTTGACAGAGATTTTTTCTCCATTCGCGCAGTGGGCGAGTACTCATCACTGCCTACGCTGATGTATCTGAAGTCCGCCATTGTTGCAAAGGAGATTGAGACGATTCCCCAGACCGATGCAATCACCTTTGGCGCCGCGCTGATGGGCGCGTTGGGCGCTGGAATTCTGGCAGAATTGGATCTGCAGGACGTGTTCCAGCCAAACGCCGGATATGCGTCAGACTATAAAACGATTCAGAAATACCGCTCCAAGTATGAACAGTATCTGAATGTACATGAACAGCTGCTTGGAATCTATTCATCGGTTGACATGGGATAAGGGAGGAATTTTTTATGAAGTGGATCTACCGGGTTCGAAAGGTGATTGACAAGGTTTTGCCTGCAATCGCCAGCGTATTCTTTACCATTGGCTTGATTTCGGCATTCTTGGGCGCGGTTGCCCGAACTTTTACGACATCTTCCAGTTTCGTCTGGGTAGATGAGGTCACCCGTTTCAGCATGATCTGGGCGACGATGCTGGTGGTGGGTGTCTGCATGCGAAAGCGGCAGATGACAGAATTCACCCTGATTATTGATAAACTGCCGGAAAAGGTAAGGATTGCCTTCGACATGGTCATTCAGATCCTTGTGCTGGTATTCTACGGAATCATTTTTTACTATGGCCTGCATTTGGCCCTGAGCAATGCCGGCCTCTCCTGCACCACACTGCCGTTTTCCATGATCTACGTTTACATGATCTGGCCCATCAGTGCAGGATTGCTGATCTATGAAGGTATAACCTGCTTGATTGAGTCGTTCTTTTCGCTGATCGGTCACCCGCTGAGCGGGCATTGTTGAGGAAAGGGGACTTATAGAGAATGATTACAATTTTCGAAATATTTGGCGTACTGCTGTTGCTGCTGTTTTTAGGCGTTCCGGTTGCATTCAGTATCGGCCTTTCCAGTCTGGCGGCCATTTATCTCTTTGGCATTAATGTTCCCCTTTCCATGCTGCCGGCAAATATGTTTTCCGGTTTGAACTCATTCACCCTGATGGCCGTTCCCTTTTTCGTTATGGCCGGCGAGGTTATGAACAAGGCGGGCGTTACTTCCCGCATGATTACCTTTGCGGATGCCTGGGTGGGCCACCTCCGCGGCGGCTTGTCCCATGTGAACGTGCTGTGCGCCATGATTATGGCAGGCGTTTCCGGCTCCGGAACTGCTGATGCAGCGGCTTTGGGCACCGCCCTGATTCCTGCCATGGAGGAAAAGGGCTATCCCCGCGACTATGCCGTTGCATTGACGGCTGCGGCCAACACCGTGGGACCCATCATTCCGCCCAGTACATTATTCATTCTCTATGGCTATTATACCGGAACCTCTGTTTCCGCCCTGTTTATGGGAGGCCTGCTGCCTGGCATTATCATCGGCCTTGCCGTAGCCACGCTCTCTTACGTCATCTGCCGCAAAAACGGATACGGTCAGGATACCAGAGCATTCCATCTGAAGTATTCCCTGAAGCAGACGCTGATCAATGGCCCTGCCGTGCTGGTTCCCGTGTTTCTGGTGGTGGCCATCACCACCGGCCTTTGCACGGCGACAGAAGCCGGCGTGTTCATTGTGTTTCTGTCCATCATTCTTGGCATTTGCTACGGGACGCTGAGAACATTCCATGATTACTATGAAGTGATTGTGCGTTCCGTTATGAGCACAGCCAGTATTTTTGCCATGCTTGCAACATCCGGCATTTTTTCCAACATTCTGGCAAGAGCCAGATTCCAGAGCATCATCGTTGAATCCCTGCAGGGACTGATCGACACTCCGCGTCTGTTGCTGCTGGCGGTGTTTGCCTTCATTCTGGTTTTGGGCTGCTTCGTGGATGTGGCGCCTATGGTCATCATGTTCTCTGCCGCGTTTTGTGCCGTGGCCGGTCAGGCCGGCATCAGTTCTCTGACGTTTGGTGTTGTTTTTGTTATTTCCGGCATGCTGGGTTCCATCACTCCGCCTGTGGGCTGCCTGCTGTTTATCACAACGCAGGTCTCCGGCCTTCCGATGACGAGAACGGTCAAACGGGTATGGCCCTTCATGATTCTCTACACCGTCTGCGTCATGCTGTTGATTCTGTTCCCCGGCATTACGACCTTCATTCCCAATATGATTGGATAACCAATCATACAATATATCAGATTATAGGAGGAACCAAGATGAAGAAGCTACATAGCATGATGCTTGCACTGATGATGGTGCTGTCCCTGGCGGCCTGTGGAAGCCAGAGTACCACCGCCCCTGCCGCCAGCAGCGGCAAACCGGCCGAAGAAACCATTGAGCCCATTACCCTGCGTTATGCCAGCGTTTATACCCAGAACTCCAGCTATGGTCAGGCAATGGAAAAATTCAAGTCGATTGTAGAAGAAAAGTCCAATGGGTCCATCAAGATTGATTGCTACTACGATGCCGTACTGGGTGCCGAGAGCGACATGATCCAGTCCCAGAAAGACGGCGGCGTGGAGATCGCCTTCTCAGCTGCTTCTGGTATTGGCCTTTATGTGGAGGCCACCCAGATTCTGGAGGCATGGTATGCCTATGAGGACGTTGATGGTGTAAAGACCCTGTTCGAGTCCATCATGGATAAGCTGGATGCTACCTATCAGGAGCAGGGCTTCAAGCTGATCGGCGCTTACTATGACGGTTATCGCAACATCCTTTCCAAGAAGCCCATTACCTGCCTGGCCGACATGAAGGGCCTGAAGATGCGTTCTCCGACCAATGCAATGTTCTCCGGCTGCATTGAGGCACTGGGCGCACAGGCGGTTGCCATGCCGTTGGGTGATGTCTATACCTCTCTGCAGACTGGCGCTATCGAGGCTTGCGAGGGCACGCTGGACACGCTGTATACCAACAAGTTCTATGAGCAGGCTTCCTGCCTGATCTGGGACAGCCACACCTGGACTCCCATGTCCGTCACGATGAATTTGGATTCCTGGAACTCCCTGACGGCGGAACAGCAGGCCATCATTATGGATGCTTCCGCACAGGCTTCCAACTATCAGGTTGACCTGTTCCAGGAACTGGCTGACAAGGAACTGGATGAAATGAAGGCTGCCGGTCTGAGCGTTTATGAGATTACCGATCGTGCGGACTGGATCAAGGCCGTTGAGCCGGTGGTTTCCTCCCTCGCCCAGCAGTATGGCGATCTGGGTGTTCAGATCTATGAGGCACAGAAAGCAGCGCAGAAGACAGCAAAGTAAGCTGCAGGACTTGATCCAAAGTAGGTAAATAATGCTGGGATAATGGCGCATAAGGATTTATGCGCCATCATCTTCAGTAAAGCTGAGAAGGAGCATTGATATGTATCGCTATATTCATAAATTTAAACTTGGCCTGTGCCCCACCCGCCGAACGATGACAGGGCCAAAGGCCTTCAATATCACATCCGCTTTGGAGCAGAAGAATCTCATCACCGATTTTCTGCGTGCAAAGCAGATCGATTTTGTGGATCTGACCGGATTGAACGAGGAAGGGCTGCTGTTTCATCCGGACGATGTGGATGCCGCTGCCAAGATCATGATGGATGCCAACGTCGATGCACTGTTTGTCCCGCACTGCAACTTCGGCTGCGAAGAAGCGGTGGGAAAGCTTGCGAAAAAAGTCGGCCGGCCAGTGCTTCTGTGGGGCCCGCGGGATGACGATCCGGATGAGGAGGGCTATCGTTACCGCGACAGTCAGTGCGGCTTATTTGCAACCAGCAAGCTGCTGACGCATCTTGGAGTACCGTTTACATACATCACCAACAGCTTTCTGACGGATCCCGTATTCGAAAAAAATCTGGATATGTTTATCAGAGCGGCCAACGTCGTATCCGTTATGCAATCTCCGCGCATCGGGCAGATCAGTGTTCGCCCGGACGTATTCTGGTCCGTGAAATGCAACGAGGCCGAGCTGCTGGAGCGCTTTGGAATCGAAGTAGTCACTATGAATCTCATGGACTTCAAAGATCTTTTCGAAGATACAAAGGCCAACTGCAAAGCGGAACTTGAGGAAATGGCCGCTCTTACCAAAGCCAGCGCCGATCAGGTTCACTTCAGCGATGAGAGCCTGTTTGCGACCGCAGCACTGAAAAAATCCGTGCTGCGCTGGGCCGAGACGGAAAAGCTGTCCGCAGTGGCTTCCCAGTGCTGGATGCCCATGTACAAGGTGACGGGGCTTGCCCCCTGCACGGCTTTTTCCGAACTCTCTGAGTTTGGGCTGCCCACAATTTGCGAAGTGGACGTTCATGGCGCCATCACCTCCATGATTGTGCAGGCAGCGGCCATGTATCAGACGCCCACATTCCTAGCAGATATGACCATCCGCCATCCGCACAACGATAATGCGGAGCTGATGTGGCACTGCGGCGTGTTCCCCAAGAGCCTGAAAAAGGACGGAACGTCTGTGGAACTGTGCGAACACTATAACCGCCATGCGCCCGCCGTGAATCACATGGAACTGAAAGGCGGCGATGTGACCATCGCGCGATTTGACGGAATGCAGGGCAACTATTCACTCCTGATGGGGCATGGCCGCGGCGTAGAAGGCCCCAAGACTTTTGGATCCTACGCCTGGGTGGAATTCGACAACTGGCCCAAGTGGGAGCACAAATTTGTCTATGGCCCGTACATCCACCATTGCACGGGAGTACACGGAAAATTTGCCCCGGCGCTGTTTGAGGCGTGCAAATACCTGCCGATCGAGGCGGATCCGGTCGAACCGACAGCGCAGGAAATCACAGACTTTTTAATGGGTTAAACAAGGAGTGCGTATGGAAAAAAATCTGAGATATTGGCTGCAGGATGCCGATCAAAACGGTTATGCGATACCGGCTTTCAACTTTAATGATTGTTGGGATCTCATGGCAATTGTCCGCGCAGCCGAGCAGGAGAGGTCTCCCATCATGGTTTCCTCAGTGGGGTATGTGGTAGATTCCCTGGGCCTTGAAAATTGCGCAGCTCTGGGAAAAGTTGCTATGAAGCAGGCAAGCGTGCCAATATTTCTGCATCTGGACCATCAGACGAGCGTGGATGTCTGCAAACGCGCGATTGATTTGGGATATCCCTCCGTCATGATTGATGCCTCCTCCAAGAGTCTGGAAGAAAATATCCAGACCATTCGGGAGGTTGTGGACTATGCCCATCCCCACGGCACCGTGGTGGAAGGGGAGATTGGCCGGATTCGCGGCAAAGACGATGAAGGAGTCTACCTGGGAGATGATTTTCTCGTACAGACGGCAGATGCGGTAGCGCTCGCGCAGGAAAGCGGCGTGGATACGCTGGCGATTGGGATCGGAACGCAGCATGGCTTCTATAAGGGGGAGCCGCATATCAACATGGAGCGGCTCAGTGATGTCAATGCCTCCATAAAAACACCGCTGGTGCTGCATGGCGGCACTGGAATCGGTGAGGATATCATTCACGAGGCGATTTCGCGTGGTATCAACAGAATCAATGTTGGCACAGCGATTCGGTATACCTATATGAAAACAATGGCCAAGACCATTGAAGAACAGGGCCCGGCCGTGCCGCCGGGGAAGCTTGTCCAGCCGGCGCTTCAGGAGATTGAAAGTGTTGTCAGAGCCTGGATTAGAACCTGCGGCTCCAACGGAAGAGCCTGACAAAAGGAAAAGCCGCCGATAAGGGCCGCGGCACGGATGCACACTGACGGAGAGATCCTGCCCGCGTTGAGGGGGGCAATGGACATTCCGGCGCTGACAGCCGGTATGGGCTGGATTCCGGCGCCGTGACGAATCACTTTTCGCGTTGAAAAAAGTTACCTACATTATTTTAAAGTCCGGAGGATTCGACTCTCCTAACTTGCTTTGCAAGCTGGTCTCAATGATCGTTCCGGAGAACGGGAGGAAACGTTATGCTTACAAAATACAACCTGAAAATGCCGAAAGCCGTGTACGGCGGAGAGAATTCCATGGAGAACATCACGGAGATTCTGAAGGCCAACCGGGTAAAGTGTGTTGCCATGTTTACGGACAAGGGCATTGAGAGCAGCGGACTGTTTGATCTTCCGGAGAATGCGGTTAAGGCTTCCGGAGCTGATTACTATGTTCTGGATGACCTGCCCTCCGAACCCTCTTATATGGCGGTTCAGAAGCTGGTGGATGAGTTCAAGTCCAGCGGTGCGGATATGATTATTGCCTGCGGCGGCGGCAGCGTGATGGACACGGCAAAACTGGCAAGCGTTCTGGTGACGGATGAGTATGGCGTCAAGGAACTGTTGGACGCTCCCGGCATGGCCCGCAAATGCGTCCCCATTATCATGATTCCCACCACCGCCGGAACCGGCGCCGAGGTTACGCCCAATGCTATTGTGGCCGTCCCGGAAAAGGAATTGAAGATCGGAATCGTCAATGAGAATATGATTGCCGATTATGTGATTCTGGATGCCCGCATGATTAAAAATCTACCCCGCAAGATCGCGGCGGCGACCGGCGTAGATGCGCTGGCACACTGCATCGAGTGCTTCACCAGCAACAAGGCAAATCCGTTCAGCGATCTTTACGCTCTGGAAGGTCTGGATCTGATTCTCAACAACATTGAAAAGGCCTGCGATGAACCCGATGCCATGACGGAAAAAAACCGGATGCAGATTGCCGCTTATTACGGAGGTCTGGCCATCACCGCTTCCGGCACCACTGCGGTTCATGCGCTGAGCTATCCGCTGGGCGGAAAATATCACATTGCCCACGGAGTTTCCAACGCAATTCTGCTGGCTCCGGTTATGCGCTTCAACGAGCCTGCCTGCCGCAGCCGTTTGGCGGCAACTTACGACCACTGCTGCCATGACGGAAGCAATCTTCAGACCGAGTCAGAAAAATCCGGATGGATGATCTCCCGGCTGGAGAGCATTGTGAAGCATCTGGATATCCCCACCAGCCTGAAAGAGTTCCATGTTTCCCCCTCCGATCTGGAGGGCCTCGTGCGGGCCGGCATGCTGGTTCAGCGCCTGCTGGTCAACAATATGCGCGAGGTAACGGCTGATGATGCCAGAAAAATCTATCAGGAACTGCTGTAAACGATCAGAGGACAGCACGATTGATCAAATAGAAGGGAAAGCATCCTTCCGGCTTTGATGCCATACAGGCAGGTATATACACGGATTCAGACGCTTTTCAGAGAGAGATTGCGCCGCTGCCAGCAGATCGTGACGGCGCAATTCTCCTCTGACGGAAAAAGGAGGAGAGCCGGCACCATGGCGGTCGGCTCCCCTTGGAAAAGTGCGCTGCAACCCAGTCAAAAATGTTGACTTCCAGATGAATTGCAGGATTGAACAGAAAGACCTGCTAATAAAAGTCAAGTAGAAATTTGAGAAAATTAGGCGTTGCAAAATGGGTACACCAATCCAGGCCACTCAGCATCCCGGAATTTTGAGAAGGTAGCAAGCCAAATATGGAAGGCAGCGTATCAGTCCATTTCTAAAGAATCCAGATGAGCCTTCACGGAGGCGTAATAGATGCGCAGGAACTTGTTGGCAGAAGCCATCATGTAAACCTTGTAGGGCTTGCCCTCGGTGCGTTTTCTGTTCATGAACTGGTATACCGGGTCATCGGCAAGTGCGTTCTGAAAGATGACACCCATCACAAGAAACAGCGTTTTGCGCAAAGCGGGGGAACCGCGCTTGGAGATGCTGCGGCTGTGGACGTCCATCTGGCCGGACTGGTAAGGCGGAGCGTCAATACCAGCATAAGCCACCAGCGCCTTCTTGGAATGGAATCGCCGCACATCGCCAATCTCGGCCATGAGCTGCGGCCCGAACGTGGGGCCGACGCCGTACATGCCCATTACCATGGAGTACTCCGGCAAGGACGAAGAAAGCGTCTGCATCTCCTGCCTGAGAGCAGCCAGGGCTGCGGAAGTCGCCCGAAGCTGAGAGACGGCCTGTTCAACAAGAAGCCTTGCTGTATCTGTCTTGGGCATGACGCCGAAGTGTCCGCAGGCAGAAGCGTAGATGTCCAGAGCCTTATCCTCGCTGAAATTGTAGCCATGCTTTTTGCACCACTTCTGGTATTTGGCCGTAAAGGCTTTCTCAGATAATCCACAAACGCACTCGCAATGCCAGAAAGCATCTACAAAATCCACCCACTTTTCGCTATCATCGGCTCTGGCTGGGCTGCTGAAAAGGCGGTTGGCGTCAGAGAACGCGGTATCCAGCAAGGAGATCAGGTTGTTCTTGAGCATGGTCTGAACCTTGGAATACTGCTGGTACTGCCGGCAGCAGCTTTTCAGCATCAGCCGGGTGTCCTCCTCCGGGACATAGCGCGGCAAGCTAAGCCAGTGGTCAAGGCCGTAATTTGCCAGTTTCACAGCGTCTTTCCTGTCGGTTTTGGCCCGTCTCAAGCTGTTGTTCCCGTAGTCGTGCACCAGTATTGGGTTGACCACGGAGACATAAAGGCCTGCGTCGTGGAGCAGCCAGGCCACCGGCGCATGGTAATTACCCGTAGCTTCCATCACCACGCGGGTCTCACCGTCCAGACTTTTGAGCAGCTTTGCCAGCTCGCCCAGTTCGCTGTCGGTGTGACGTATCTCGCGGGGAGAGACTACCACCCCTCCAAAAGGCCGCATGATTGCGATCATGCTCTTGCCCTTGGAGACGTCGATGCCAACCAGAGTTCATTCACATTCCTCCAGTGCAAAGAACCCGCAATCGGAACCCATCCTTTTCTCGCTGCCGATTCAATCTATTGGGTGACGCGAACTCCCCGGTATCCCGGTTGGCTCAACCTGCTCAAATCGAACGCCGCAACAAGAGGATGGCTGACAGTCTTTCTGTCGGGCATAGAAGCCCAAGGAGGCTCAGGCCAGCCAGTTGCTCCCCTTATTGTAGCTTAGGCACGAGATGGAAAGAAAGCCGGACTGGCTGCCCGGCTTTCATGTCCAAATTTATTGTAATAGAAGGCAGTTTATGAAACTTTCTCACGAAGAAGTAAAAAAGACTATTCCGCATCGCGACCCCATGCTGTTGGTAGATACCGTTGAGGAGATGGAGGCAGGGAACTATATCGTCACGAAGTTCTTTGTTGATCCCACCAGAGAGATTTTTCACGGACATTTTCCCGGCGAACCGGTTTTGCCGGGCGTGTACTCTGTTGAATGTATGGCACAGGCTGCTGATGTTTTGCTGCTCTCTGCCGAGCGGTATGCAGGAAAGATCCCTCTGTTTCTGGGCATTAACAATGTGCGTTTTCTGAAAAAGATTCTTCCCGGCGATACGATTGAAGTCCATGCAAAGCTGGCTTCCGAACGTGTTGAAAAAGCAATTGCAACTTGCTCTGCTGAAGTTTATAACCACGGAGAATTGGCTGCCACCGGCGATGTAACGCTGGCCATGCGTTGATTTTCGGACTCTGAAATATTGAGGAGGAAGTGAATCGAAACATGGGAGTAAAAGTAATTACCTCTGCACAGGCGGCAGCAATGATTGAGTCTGGCACGACTCTCTGCTCCCAGGGGATGGGCGGCAATGATGTTGCAGAAGAGCTGATGCTTCAACTTGAAAAGCGATTTTTAGAGACCGGAGAGCCGCGGAATCTCAGCTGGATGCACTCGTCCGGCCAGGGCGATAAGGGCGACAAGGGCCTGAACCATATCGCGCACGAAGGTCTGCTGACATGGATTCTTGGCGGACACTTCGGCCCGGCACCAAAGATTCAGGATATGATTGCCCAAAATAAGGTGCAGGCGTACAACCTTCCTCAGGGCGTTATTTCCCACATGTTCCGCGACATTGCGGGCAATCGCCCGACAATCAGTCGAATCGGTCTTTACACGTTTGCCGATCCCCGCGTTGAAGGCGGAAAACTCAACGAAGTCACAACGGATGATATTGTTAAGCCGATTACGATTGACGGCGTGGAATATCTGAAATACCGCCATCCCAAAAAGCTGGACTATGCCTTCCTGCGTGGAACCTACGCCGATGAGTGCGGCAATATCTCCTTGCAGGAAGAACCCTGCTACCTGGAATCCCTGCAGGCCGCACAGGCAGTCAAGAACAGCGGCGGCAAAGTGTTTGTACAGGTAAAGGAAGTTGTTCCTTACGGCTCCCTTGATATGCGCATGGTACGAATTCCGGGTACTCTGGTTGATTATGTGGTCCCGGTCAGCGACCTGAATAATCACCGCATGACGTTTGATGAACCGTTTAACCCTGCATACTGTGGAAACTGCCGGAAAATTGCATCTCCCACGGTGAAGAAGATGAATTTGGATGCAAAAAAGATTATTAGCCGGCGCGCGGCAATGGAGCTGATTCCGGATGCGGTGGTCAATCTGGGCATCGGCGTTCCTGAGGGAATTGGCGTTGTTGCCGAGGAAGAGGGACTGCGGGATGGGATGACGCTTTCTATCGAGTCTGGTCCCGTGGGCGGAATTCCTGTTTCGGGTATCGGCTTTGGCGCGTCCCTGAATCCAGATGCAATTCTATTTCAATCAACCCAGTTTGATTCCTATGATGGCGGCGGGCTTGATCTGGCCTATTTAGGCCTTGCTGAGGCAGATCAGGCGGGCAATGTGAATGTGTCCAAGTTTGGCCCCAAAATTGCGGGTGCAGGTGGGTTCATTAATATTACACAGGCAACCAAGCACGTGATATTTTGTGGCACCATGACCGCTGGCGGTCTCGTGGTGGAAGCCGGGAACGGGAAACTGACAATTGCCAAAGAGGGAAAAGTCAAAAAGCTGGTGAAGTCCGTCCAGCAGATTACATTCTCCGGAAGATTTGCGAATGAAAACAATCAGGAGATTTTGTATATCACGGAACGCGCCGTATTCCGCCTTGAAAAAAGCGGCCTGACGCTGATTGAAATTGCTCCCGGAATTGACATGCAGAGGGACGTCATCGATCAAATGGAATTCACCCCCATGATTTCCAAGCAGCTAAAAGAAATGGATCAACGAATCTTCTGTACGGAACTGATGGGACTGGCTCAGGAAGTGGGAAGCCGCTTGCGACCTTTGATTATGAGACGCTGAAGAACGATCCCCTGATCGATCCCACCACCATCGGCCTGAAGGGTTCTCCCACCAACATCCTCACCTCCTTCACGCCTCCCCTGAAGGGCGCGGGCCTGATGCTGAACGAGGGTGACGACAAGGCGAACTGCGAGAAGCTGGCGGGCATTCTGGCCAAGAAGCATATCGCCGTTGCGGACAAAAGATGTTGACAAATTCCTACTGATACGCTTGCGCTTGCCCGCAAGAAGGTGGATGATGTGGAAAATTATAAACTATACACCCTGGCAAAGTATTATTTTTTGAATATATTTGAAACGCATCGAGCATTGGCGGATTGCCGGCTAACTTTTGCTCTATATAGAAAGTTAAACGAAAACGCAAATTGCAAGTGCAAGTTGGACACCCCAGTAAAACGGTAGCGGGGATTCAGGCAGCGTAGACGCTATCCAGGAATGCTTCAAACAGCTCCTCCGGCGTCTGGTAGCCGAGCCGCCTACGTGGGCGTCCATTCAGTTCATCGGCAAAGGCCAGAATCTGCTCTGGAGAGAACTTCTCCATGGAGACTCCCTTTGGAATAAAACCCCGCAACAGGCCGTTGTGGCGCTCGTTTATGGGCCGCTCCCATGACGAGTACGGATGTGCATGAGTATTATCCATTTATTGATATCCGTATCGTTATACAGGTTTACGGAATAAACGCATAGTAGTATTTAGCACCCAAAGACATTTTTGTGCCTTTGGGTGCTTACTGTATTGCTGCGGCTGTTCTATTTGTGATACTTGGTAATACGTCGATGACCATGTTGGTCATCCTGACTCCAGTGCATCAATCATAGATAAAAGAAAAAAGCAGACCGGGTGTTGGAAAACGCAATCTCCGCTTTTTCCAGAATTTATAAATAACTTCGCTTAATCATAATTTAAGCTCATCAATGAAAGGTGTAGTGTACTGGTTGCACGAGAAATTTGCCATGTCTTTAACTTATGTGAAGAGAATAGCTTCCTTTACCTCTTGGTTAATCCATCATTTTGCAACTGCTATATTTAACAATTATTTGTTCAAGTTGATATTGCAATTGGGCGCATTAATATATGAAAAAGTTAGTTTCTGCATAAAGTTAAGAGAATTATAAAAAGTTTTTAATATAGTATCCATATTTTTTAAAATTTGACATATGGAGTGTGGTACATTATAGAAAACTTAATTTGAAAGGAGATTAATTGCAATGGACACGAAAGAAATGAATGAGGGTATTGAGCATGAAGAAGACAAAGGTTCTTCATTAAAAAACATCGAGTATGAATATGCGCAAATCCCATGCGACCAACTTGTTGAGTTTGGACTTAAAAATGCGGCAATTTTTCCGCCACATAAAGAACCTACTCGATCTTTAATGTTACAATCGGTTAAAGAGCTTGGGGTACTTGAATCAATTATAGTACGTGCTTTAAAAGATAACCGTTTTGAAATAATTGATAGCGAACAACGATGGAGGTATGCAATGGCAGTTGGTTTAAAATATATTAATGCAAAGGTAGGAAAAAATATAAATGATGACCAAGCTTTTAGATTGTATGCAATGCTAAACAGCTACACTCGTTACAGACGTTAAAAGTTGTAAAGATCAATCGCGACTGCATTTTTATCAGTACGTTTAAATTGCAACTATTAATAAGGCGAACTTTTATATGTTTCATTAGCGATGGCACACATTCATAATTCACTATTGACTACCCCCCTACTTTCCTATATCATGACTGGTGAAATGTAGCTGTATCGCCGCACGATATTTAAGGGGGGGTGAATATGTGGGCCAATATGCAATGTATCTTCGCAAAAGCCGTGCTGATATTGAAGCTGAGGCATTGGGTGAGGGTGAAACGCTGGTACGCCACTACAATATGCTGATGGCTCTGGCACGCAAAAACGATATTCTGCCTGAACAAATTACTATTTATAAGGAAATTGTGTCAGGCGAAAGTATTCAGGATCGTCCGCAGGTACAATTGCTCTTACGAGATGTGAGCAAGGGTATTTACAAAGGCGTTTTGGTTGTGGAAGTGGAGCGTCTTGCCCGAGGCAATACAAAAGATCAAGGTGTTGTTGCAGAGGCGTTCCAAATCAGCAAGACAAAAATTATTACCATTACCAAAACCTATGATACGACCAACGAATTTGACGAAGAATACTTCGAATTTGGTCTGTTTATGTCTCGACGTGAGTATAAGACCATCCGCCGCCGTATGCAGGCTGGGCTGCTTGAATCCGTAAAAGAGGGCAACTATGTGGGTAGCCGTAGGCCCTATGGGTACGATATTGTGCGTGTGAACAAAAAGGAACGAATACTTGTCGAGAAACCAGAGGAATCAAAAGTTGTCAAAATGATCTTCAACTGGTTTACCGAGGATGGTGAAAATGCCGGCTGGATTGCTCGAAAGCTGACAGAACTTCACATTCCGACCATGACCGGCAATTCCGAATGGCATCGCGGTACGATCAAGGATATTTTGCAAAATATTCACTATACAGGCATGGTACGGTGGAACCGCAGAAAATGCAGCAAGGAAATTGATGAGGATAGTCAGACGTTGATCAAAAAGAAACGGCGGCTCACCCCTGAGGACTATAAAGTATATCCCGGCAAGCATACCGCGATTATCTCAAAAGAGCAATATGACAGGGCACAGAAACTGTTCATTAACGCCGTACCGGTTCACGCTATGGAAAAGGTAATCAACCCCTTAGCCGGATTGATCTTCTGCAAGGACTGCGGGAAAGCAATGTGCCTTCAAACCTACAACAAGAGAAATACGACTTCACGCTTCACACACGGAGAATCGCAGCTGTGCAGAAAAAAATCCAGCACATATGAAAGTGTGATGGGGGCCACGGCAGACGCGTTGCAAGAGTATTCAGGGAACATAATGTCAAGCGGCATGTCATCAGCTGACTGAAACTCATGAAGATGATAATCATGCCAGCAAAAGAGTTTCTGGATAACGTTGTGGAGATCCCATAACGTGAAATTAAACGGAATCTCAACCCGCCGAAAGCAAGGGGTATCCAACATGAGTCTGATGTTAAGAATTGCCGCTCTGCACATATAGGGGTTCTCTACATGATAATGATCACAAAAGCCCTGCCTAAGCATATCTGTAGCTTCGACATACTTGCCGGAAATAGAAAACAAATCGCAGTTGAATCGTCTTAAAAGGTGCCTCTGCATGATAGTATCAGGAATAAATTCCCCTGCATAAAATACAACTCTTTCACAAAACTTATTAAGCCGAGCAACAGCCGTACGATCTTTTGTTTTTGTGTATATAACGGCATTCCTGCAGTCTGCTAGATAACTACTAGTTAAGTCTGGAGCAATTGACGCAGATTCAAGAAGGCCCTGAATGCCTATGAAAATAAGATTTTCAAGTTCTTTCATTGCCTTTGCGTTCATTCCATATAAGGCAAAGCCACAACGACTATAGTCATTTACAATAATAATCGTTTTTCGGCGATTCAGCGTTGCAAGAGATGCACTCCATGAGAAGAAGGGATCTATCTCCGTGTCAACAGCTGATATTTCCTTTTTTAGATACTCTTGCAGTTTCTTTGTACATCCTATTTGCATAAGGCTTCTCCTCGAATACTTCAAGTAACATAAATTAGAAAGTTATGTTTCTCCACAGTTAATTAATGTCAACTGAACAAAGGGTGCTTTTTCTGTGGGACCATCCATAGTGCCAAAAGAGCAAGCAGCCGCAGCAGGGCGCGCTGAATC
>Ga0183099_1000812_pt1 | contig 20364 bp, 19 predicted proteins | sample Biomet1_FD_127788 | JGI IMG/M metagenome (GOLD analysis project Ga0183099, IMG submission 127788) | Microbial communities from bioreactor (seeded with anoxic lake sediment) at LBNL, California, USA - Biofuel metagenome 1 | ecosystem: Engineered > Bioreactor > Anaerobic > Unclassified ...
GCATACTCTGTTACATCCCTTGCATTATGCGTGTCCCGGTCATTGTGCACTACCGGTTTGTTCGCCTCGGTCGCGTTGTGAGACGCATTTAATGACCAACTCGTTGCCTATTAAATTTATAGTCCTTACCGGCGACTTAATCTTTTTAACTGGCATTATTGCAATGCTGTATCACCTCTTTTCTGCATTTTATCCCGAAGCAAAGATTAAAACCCCGCTGCTTACACTAGTTGTAATAGGCATACTCTGTTACATCCCTTGCATTATGCGTGTCCCGGTCATTGTGCACTACCGGTTTGTTCGCCTCGGTCGCGTTGTGAGACGCACCTTCATCTTGTGCCTCTATTTCGCACTGTTTAACATATCAGTGCTTACATTGACCCATTTATTGCCCGATTCCCGGGCATTCCTTTTGTCTTGCTACATTCTTCTTTTTCTTGTTATAGTAGCCTGGCGCATTATGGCCCGTAAACTTATTCGTGCCGTTCGTGCCCGCAATCGCAACACCAAGAGCGTACTCTTTGTGGGTTGCAGCAGCAATAATTACGAGCTCTACTATGAAATGAAACAAAGCCCCGATAGCGGTTATCGTGTACTGGGGTTTGTGGGCGGCAATCCCGGAGACGATTTTCCAAAGACCGCTACTTATCTGGGCGATCTGGCATTTCTGCACAATTTGCTCGATAGTGAACATCCCGAACAAGTATTTTGTAGCCTCCCTTCCGAGAAGTACGAACAGATTATCCGCCTTATCAACTATTGCGAGAACAACCTTATCCGCTTTTATAGCGTGCCCAATGTGCGTCGCTACCTGAAGCGTAAAATGAATATGGAACTTTTTGGTGATGTTCCCGTGCTCTATGTGCGCAATGAGCCACTCAATTACCCTGCGAACCGTGTGCTGAAGCGTGGTTTCGATTTTTTCTGTTCCACCCTCTTCCTTTGCACTATCTATCCGTTTATGTATGTTATTATAGGCACCATTATCAAGATCACCTCCCCGGGGCCTGTCTATTTCAAACAGCTGCGCAGTGGAGAGAACGGTCAGGAGTTCTGGTGCTATAAGTTCCGTTCCATGAAGGTGAATGGTGATAGCGACAAAATGCAGGCCACCAAGGACGATCCCCGTAAAACCCGCTTTGGTGATTTCCTTCGTAAGTCCAATCTCGATGAATTTCCCCAGTTAATCAATGTCTGGAAAGGTGAGATGTCTGTGGTAGGCCCACGCCCACACATGTTGAAGCATACCGACGAATATTCACATTTGATTAATAAATACATGGTGCGCCATTTTGCTAAGCCGGGAGTAACAGGTTGGGCACAGGTCACTGGATATCGTGGTGAGACCTCTAAATTGAGTCAGATGGAAGGCCGCGTTATTCGTGATATCTGGTATATCGAGAATTGGTCTTTTATGTTAGATTTACGCATTATTTTTCTTACTATATATAATGTTATTAAGGGAGATAAGTGTGCATATTAATAATTAAGAAAAATATATTAAGAAGATAATAATATGGCTAAAAAAGAAGAACTAAAGAAACAAATACTAGAATTAACTCGTGAGTATTATAAAGAAGTTCATGGACAACCAAAAGTATTTGAACCGGGGAAATCGTTTGTAAACTATGGGGGCCGTTATTTTGATGATCAGGAATTGGTAAATCTTGTAGATTCATCTTTAGATTTCTGGTTAACAGCCGGACCTTGGGCACATAAGTTTGAGACTAGATTTGCTGAATGGCTTGGTTCTAAATATTGCTCTTTAACTAATTCAGGTTCTTCTGCAAACCTTTTAGCTTTTATGGCTTTAACCTCTCCATTATTGGGTGATCTCCGTATAAAAAGAGGTGATGAAGTAATTACTGTAGCTTGTGGCTTTCCAACCACTGTTACACCAATTATACAATATGGAGCAATTCCTGTATTTGTGGATGTTACAATTCCGGAATATGATATTGATGTTACTCAATTGGAAGCAGCTTATTCAGATAAAACAAAGGCCGTAATGATTGCCCATTCATTGGGGAATCCATTCGATTTGCAAACAGTGAAAGCTTTTTGTGATAAGCATAATCTTTGGTTGGTAGAAGATAATTGTGATGCACTTGGTTCTGAATATACCATTGATGGAGTAACTAAAAAAACTGGAACAATAGGACATATCGGAACTAGTAGTTTCTATCCTCCTCACCACATGACTATGGGTGAAGGTGGTGCTGTATATACCGATGATCCTTTATTAAATAAAATAGTTCGTTCTTTCCGCGATTGGGGGCGTGATTGCTGGTGTGTAGGCGGAGTAGATAATACTTGTAAATATCGCTTTAGCAAGCAGTTTGGTGAACTACCTGTAGGATATGACCATAAATATGTATATTCCCATTTTGGCTATAATTTGAAGGTCACAGATATGCAGGCAGCAATTGGTTGTGCTCAGTTAGAAAAATTAGATAGTATCGTTGATGCCCGCAGAAAGAACTTTATTGTTCTGCGTGAAGGGTTGGAAGGAACTAAAGATCTTATTTTACCTGAACCTCAAAAAAGCTCTAATCCAAGTTGGTTTGGTTTCTTAATATCTGTAAAGCCAGATGCAAATTTTACACGCAATGATCTTTCTCAATATTTGGAAAGTAAAAAAATACAGACTAGAAACTTGTTTGCCGGTAACTTACTTAAGCATCCTGCTTTTGATGAAATGCGGGCAACTGGTGAAGGATATCGTGCTATTGGTGATCTATCCGGTACAGACTTCGTTATGAATAATACTTTATGGATAGGCGTTTATCCAGGCATGACAGAACAAATGCTGCATCACATGATTGCAACAATTAAAGAATACGTTAATTATAAAAACTAAGTCAATGAAAGCTGTTATCCTTGCTGGTGGTTTGGGTACTCGTTTAAGCGAAGCTACCAACTTAATACCAAAACCAATGGTCGAAATTGGGGGTAAGCCAATACTTTGGCATATTATGAAAACCTATAGCCATTATGGTATTAATGAGTTTATTATTTGTTGTGGATATAAGCAATATGTTATTAAAGAATATTTTGCTAACTATTTCCGCCACAACAGTGATATGACAGTAGATCTATCCAATAATAAGGTAGAAATACTAGATAATCACGCCGAACACTGGAAAGTAACAATGGTAGATACAGGATTGAATACCATGACCGGAGGTCGTATAAAGCGAATTCAGAAATATATCGGAGATGAGCGTTTCTTGTTGACTTATGGGGATGGAGTGGCAAATCTAAATATTGCTGATACGATAGAAGAACATGAAAAGTCTGGTTGTTTATTGTCATTAACTTCTTATAAACCTAGTGGGAAATTTGGTGCTTTAGATATTGATAAAGATGGTAAAGTAACTTCTTTTTTGGAAAAACCAGCTGGAGATGGAAATTGGATTAATGCCGGGTATTTTGTTTGTGAACCTCAGGTGTTTGATTACATAAAAGAAGGTGATGCTACTGTTTTTGAACGTAAACCATTAGAAGAAATAGCAAAAGAGGGTAATATGCGTGCTTACAAGCACTCTGGTTTTTGGAAACCAATGGATACTTTGCGTGACAATGTTGAATTAAACGAAATGTGGGATAATGGCAATGCGCCTTGGAAAGTGTGGTGATATGAATATAGATATATTTCAGAATTTCTACAAAGGTAAGAAGGTACTGGTTACCGGACATACAGGTTTCAAAGGTTCCTGGCTTTCTATTTGGCTTTATGAATTGGGAGCCGAAGTTATTGGTTTTGCACAAGACCCATTTACGGAAAGAGATAATTATGTGCTTTCCGGAATCAAAGATAAAATAGTTGATTTGCGTGGTGATATACGTGATGGCAAACTGTTAAAAGAAGTCTTTGCTAAATATCAACCCGAGATTGTTTTTCATTTAGCAGCTCAACCGCTTGTTCGTCTTTCTTATGATATACCTGTTGACACGTACGAAGTCAATGTGATGGGTACCATTCATGTATTGGAAGCCATTAGGGCTACTGATAGTGTAAAAGTGGGGGTAATGATAACCACAGATAAATGTTATGAGAATAAAGAGCAAATTTGGGGATATCGTGAAAATGAACCGATGGGTGGTTATGACCCCTATTCTTCAAGTAAAGGAGCTGCTGAAATAGCGATTGCTTCCTGGAGACGTTCTTTCTTTAATCCTAAACAATACGAAAAACATGGTAAATCCATTGCTAGTGTTCGTGCTGGTAATGTTATTGGAGGAGGCGATTGGTCTTTAGATCGTATTATTCCCGATTGTATTAAAGCATTGGAAGCAGGGAAAACAATAGAAATACGCAGTCCAAAAGCAATTCGCCCATGGCAGCATGTATTGGAACCTTTAAGTGGCTATATGCTATTAGCTCAAAAAATGTGGAAGGAGCCAACTAAATATTGTGAAGGATGGAACTTCGGTCCTAGATCGGAAAGTATCACTTCTGTATGGGAGGTTGCTAAAATGGTGATTGAGAACTATGGAAGTGGAGATTTGCACGACCTATCCTACCAGAACGCATTGCACGAAGCAAAACTTTTAATGTTGGACATCAGTAAGGCGAATTTTGAATTGGGTTGGGAACCTAGAATGAAGATCAGCCAGTGTGTAGCTTTAACCGTCGATTGGTATAAGCGATACAAGATGGAATCAGTTTACGAGTTGTGTTTGGAAGAGATTAAGAAATTTATAAATCACAATGAATGAAAGTATCAATATTAGGCACAAATGGATTTCTGTCAACCATCTATGCTCAGTTTTGTAACCAAAAAAAATATGAATTAGATATGTACGGTTTGAATGAGCCTAAAGACAATAGCTTTAGTCACTTTTTCAAGGTAAACTTAGCGACTGAAGATTTGGATTACATTTCCTTGAAAAAATCAGATATCATAGTTTATGCTATAGGAGCAGGTATTCAGGCAAATTTGAAAGAGAGCTCAGCTCTTATATATAATTTGAATGTGACGGTTCCGATGAACATCTGCAATAAATTAAGAGGAATTGGGTATAAGGGGGTATTCATCAGTTTTGGTAGCTATTTCGAGATGGGAAACACTTTGCAAAATTGTCCTTTAACAGAATTGGATATCGAGAATTCTACCTTTGAAGCTCCGAATGATTATGCAGTGTCGAAGCGTATGTTGACACGCTTTGCAAGTTCGTTTGCTAGCGAATTCACGTATTGGCACTTCATCTTACCTACTATCTATGGCGAAAAAGAAAATCCGTTGCGCTTGATACCTTACACAATTAATTCTATAATAAATAACACTCCGCTAAGTTTTACGGTTGGTAATCAAGTTCGTCAATATGTTTATGTAAATGAGGTGGCTAATGTGATAGATATGGCGTACAAAAAACATCTCCCTGCTGGGATTTACAACATTGCAGGGCCTGAAATATTCACTGTGAAAGATTTAGTTATGATGGTAGGAGCAACAATGGGCAAGGAAGTACCGCCATCCTGCTTTGGAAGCGTGCAACGCTCAGATGCTAGTAAGATGAAGTATTTGGCTTTAAATGGCGATAAACTTTATAAGGTTCTCGACTACAAATACTCAGTATTGATAATGGATGTAATTGCAAAATACGAAGCTTTATATAGAACAATAAAATACTGATAAAGAAAAATTCGTTGACTAAAAAAGATATGTTCTGAAGCTATGGCGCCAAAATATTTTCTTTGTGTTCAGGTGTTATAACCTTACCGCTAATCTTAAAAATTTTGTCAGAAGATGAAATAGCTTTGAATTATCTCCTCATCAATATAATTTCGGAAGAACGTACAGACTATGAGAATCTGACCCCTGCCATATTGGGCAAAATAAATTAAAAGATCTAAAATTTAATAGCCATTATTTATCTCGTGCGTGCAAACGCGCCGAGAATAAAGGGTTTTCAAATAACTAATGTGCAAAGTTGAGGCTTACCAATATAGTATTAATATTATATTATTTTCGGCTCAATACGAAAATAATTCTATTTAATAGAGAAAAGTAATAATTACATGATTGAATTAACGATACTAATAACAACATATAACAGAAAAGAAAGACTAAAAGAAATGCTTCATAGCATTGATATACAAGGTTGTTCTGGCGAATATAAACTAATCATTTCTGATAATCATTCAGATTATAATGTGGAAGAATTTGTGTTAAGTGAATTTGGAGAAAAGTTCACTAAGCATATCAAATTTAATAGTTGGAGATTTAATACAGGGCAATCAACAAATATGTCTATCTCTTTTTTATTGGCCGATACAAAATGGTATTGGTATCTTTCTGATGATGACGAACTTGTTGATGGCTCTTTAAGAAAAGTTCTTGATGATATAAAAGTTAAAAAGGATGTTTGTGCAATTAAATATTCTATACAAGATACATTTTTTCATAATGATATAAGAGTTAGAAATATTAACGATTTTATAAAATACTATAATAAAAAAAATCAGGGAGAAATGATTTTCTTGTCTATGGTATACAACCTTGATGTATTAAGACCATATTTAGGTGATTTAACTAAATATTCTTATACATATATTTCTTTTCTAATACCTGTACTAAGATGTCTTATTTCAGAAGATGGTGATCTGTATTTATCATCTTCTGTTGCGTATAAATATAAAAATAATAGTGAAGGATGGAGTGGTAACCCCGAATCCTATTTAAAAGTTTTACTTGGAATTAGAACATTTTTTGACATAGATTTAAATTTATCTAAGGAAATAGGAGCTAAGTTAATAAATACAGTTTGTTTCCTTTTGGAAACTCGTAACGTAGTAAATTTGTTAATAAGAATAGAAGAGAAATATAAAAGAGAAAAATATTACCGATTATTAAAGCCATATATGGTAGGTGGCTTTATTCATAAACTTATTTTTAGTTGCGTATATAAGTTATATAATTACTTTGGCGTTAATGTTTTTGTATTAAAGAAGAAGGTGCTTAAATGATAGATTTAAAATACATATTTTTATCTGGTAGTGAAAGAAGTAGATTGATTAAGAAAAACATATTAGGTTCATTGGGACTTAAGTGTATAAATATACTGATATCTTTTTTTTTAATACCTCTCACAATAGGATTTGTCACTAATGAATTATATGGAGTCTGGTTAACAATTTCTTCGGTTGTTGGTTGGATTGTTTTCTTTGATATCGGTTTTGGTAATGGCTTGAGAAATAGAGTCGCAGAGAGTATGTCAAAAGGCGATTATATAAAATCACAGCAATATGTTAGTACAACATATTTAAGTTTAACAATGATATTTATTCCATTAGCCATTATATTGTATGTTATATCGAATTTTATAAATTGGAGTACAATTCTTAATGTGAATCAAGTGATGAATATTGAGATAACAAAAACGGTACAAATAGTACTAATCTTTTTTTGTTTTACAATTATAGCAAAAATTCAAGGTACATTATTGTTGGCATTACAATTAAATGCATTGTCATCTCTAATGGACACAATAGGGCAATTACTTATTTTAATAACGATTATTATTTTAAAATACACAGTACATGGAACTCTCGGAACATTGGCGTTAATATTAAATGTTTGTCCTCTATTCGTTTATTTATTAAGCTTTTTCTGGATATATTGTTGTAAGTTTCCTAAATTACGACCAACTTTTAAGTCAATAAAATTCTCATTAGTTAATGATATATTGTCATTAGGCATAAAGTTTTTTATTATTCAGATTGCATGTCTTGTCCTTTATGGTACTATAAATGTGATTATTTCTTATGTTAGCAGTCCTGAGTATGTTACTGAATACAATGTTGTTTATAAATATTTAGGAATACCTTTGATGATATTCAGTATATTAGTTGCACCTTTATGGAGCGCCTATACCGATGCTTTTGCTAAAAAAGATTACATTTGGATGCAAAATGTTTACAATAAAATGTTTAATATACTATTGCTATGTATAGTATTTGTATTATTACTTTTGCCTGTTTATCCGATATTTTTTAAAGCATGGCTTGGAAATAAAGTAACTATTCATTTATCAATGGTACTTGCTGTGTCTTTTTATGTTATTACAACAATATGGAATACTCTGCATTCAAATATTATAAATGGATTAGGCAAAATAAGATTACAACTATATACTTCCATTGTAGCAACAATATTGAATATTCCCGTTGCTTTGTGGTTGGGGCGTTTATTTGGAGCTGAAGGTGTAGTAATGTCTGTTAGTCTTTTTAATTTAATACCAATGATTATTTTAACTATTCAAACTAAAAAAATAATAAGAAATAAGGCAATTGGTATTTGGAATACATAATGTATCAATAATTAACTTAGGCTTGTACATTATATTAAAAAAATGATGAATATGAAGTGGATTGTCGTTTTAATACTATACATAAATAAAATAAAAAACAGAACGAAGAAAATTTATTATGTATTTTACAATAAAAGTTTTCTAGTTTATAAAGGGGCAAAATTAGGCAAAGAAGTACATTTTAATGGAAGAATGCGAATAGATCTTTTCGGTAACGCTAAATTAGTTGTAGGTGATAACTTTATATCAAATTCTGGATTAGGCCATCATATACTTGCTAATGAATTTTCTTCTATTGAAATTCATAATAATGCAATCATTAAGATAGGAAATAATTCAGGAATTTCATGTACTTCAATATGTTGTAAAAAACTTATTGAAATTGGCGATTATGTGAATATTGGCGCAGGTTGTTTTATCACAGATACTAACTTTCATTCTTCTAATTGGAGGATGAGGAGTGATCGTAAAGATGATATTGATAGATGTCCTGAATCAATTATAATCGAAGACTATGTTTTTATTGGGGCACGTAGTATTATACTCAAAGGTGTGCATATTGGAGCTCGATCTATGGTCTCTGCCGGAAGTGTCGTTGTAAAAGATATTCCTGCCGATGAATTGTGGGGAGGTAATCCTGCTAAATTTATAAAAGAAATCAAATTTTGATTACGATATGAGGTGCTTAATTTAAATTGTTGCCGAATATATTTATATTTTTTCTAACCTTTAGTTCTCTATTCCCAGAAGAAGAAAAACCTGATAAAAATTAATAAGAATATATCGATAATTGAACCTTGCTGAATAAGTAAAACTAATAGATAATAGCTTAATAATATTGGTAATTTAATATATAGTTGTATTAGATATTTTATTATTTAAGTTGGTCGTTTTCCTAAATTTAGAATATGTAATTTCGTGTATAGTATAATATTAGGATGTTAATAGATAAGACTGTTGTAATTTACTATAGCGCTAAAATTAGCTTCTCAAATAATTTACATATTGATTGTGATTCTATCATTGGTGACAAAGCTATGTTAGATGCGTATAATGATATTTTATTGGATTGGATGTAAATTTTTATCTCATGTATCAATTTAGACAGAGCAATACGAATATGAAAGTTCGGTGTGCAGATATATACAAAAAAGTCCTTGTGGTAGGTAATTGGATATTGTGCTTGGATAGGGCTAAATACGATTTTTACATAGTGTTCATATAGGAGAAGGTACAGTTGTGGCATCAGTGTCTCCGGTTACTAAGTTTTCTCACTCTTCAGTGTTTTGATTGGAATTGCGACTAAGATTATTGAGTATAGAAATATGAGCTTAACGTATGATTATAAAAATCAAATTAAGCCACATTTATATTAAATTGTGTAGTAACATTCATATCCATTGAAATTGCGTTAAAAAAACAGATAAACATTTTTGTATGGTAGATTTAATTTATATTCTTTTGTTTATTATATCAATAACAACATTGGTTTCTAATAAACTCAAATATTCTGTATTGTTGTTCTTTGTTTTTGTAACAAAAGGTCTTTCATTCCTTCCAGATCAAGGTTCTATTGTTAAAGCGAGTTATTTAGCTTTTTTTTATGTAATAATTTACTGTTTTTTGAATTATCGAAAAATTATATATATTGTAAAAACAAATAGCACATATAAAAAAATATTTAGTTTACTGATTTTCTTTATTGTGTCAATCCTGTTTTCTATAATGTACTATAATTTCCCCATGGGGGCTTTCTATTATTACAGGACTAAGATATTTAATTTTTGCAGCTATATTTATATTTTTATCGTTAACAGAAATTGATTATAAATGGTTGTTTAAAGTTTTGTTTTACTTTACATTTATCGCTTCAATCCTTTATATCTTAGAATCATTAACAGGTGTTCAATTGATGCCTACTGAAAGTTATGATCAAGGTGGACTATCCGAGCAGGGGTTCTATCATTGGGGAAATATACCTCCACTTCTTAATATATTCATTCCAATATCCATCTTTTATACGGACATAATTCCTAATAAACTCAAGAAAATAGCACCAGCAGTGTTTCTATCTGCTATTTTTATCACGATGTTTCGAATGGCTATAGTCACTACGGTTTTGTGTATTTTATTTGTTATGATAATGAAAGGTGCAAGTAAACGAAATTTATTTGCTCTACTTGTTCTGGTTGTAGTGTTTTTATTTTTCAAAGATGCATTGGAAATTCGAGTTAATTCGGAGAGTCAAACATCTAATGATATAGAAGCCGTACTAAAAGGTGATTTCCATCAAGCTGATTATCAAGGTACCAATAAGTTGACGATGACATATAGATTTGCTTGGATGTACGAACGTTTTGAGTATTTATCGAAAAAACCTATTGAACTGTTATTTGGATTAGGTATGATTACGGATGAGAGTCCAAGTGCTTCAAAATATCATTTCAATTTTGGATTGTTAAATGCTAACTCACAAAAAGTAAACCAAATCAGGAGTCCAGATATTGCTTGGGGAAACCTATTGACCTGCTACGGTTTATTAGGCTCGTTTTTTTTACTAACTTTTTATGTTTCGCTCCTTAAAAAACTTTACAGATATCGAAAATATGATGACTTGTCTATCATTTTATTTGCTTTACTATTGACTTCTTTATTAACATCATTTTCTGGTGCAACTTTTAGTGAGCCATACTTTTGGCCACCTATTTTCTTCTTTTGCGGCTATTTGTTTCAACGAGCTAAAACTAAACAATTATGTATAAAATAACAATAGTGACAGTATGCTACAATTGCAAAGGTGAAATACGAAAAACAATTGATAGTGTTTTGTCTCAGAATAGATGTTTAATTGAATATGTCATAATAGATGGAGCCAGCAATGATGGCACCATGGATATTGTAGATGAATATAAGAATCATATTGATTATATAATATCTGAACCTGACAAAGGAATTTATGATGCAATGAATAAAGGTATCAATATTGCTTCTGGAAAATACATAAACTTCATGAACGCAGGTGATACATTTTACGACAACAATGTTATAAGTAGAATAGCGGAAGAGGCCAATGATAATAGTGATGTGATCTTTGGGGATGTGGCAGTTGTAAAAGATTGCTTGCATTATCAAGTTAAGGCAACTCCTTTTTATAATAACCTTCCACTACATCAAAATATGGGATTTAATCATCAATGCACTTTCGTGAGAACTCTACTGGCTAAAAAATTTCCGTTTAATTTAAGGTACAAACTTGCTGCGGATTATGATATGATAATAAATTTGTATAAAAACAAGGCTGTTTTCCAACAAATAAATTTTATTATTGCTGAATTTAACTTGCAAGGAGCGTCAAACATAAAAGCTAAGCAGCATATATTTGAAAGGTTAACAGTTGATCATCCAGAAAGATATATTATTAATAAATGGATTGCAGAATTTAGATCTACAAAACTACTCTTGCTGAAGTTATTAAAAAAATATCTAATGCTAATTAGCCCTTTACTAATAAGAAAATATAGAGAAAGGAAAGATAGATTTATTAGGATAGAGTAATTAGTAAGATTTATGATACCAAAGATTATACATTACTGTTGGTTGAGTAATAGCACTGTGCCAGCAGATTTGCAACGATGCATGGAATCGTGGAAGAAATATCTTCCTGACTATGAGATAATGCTGTGGAACTTTGATAGGTTTTCCAAGTCGCAATCTAAGTGGGTGAGTGATGCATTTGATAATAAGAAGTACGCGTTTGCAGCTGATTATATCCGTATCTATGCGCTTTATCATTTTGGTGGCATTTATCTTGATATGGATGTAGAGGTGGTGAAGTCATTTAATAAGTTCTTAGTACTTGGGACGATGATGGGGTGTGAGGATTCTAAATCGGCGGGTCTTGAGGTGGCTGCGTTCGGTGTTGAGAGATATTCAGTGTGGATGAAGGCTTGCCTTGATTACTATGATTCTCGTAACTTTATCAACAAGGATGGCAAGTTTAATATGCACCCATTGCCAGGAGTGGTATATCGTTGCTTGGAGCGCAATGGTTATTCGTTTGTCTATGTGAAAACGATTGAGGAGGCATTAAAAGTAAAAGAACCCCAGATACCGGTGTTTCCTTGTGATTTCTTTAGTCCAAAGAATCATGTATCGGGCAAGATACAGCGCACAACAAACACACATTCCATCCATCATTTTGCGGGCTCGTGGGAACCATGGTATTTCCGTATAGAACAGAAATTCTGGCATGCCATAGGTTTGAGGGATATGCGTATCATCCTGCGCATGGTCAATATTGTGAAGTATGGATCTATCAAGAGTGTACCTCCACAGGCAGCAAAGAAGAAGGACTGAGCTTAGTTTATTGTTGAGATTTTGAAGCTGAAAACTTAGAGTTAAGTTAAATACTTCTAATCTCTGAGTTTTTGTCTCTTTCCTCTTAATTCATCACATCTATATTAGACTACAAATAAAAAATTAGATAAGAACAAATATGAAAAATGAGCCATTGATTTCTGTCATTGTGCCAGTTTACAATACTGAGAAATATGTGGGAAAATGCATTGAGAGTATTTTGAATCAGACATATCGCAATATTGAACTTGTGTTAGTAAATGACGGTTCGAAAGATGAAAGTTTAGAGATATGTCAACAGTACGAGTCTCAAGATGGACGCGTTGTAGTGATAGATAAGAAGAATGGAGGCTTATCTGCTGCACGTAACACAGGTGCTTGTGCAGCTAAAGGAGATTGGATTATGTTTGTTGATGGCGATGATTGGATCGAGTTGGGCATGTGTGAAGCTATGATAGCAAAAACAATAGCCGATGGGGCCTTGGAATTAGTGATGTGCGAATGGGTGAAAGACTATAATGGTAATTTGTATCACAATCAATGTAAATTCACAGACGGACAAGTTTTCGAAGGAGGTCGGTGTAGAGAATTACAAGGATTGATGCTTAATTTTGATTACTACATAGCTTGTGCCTACTGCAAACTGATTAAACGTTCCTTTATTGAAAAAAACAACATTTATCATGATGAGGATTTGCGCCAAGGAGTTGAGGGTGTGTATTTTAATTTGAAATTGTTTGATAAACTACAGAAAGCTGTATTTGTGAAACAATGTTTTTATCATTACATATATAACGATGAGTCCATATCGGTAAAAATGAGTGAAAAGACGATAAAAATGCTTACGTTTGGTTTCGCACGTATAGATGAATTCATTCAAGGAAAGGGAAATGCAGCATTTCTAGAACAGAATTTAAGTATAAGAGTTCTGTCGGGTATTATAACATCAACTTTGCGAGGTTATTTCGGCGCAACAAATGATTACAAATATAGTGAACGAAAGCAAAAAATGAAAGTTATGCTTGACGCTCCAATATTTAGAAAATACTTAAAAAAATATCGATTTAAAAATAATCTTACATTACCCAAAAAAGTAGTATTGGCAATAATCAATATGCGATTGTATGGCATATTGATTATTGTTGCCAAGTTACGTCATTGGCAATTATCTTTGAAATCAGTGTAAAAAAAGGAATTTTAGATGATTGAAATATACAACAAGGTGGATTGTTGTGGCTGTGGAGCGTGTATGAACGTGTGTGCTCATACAGCCATATCTATGCCACAAGATGAAGAGGGATTTCAATATCCTGTGGTCAACAAAGAGAAGTGTGTGGACTGTAAGTTGTGCGAAAAGGTATGTCCCATAATAAATGTAAAACCAGAAGAGAAACAACCTCAAAGAGGATATTTGCTGCAAATTAAAGATGATGCTATTCGCAAAGAAAGTACATCGGGCGGTTCGTTTACAGCAATAGCTTCGTGGATAATTAATAAGAAGGGTGTGGTTTTCGGCGCCGCCTTTGATTACACAGACTTTAAGGTAAAACATTGCAGCGTTGATACCATAGAAAGTATAGGCAAATTTCGTAACTCAAAATATATCCAGAGTGAAATAGGTAAGACATACAGTGAAGTTAAGAATCTTCTCAGACAAGAATGCTGGGTTGCATTTAGCGGTACACCATGCCAAATTGAAGGTTTAGTGAATTACTTACGGGAATCATTCGACAAATTGCTGTTGATAGACGTTGTGTGCTACGGAATACCAAGTCCTGGTCTATTTGCTGATTACTTGAAGTATAAACAAAAAGAAATAGGTGGTCGATTCAAGAAAATAATTTTCCGTGAGAAACGGCTCTGTTATAACTATACATCATTTTCAATATTTAATGAAGAGCCAGATAAAGACTATCATAAAGAGGTAGAACGTGAGAAGTTTATGCGCTCATTTTTCAACAATTTAAACGTGCGGCCATCGTGCTATGACTGTAAGTTTAAAAAGAGATACAGAGTATCGGATTTCACAATCTGGGACTGCTATGATGTAAGGAAATTTTCAAAGAACTTTGATGACAATGGAACGAACCGCGTGTTGGTACATACAGAAAAAGGACAACGTATATTTGAAGAAATTAAGGATAGCGTCCGCAAAGAAGAATACACGGATCTTGACTACTTCATCAAAGACGAGTTGGCGATGGTGAAATCAGTACCCTACGAAGAGAGAAGAAAAGCATTTTTTGAAGATTACCAAAAGATGGTATTTGACGAATTTATAAAGAAATGGTTACCTGACACGCCTCGAGTAATAATAAACTCACTGATGCGTCAGCTTTGCTTTAGGTTGGGTATTTACAATTGGGCAAAGCGTACAGCTAAAGCAATCTTAGGAAAGAATTAAGAAATAGATAAATACAAAAAAAATCAGATAATAAAATGATACGAGTAGCATATGTATTAGGCAAAGTACATTCTGGAGGAAAGAAGAACTTAGTGCTGGAGTATCTGCGACATGTGGATAACTCAAAAGTGACGATAGACTTTATCTGTGATTCCGACTCGAACTCGATTCCTGAGGAAGAAGTGTTGGCTCACAACGGAAAGGTGTACAGAATTACGCCTTACCAAAATATAGTGGGCAATATGCGTGATATGCTTCGGATATTCCGAAAGAACAAGTATGACGTGGTGCATGCTTGGAATAGTACGATGAACTTGTTTTCCATGGTGCTTGCAAAGAAAGCTGGAATAACGGTCCGTATATCAGAGAGCTTATCGATGGCCTACAAACATGAGTTTAAGACATATATAAAATATGCGTTAAGACCATTCTCTATTATTGATGCCAACTATTATATGGCGTGTGGTGAAGATTGTGGTATATTCCAATTTGGCCAAAAGGCTTTTGACAATGGAAAGATCGCAATCTTCAAAACGATAATCAATGCAAGCGATCATCCATATAATCCTGAATTGAGAAATGTCACTCGTGAGACGTTCGGATGGAATGGTAATGTAGTTTATGGTTTTATCGGAAGGTATATGTCACAGAAAAACCCTATGTTTATTATCGATATTTTCAATGAGATTCAGAAACGTCAGCAGAATGCAAAACTTGTATTGATTGGTTTTGGAGGATTGGAAGATAGGATGATGAAAAGAGTGAAAGAGCATGGCATACAAGATAAAGTGGAGAATCTTGGTAAACGTGAAGATATCAAACAATTCTATAATGCCTTTGATGCTTTTCTGTTGCCAAGTCTGTATGAGGGGTTGCCAGTGGTAGGACTGGAATCACAGAGTTGTGGTCTGCCTATCTTCTTCTCTACAGAAATCACGCCCGAAGCTGCGGCTTGCGATTTGGCAGTATATACTAGTCTGAAAGAGTCTGCATCAGCTTGGGCAGAAAAGATTATCCCTATCGTGGAGAAGAATATTCCCACAAGAAAGACTTATTCGGAAGACATAGAGAAGGCTGGATTTGACAGTCATAGTGAATCCATCAAAATGCAAGAATATTATTTCAATGCAATAAAAGAGCAGAATGGAAAATAAAAAGAAAATAGGATTGGCGATAGTTTATGACTATCCTGACTATGGCAGTATACTGCAAGCTTTGGCAACACAGCGAACATTGACACAGATGGGGTATGAATCGGAAGCTATAAATACAGAAAATCTAAAGGGCTTTATCAACAAGAAAAAATACAAATATTTTGCCCAGAATATTTTTGACATAAGTATCGTAAAAGAGAAGAGTAAGGTAATAGGCAAAAAATTGAAGCAGAAAATAAATAAAGATTTTGCCGCAAAACAAGCAGAGCGCGTAGCTTCTTTCGAGAAATTCGGGAAGGCAAACTTCAAAGAAAGTCGTCCTTATGAATCATGGGATGATTTGACCGAGGCTTGCCTTGATTACCAAACCGTGGTGGTGGGAAGCGATCAATTGTGGTTGCCATCAAATGTTGCTTCAGACTATTATACATTGTCTTTCGTGCCTGATTCTATAAAGAAAATTTGCTACGCTACGAGTTTTGGCATTGGACAAATTCCTGAAAAATATAAAGCTACATATAAGAAATACCTTTCACGATTTGAATTCCTATCAGCTCGTGAAACTTCTGGGCAGACGATTATCAAAGAAGTAACGGGACGAGATGTACAGTTGGTATGTGATCCCGCCTTGTTGCTTGATGCAGAACAATGGGATAAGGTGTCTACACAGGATAAAATAGTAAAAGAAAAGTATATTTTCTGCTATTTTATGGGAGATAATCCAGAACAGCGGACCTGGGCTCGAAAATTAGCAAATAAGCATAGCTGCAAAGTGGTGTCATTATTACATTTAGATCAATTTATTACTTCTGATGAAGATTATATTGATTATGCTCCATATAACATATCGCCGGCTGACTTTATTAATCTTGTGAAAAATGCAGAATATGTGTGTACTGATTCTTTTCATGGAACAGTGTTCTCTATAATATATTCAAAGAACTTCTTTACTTTCAAACGTTTCAACAAGAAAGCATCTCTTTCTACGAATACTAGAATTTTCTCGTTGCTCGACAGATTGAAGTTGTCAGACAGATTATTTATGGCGAATGAGAATATTGATTCAGATTTGACCATAAAGAATTATGATGAGATTCAAAAGATAGTAAGTGAATTCCGTAAAGATTCCCTAGAGTATTTAAAGAATGCAATCGAAGAATAATATAAGTTAATAAATTAATTCATAACATTATGATTCCTTTTAACAAACCCTACTTCTCAGGTCGCGAATTGAAGTATATAGATGAAGTATGTCACTCTACAACAATGAGTGGCAATGGCGATTTTACAAAGAAATGTCATACATTCTTTGAGCAGAAATATGGTTTTAACAAATGTTTGTTGGCTACGTCTGGTACTGATGCGCTGGAAATGTGTGCTATGCTTTGTGATTTAACACCAGGTGACGAGGTGATTATACCATCATACACTTTTGTTTCTACGGCATTGGCATTTTTACGCGAAGGTGCTAAAGTTGTATTTGCTGATAGTTCTGCAGAGAATCCAAATATGGAGGTAGAGCAGATAGAACCGCTTATCACTGATAAGACAAAAGTAATAGCTGTCGTTCATTATGCTGGTGTGGCATGTGATATGGATACAATTATGGCTTTGGCTGAGAAACATAACTTGCTGGTAGTAGAAGATGCTGCTCATAGTATAAACTCTTTCTATAAAGGCAAACCGTTAGGAAGTATTGGTCATATGGGTGCATTTTCATTTCATGAAACAAAGAATATTAGTAGTGGTGAAGGAGGTATGTGTGTAATCAATGATGAACGTTTCATTCGTCGCGCTGAAATAATTTGGGAAAAGGGGACTAATCGTGCTGAATTTTATCGTGGTATGGTGAATAAGTATGGTTGGTGCGATATGGGTAGCTCATTTCTGCCATCAGAATTTAATGCAGCATATCTATGGGCTCAGTTGGAACAACTGGATGATATTCAGAATAAACGTAAGCATATCTGGCAGAAATATTATGATGGACTTAACGGGAAAATTAGAAATGAAGTAAAGTTGACTTATATTCCAAAATATGCGACTAACAATGCTCATATGTTTTATGTGATTTGTCCGTCTTTGGAATATCGCACGGCATTGATGAAATATCTTAAAGAGAATGACGTGCAAACTACATTCCATTACTTGCCATTACACTCTAGTAAGTTCTATGAAGATAAGCATGATGGACGAGTTTTGCCCTATTGTGATAAATATAGTGATTGTTTGCTTCGTCTGCCTCTATTTTATGAATTGTCTGATATTGAAATAGACAAAATTGTTAGTCTTATTGTAAAGTTTTGCAATAAATAAATATATGTTAGATTAGAAAACCTAAAAATAGCGTTCTAATGAGGTATACTGGATATTAAACTCTTACATAGCTTTATAATATAATAAAAGATTATTATGAATTTGAATATTTTTTGTAAACTTAAAAAGGCATTGAAGATTCTAAGATATTTACCATCTACAATGTATTTTAATTTCCATTATTTACCTCTTAAACAAGCCATAAAGTTGCCTATTTTACTTTATAAACCTAAGCTTTTAAAAATGAATGGAAGTGTAGTCGTATCAAGTAAGAACATCCGGTTTGGCATGATTCGTTTAGGAACATATACCGTGCCATTATACCCTAATAGTGGTATATTGTGGGAGAATAATGGTGGTACAGTGTACTTTGATGGTCGATGCAAAATAGGTAATAATAGTAAATTGTCTATAGGAAAATTAGGAATACTAACATTTGGTGATAATTTTTTAGCTTCTACGAGTCTCAAACTAGCATGTTGCAATAAGATTGTATTTAAAGAAAATGTAAGATTAGCCTGGGATGTTATTGTAATAGATACCTCATTTCATAGATTAAAGGATATGGCTGGTAATTATCTAGGAAAGGGATATGGAGAAATAATTATTGGTAGGAATAATTGGATACCAACAAGATGTACTGTACTAAAAGGAACTCGTACACCTGATTATTGTATTTTTGGCTGTGCTTCTTTATTGAATAAAGATTATACAGACAATCCAACGCATATTTTAATGGCTGGAAATCCACTTACTTTAAAACGAGAGGGAATCTGGAGAGACGTAGATGATGATTCAATTGAGTATTAATGAATAATAAGAATTTAATTGAAGTGATAAGAAAGAAAAAGATATTTTTAAGGCTGATTCTTTTATTTGAATCTAATCAGATAGTTATTTGAATGTTAAATTCTGTATTTATGTGTATGAAAATATTTATATATTGTTTTACTGTTTTTTCTTTTGTGTTTTTAAATGGTGCTTTTTCTCAAAGTAATATTGATACTATATTTCTAAAAGGCTCTTTAAATTATGGAAAAAATGTAGCGGTCTTTGGAGGCTCAGTTTCTTGTATTTCAGCAAGTGAAAGTGCTAAAAATATGTGGAGAAATTATTTAGGAATGTCTGTTACTACTTATGGAGTTTCTGGTGCAGGTTTTTCTTCATTGCAAGGGGTTTCTATGCAGTATCAAGTTGATAAAGCTGGAGTATATGATATATATATCCTTTGGGCTTCAACTAATGATTATATTAACCATAGAGAAATTGGTTCATATACAGACTATACTGAATTTGATAGATATGATAAAACTAAATTGACGACTCAAGCTGGAGGTATAAATTATTGCATTAAGAAAATATATGAGATAAATCCTGATGCAATAATATATTTTTTTACATCAAGTAAGGAGTTTGGCGATAGGGGAGGGTATGATCCGTTTTATTCTCATGGAATGGTTGAATATGTTGAAATGCAAAAAAAAGTTTGTCAATTACATGGAATCCCTTATCTAGATCAATTTTCTATTGGTGGTTTTAATATATATAATAATAAGAAATTTTATATGGATGCTATTCATATGAATGAATCTGGATATAAGAAATTGGGAGAATTGCAGGTAGCTTTTCTTGCTTTCCTTTTTCTGCTGGTGGAATATTTTCTTCTATATCCTCAAACATAGTTGCTAATTTAGTTACTAATAATGATTATATTGTTTTTGTTAAAAATAATTTGGTTACTATTAAATCGTTAAAAGAACAAAAAATTAATATATTTAATATTAATGGAGCAATTGAACGAAGACTTTGTTTAAATGA